>Ga0115005_10001057_pt1 | contig 21712 bp, 16 predicted proteins | sample ArcOceMetagenome_FD_87163 | JGI IMG/M metagenome (GOLD analysis project Ga0115005, IMG submission 87163) | Marine eukaryotic phytoplankton communities from Arctic Ocean - Arctic Ocean - Greenland ARC118M Metagenome | ecosystem: Environmental > Aquatic > Marine > Oceanic | place: Arctic Ocean...
CGAATAAAATGCAAGATTCACTGTTTAATGCCCCTTCATCACAGGAACCACTGGCCTCGAGAATGCGCCCTCATGATCTTGATGGTTATGTCGGGCAAGAACACTTACTAGGTGAAGACAAGGCGCTTAGAAAGGTAATTGAGAGTGGGCAGCTTCACTCCATGATCTTTTGGGGGCCGCCTGGTGTGGGTAAAACCACATTGGCTAAACTGCTTGCCAATTATGCGGATGCTGAATTTTTGGCTTTGTCTGCGGTTATGGATGGGGTCAAAGAGATTCGAGCCTGCATGGATAAAGCTATTCATATCAGACAGCAGGGGCGAGCTGCACTTTTATTTGTTGATGAGGTGCATCGGTTTAATAAGTCTCAACAAGATGCTTTTTTGCCATTTGTTGAGAATGGCACGGTGATCTTTATTGGTGCCACCACTGAAAATCCAAGTTTTGAGTTAAATTCAGCATTACTCTCGCGAGCCCGAGTTTATAAATTACGCAGCTTGGGTATAGAAATCGTAGAAAACCTGCTTCAGGAATGCCTGGTTAAGGACGAACAATTAAAGGCACTTGATCTTACTCTTGATAATGAAGCGGCACGTTTCTTAGCCAGTATTGCAGATGGCGATGCACGAAGAGCGCTCAATTTATTAGAAATGGCCGTGGATTTAGCCCAAGCGGATGACAAACAGCATATTAGCTTTGAGTTAGCACAGGAAATTGCCCAAGAATCGGTTCGACGTTTCGATAAGGGCGGCGATATCTTCTATGAACAGATATCCGCCCTGCATAAATCTGTCCGTGGCTCCAGTCCTGATGGTGCCATGTACTGGTACTGTCGAATGCTAGACGGTGGGTGTGACCCTTTATATATTGCCCGGCGTGTTGTGCGTATGGCTTCAGAAGATATCGGAAATGCAGACCCTAGAGGCCTCGAGGTCGCCATGAATGCTTGGATGGCTTACGAACGCTTAGGCAGTCCAGAGGGTGAGTTGGTCATTGCTCAAGCGATTAACTATCTGGCCTGCGCGCCAAAAAGCAATGCGGTTTATGCTGCCTACAACCAAACTCGAGAGCTGATTCGCAACACCCCTAGTTATGATGTACCACTTCACCTTCGTAATGCGCCTACCGAGCTTATGAAGAAAGAGGCATATGGGCAGGAATATCGTTACGCCCATGACGAGCCCATGGCTTACGCCGCCGGTGAATCCTATTTGCCTAAAGAGCTTAAAGAGCACAAATTTTACCATCCAACGGACCGTGGCCTTGAAACCAAGATTGGCGCAAAATTTGATTATTTTGCTCAACTGGACGAACAAAGCCCTATTAAAAGGTATGAATAGCTATGCATTATCTAGTAATTGCCCTTGGCGGGGCTTTAGGGGCGGTTTCTAGGGCTTTTTTAAGTGGCTATTTCACTAAGTTATTGGGAACTAGCTTCCCCTTTGCTACACTTGCCATCAATTTTATAGGCTCATTTTTAATGGGTGTATGCGCTGTCATTATCCTTGATTACCTTAAAATGACAGGTTACTGGAGAGAACTGGTCATGGTGGGATTTTTAGGTGCCCTAACCACATTTTCTACGTTCTCCCTTGAAGGTTTGAATCTATTGCATGCTGGCCAGTGGCTTGCTGCAGTTATCTATTTTTTAGTCAGTGTTGTTGGTTGTGTATTTGCCTGTTTTGTTGGCTGGTATATGGCCAAGCTGTTTGTTTAGTCGGAAAGAAATATGCTTGATATTCGTAAGGTTCGCGAAAACCCAGAAGCGGTTGCAGAAGCGCTAAAGAAAAAAGGCTTTGATTTTGATGTTGCTAAATTTGTCGAGTTAGACGCCAAACGTAAGTCAGCGGATGTATCATCGCAAAACTTACAGGCCGAAAAGAAAAAAGCCTCTAAACAGATTGGACAATTTATTGCTCAAGGTCTAAGTGTTGACGAAGCAAAAGCCAAGGTCTCAGAAGTATTAGCCGAAATAGACAGTAAGCTGAACGCAGAAGTGGATCAAGCCAAATTGATTCAGGAAGAAATCAATACCATCTTAATGGCCACACCTAATTTGCCGGATGAGTCTGTGCCATTTGGTAAAGATGAAGACGATAATATTGAAATTCGTGTTTGGGGTGAACCTCGTCAATTTGATTTTGAAGTGAAAGATCATGTGGATGTGGGTCAAGACAACGGCGGCTTGAATTTCGAAGTGGCAGCCAAGATTACTGGTTCTCGTTTTGCTGTTATGCAAGGGCAGATCGCACGCATGCATCGTGCGCTTATCCAGCTTATGTTGGATACTCATTCCGAAGAGCATGGTTACACGGAGACCTATGTTCCCTACATGGTTAATGCGGATAGCTTGAAAGGCACTGGCCAGTTGCCCAAGTTTGAAGAAGATTTATTCAAAATTCCTTTCAATGACACGCACTACTATTTGATTCCCACAGCAGAAGTGCCAGTGACCAACTTAGTACGTGATGAAATTGTGGACGCGAAAGAGCTTCCAATGAAACTCACTGCTCATACACCTTGCTTCAGAAGTGAGGCGGGCAGCTATGGTCGTGATACCCGTGGCATGATTCGTCAGCATCAATTTGAAAAAGTTGAACTAGTGCAAATGGTTAAACCTGAAGACAGTGATCAAGCACTTGAAGAACTAACGTCCCATGCTGAAGCCATTTTGCAAAAGTTAAATTTACCGTACCGATTGGTTCAGCTTTGTGGGGGGGATTTAGGTTTCTCGGCCACGAAGACTTATGATTTAGAAGTTTGGTTGCCAGGCCAAGAGAAGTTCCGTGAAATTTCTTCTTGCAGCAACATGGGGGATTACCAAGCCCGTCGCATGCAAGCACGTTGGCGCAATCCTGAAACAGGCAAGCCTGAACTATTGCACACCTTAAACGGCTCTGGCCTAGCGGTTGGTCGAACCTTGGTTGCAATACTCGAAAACTACCAGCAAGCAGATGGCCGCATTCAAGTGCCTGAAGCACTTAAACCTTATATGAATAATCTTGAATTCGTAGGCTGAAATGGAATTTCTTCCGCTGTTTTTTAGCTTAAAAGACCGCTCTGTATTAGTAGTGGGTGGTGGTGAGGTTGCTTTGCGAAAAGTAGCCTTACTCACAAAGGCGCAAGCCAAGGTGTTTGTCGTCAGTCCTGACGTTCATAATGAAATTGAATCACTGTTAGAAAAGCGTGGTGGTAAGATTCAGCTTAGACCTTTTGAGCATGATGACGTAGAAGGTATGAGTCTGGTAGTCGCCGCTACCGATGTCCCTGAAGTAAATGAAACCGTTGCTCAATGTGCCAATCAATTAAATATTCCTGTGAATGTGGTTGACCAGCCTAAGCTTGGTAATTTTATATTCCCCGCCATTGTTGATCGCAGTCCTATTATTGCAGCTGTCAGCTCAGGCGGTAGCTCTCCTGTATTAGCTCGATTACTGAGAGCTAAGTTAGAAACGGTTATTCCAAGTAGTTATGGTCGCCTTGCGATTTTAGCGGAAAAATACCGATCAAAAGTTAAACAAACGTTCTCTCGTGTTAATTTACGTCGTGGATTTTGGGAGCGAACCCTGACCGGCCCCGTGGCTGAATTGGTTTTTGCGGGCAAAGAGCGCGAGGCTGAATCGCTCATTATTGAAGAGCTCGAGCAGAAAACACCCATCAAAAAAGAGCTGGGTGAGGTGTATTTAGTGGGCGCAGGCCCTGGTGATCCTGACCTCCTTACGTTTAAAGCATTACGCCTAATGCAACAAGCTGACGTGGTTTTGTTTGACCGGCTTGTGAGCCAACCTATTCTTCAGTTGTGTCGTCGTGATGCTCAAATGATCAATGTTGGCAAGGCTCGATCAGATCATCTTGTTCCGCAAGAGGGCATTAACCAGCTTTTGGTCGATTACGCAAAAAAAGGCCACAGAGTGTTACGCCTAAAGGGCGGTGACCCTTTTATTTTTGGTCGTGGCGGCGAAGAAATTCAAGAGTTAACCGAGCACGGTGTGCCATTTCAGGTTGTACCGGGTATTACCGCAGCCGCTGGGTGCTCTTCTTATGCCGGCATTCCTCTCACGCATAGAGATTTTGCACAGTCGGTTCGCTTTGTTACCGGTCACCTGAAAAACAATACGACCGACTTACCATGGTCAGAGCTGGCTTATACTAATCAAACCATCGTTTTCTATATGGGTCTAATGGGTTTGCCTATTATCTGCTCTAAACTCATAGAGCACGGCATGTCGCCTGATATGCCAATTGCCTTGGTACAGAAAGGTACGACACCAGATCAAAAGGTGGTTATAGCCACTCTTAGTACTATGGTGGAGACTCTCAAAGCCCATGAAATAAGCGCTCCGACGCTGATTATCGTAGGTGAAGTGGTTTCTCTGCACGATAAACTCAAATGGTTTAATCCAAATCAAGCACTTATGCTCGATATTCATTAGACCTTAGCTATTCTTTGTCTATGCTTATATTAAGCAAGGATAGGCAGTAGAGCTGAGGTCTAAATGAATCCATTAAATCGTGTTTCCATCAAAGCCAAGATATTAGTCATCCCCGCCATTGCGGTCCTTGGCTTTATTGCAAGCTTGGCGGTCAATTCTAGTATTAACAGTGACAATTCTGAGCGGTTGGCGAAAATTCAAGACCTCTATTTTCCCGTTGTCCAATCTAGCCGTGAAAACATAGTTCGCATTAATCGTACAGAAGAGCTGTTAAATACAGCGGTAAGTACGGGCGAGAGCGACATGGTGACCTCGGCTAAGCGAACCTACGCAGAATTACTTGAAAAAATCGGTGAGCAAAAAGTCCTTTGGCCAGAGCAGAGAAAATATCTTGAGCAGTTAGAAGGTCATACTCGAGCCTATTTTAATGTCGCCCTTACTCTGTCCGAGGGCATGGTGAACGGCAATCTTGACCCAGGTAAGATCCCCGAACTCGTTCAAAGTATGAATGACAAACTAGCCGTCACAAAAGAAGAGCTCAAAAAATTTAACGAGACGGCTTTAAAGGCATTCAGTGGAACAGTTGAGGCGTCCAATCAGGCCACGGATGATGCGTTGGTGGTCACACTGGGTTTAAGCGTGGGCGCCATCCTGATCATCATATTAATCAGCGCCAGCAGTGTAATTTTAATCACGCGTAATCTAAACCTGATGCTTGAGTCTCTTAAAGATATTGCCAGCGGCGAAGGGGATTTGACTAAGCGCATAGAGCAAACCAGCAAGGATGAAATTGGTGACCTAGTTTACTGGTTTAACCTATTCATGAAAAAGCTTCATGGCAGTATTAATGAAGTGGTGAATTCCATTACACCACTGGCCACCGTTTCCAACGACCTTGGCGATATGACCACGAAAACAGGTCAAATCACAGATCAGCAGAGCCGAGCAACGGACGAGGTAACGCGCTTTGTTGATGAAATGTTCAGTAGTGTTCAAAATGTAGCCCAAAATGCATCCAGCGCAGCGCATGCCGCCCAGGAGGCAGACACCGAGGCAAAAGCCGGTCGTGCTGTCGTTACGCAGTCTGTGCAATCGATTAACGACCTTGCCAGTGAAGTAGAAAGGGCCGCTCAGGTTATAGGTAAGCTAGAAACAGACACCGAGAATGTAGGTACGATTCTAGATGTGATCAAGGGAATTGCTGAACAAACGAATTTGCTGGCCCTTAACGCCGCCATTGAAGCTGCACGCGCAGGTGAGCAAGGTAGGGGGTTTGCGGTAGTGGCTGATGAAGTGAGAACATTAGCGTCACGTACTCAGGACTCCACGCAAGAAATTCAGCGAGTAATTGAAGAGCTGCAAACGGCTGCAAGAAGTGCAGCTGAAGTAATGTCACACAGTCAGGAACAGGCTAAAAATAGTGTTGAGCAGGCAGCCAAAACGGATAACTCCCTTGCTACAATTACTGAAAAGGTTGGCTCTATTACCCGCATGAATACTGAGATAGCCTCTGCCACTGGCGAGCAAGAAAAGGTCAGTAACAACATAAAAACTAATGTGGAAGGCATTCGAGCGAACGCTGAGGCGGCGGTTAAGAATGTGCAAGAAGTGGGCGCAGCTAGCGAGTCACTACTGGAAATATCTAATAACCTGAGAAACATAACCAGTCAGTTTAAAGTTTAACCATCTCTCGGGGTTGTAATCTGCAACCCCTTTTTGATCGTAGTACATACAATTCACCCAATCCTGAACTTTCTTTATGAAAATGGCTCTCATTAAGCCTATTTTCAGGTATCCTATGAAACAATTATATTTCAGCTAATTTAAGGCATAACCTCATGGTTCACACCGGTTTTCGTCAGTTACGAACCAAAGAAATTCAATCTTTAGGTGTTCGTGTGGAAGAATACGAGCATGAGCAAACAGGCGCTATCCACTATCATTTAGCGGCAGAGAATGATGAGAACGTTTTTCTTGTCGCATTACGTACCATGCCTATGGATTCTACAGGCGTGGCTCACATACTAGAGCACACGGCACTATGCGGAAGTAAAAACTATCCAGTGCGTGATCCATTCTTCATGATGATTCGCCGCTCATTAAATACATTTATGAATGCCTTCACATCAAGTGATTGGACCGCTTACCCATTTGCATCTAAAAACAAAAAAGACTTCAATAATCTGCTTAGCGTGTATTTAGATGCCGTTTTCTTTGCCAGCTTAAACGAACAAGATTTTGCTCAAGAAGGCCACCGACTAGAGTTTGAAAACCCATCTGACCCATCGTCACCGCTTCAATTTAAAGGTGTGGTTTATAACGAAATGAAAGGCGCCATGAGTAGCGTGACAAGTCAGTTGTGGCAGGCGGTTAGTAAATACCTATACCCTACAAATACCTATCACTATAACAGTGGTGGTGACCCAGAAACGATTTTAGATTTAAGCTACGACGACCTTAAATCCTTTTATGAAGAGCATTACCATCCGAGTAATGCCATTATCATGACCTACGGTGATATTCCAGCCTGTGAGCATCATGCAAAGTTTGATGAGTACCTGTCCCAATTTGGCAAAAGTAGCCACCGTATTGAGGTGGGCGATGAAAAGCGCTACTACGCACCCATAAGAGCGGAAGAACATTACGGCCATAACGAGCTTGAGAATAAGACTCACCATGTAATGGGTTGGCTGCTTGGTCACAGTGCAAACTTAGAAGAGCAATTAGAAGCACATTTTCTTTCTAGCCTGCTATTAGAAAACAGCAGCTCACCACTAATGCTTGCACTTGAGACAACCGACCTCGCTTCCTCTCCGAGCCCTCTATGTGGTTTGGAAGATTCAAATAAAGAAATGGCGTTTGTATGTGGTGTTGAAGGCAGCAGCGAAGAAAATAGAGACGCAGTTGAGGCGCTTATACTCTCGACTCTGGAACAAGTAGCAGAGAAAGGTGTCAGTGAAACTCAGATCGAATCTGTGCTTCATCAATTGGAGTTGAGCCAAAGAGAAGTAGGGGGCGACGGATACCCGTATGGCTTACAAATTATCTTGTCTGCCATTTCAGCCTGTACTCATTTTAGTGACCCTGTTGAGTTGCTGGATCTGGATCCTGTTCTTCAACGTTTACGTGAAAAAGCAAAATCCCCTAGCTTTGTCAGTGACCTAATTCATAAGTATCTATTAGACAACACTCATCGTGTCACCCTAACATTTAAGCCAAACGCAGAATTAGACGAGCGTAAAAATCAAGCTGAAAAGTCAAAGCTAGAATCCATTAAAGAATCTTTAAGTGAGTTAGAAATCAATCAAATCGTGCAGCAGGGTGAAGCACTCAAAGCGCGCCAACTGACAAAGGATGATGAATCGATTCTGCCAAAGGTTGGTATCGCGGATGTGGCTAATGAGCTTAAAGTGCCGACCCCAAATATTTTAACGATCAATGGCGAAACATTAACGACATATGATCAAGGTACAAATGGTCTGACCTATCATCAAGTGATTCTTGATCTGCCTGAGCTTACCGAAGAGGAATTAACCCTGTTACCACTAACCTTAGGGTATTTAACAGAAGTCGCAGTGGGCGAAGAAGATTATTTGGCGGTCCAAGGTAAGCAGTCTTTATTAGTCGGTGGTATTTCAGCATTCTCCAGTATTCGCGCAAAACTTGATAATCCCAGCGACACTCAAGGTTACTGGTGCCTGTCTGGTAAGGCTTTAGCTAGAAATCATGTCGGGTTTTACCAGCTGATGAATGACACCCTGTATCAAGCCGATTTTTCTGATGCCAAACGGTTAGGTGATCTAATATCACAATCTCTAAGTCGCAAAGAGCAATCTGTGAGTGGAAATGGCCATGGTTTAGCCATGAATGTGGCTTGCTCAGGTATCTCACAAGTTGCCCATCATGCTTATAAAACTAGCGGTTTGCCTGCGCTATTGAGTCTTCGTAAGTTAAACAAAGAACAAGATAAGGCTATGTTAGCTGATAGATTCAATGCTTTGCATAAGAAAATCATTCAGTCAAAGCCACAGCATTTAATTATCAGTGATACGTCAAACCTAGATGATGCGGTTGCCAAGTTAACAGCTGGCTGGAAATCTACTTCCAGTGATGAAGCAAATAACTTCAAACTGCAATTTGCGTCTTCACAGGTTAAAGAAGCTTGGGTTGCCCCCACACAAACAAACTTCTGTGCAAAAGCCTACCCAACTGTTAATGCCGATCATGACGATTCACCTGCTTTATCAGTACTGGGAGCTTTTTTGCGTAATGGATTTCTGCATACTGCGATCAGAGAGCAAGGTGGAGCTTATGGCGGTGGCGCAAGCCAAGACAGTGCAATCGGCGCCTTCAAATTTTATAGTTATCGTGATCCCCGAATTACAGGTACGTTTGACGATTTTGATCGAGCCATTACATGGTTCAAAGAAACCGAGCATGATTATGAATCACTTGAACAAGCTATTTTAGGGGTGATTTCAAGTATCGACAAACCGGGCTCGCCGGCAGGCGAGGCTAAGCAGGCATTTCATAATGACCTGCAAGGCAGAGATTCAAAGTGGCGTAATGCATTCCGTCAGAAAATATTAAATGTAACTCTTGATGACCTACAAAGGGTCACCTCTTTGTATTTGAAGCCTGAAAAAGCCAGTATCGCTGCTGTTATTTCAGAGCAATATAAAAATGATGCCCAAGCTTTGGGTATGACAATTTTCGAAATTTAATAGGCATAAAATGAGTAGACAACATTTTATTTTAGGCACGGCTATTACACTAATGCTCGTATTTCAGGGTAGTTTTGCGGCCGATGAGTTGGATCAATCCATGTCGGCAGGTAGTAATAATCAGAAAGCTGGCAAAGCGTCTCAGGAAAAAATAGATGCGCTATATGAATCCAAGCGTCAAGCACTTCAAGAGATGAGAGTGACGCAGGCGGAGATAGATCAGCTTGAAGTTTACAATCGTCAACTGACAGCGATCATTGCCAATCAGGATGAACAGATATCATCACTTAATAAACAAATTGGTGATATCGAAATGACTCAGCAAGGCATAATGCCTCTAATGGAACGCATGCTTAATGGTCTCGAAACATTTGTTTCGCTGGATATCCCTTTCCTGCTTAATGAACGTGAGCAGCGTATCGCCACATTGAGAACATTACTGCTGGCATCAGATGTGACCGTCAGTGAAAAGTTCAGGCGTGTACTTGAAGCTTATCAAATAGAAATCGAGTACGGCAGAACCATTGAAGCTTATCGAGGCGAGAGTGAGTCTGGAGAAACGGTTGATTTTTTGCGTATAGGCCGTAGTGCATTATTAAATATTTCATTAGATGGTGATCATGCGCAAGCTTGGAATAATAAAACCAAGGTGTGGGCAGATTTGGACAGTGGCTATACACGATCTATATCCAAAGGGGTGTCGATTGCTCGTAAGCAAGCAGCGCCAACATTACTTGGCTTACCTCTACAGTCTTTAGGGGAGATAAAATAATGAAGCATTTTTCTGTATTAGCATTGCTTGCATTCGTCTCTTTTTCTGTTTTTGCACAGGAAGATAATGTAAAAACACCCGCTGTTGCTCCAAATATTCAAAGTCTACAGCAACTGCTGCAGCAAGTTAAAACCGACGGCTTAAAAGAAAGCTCAATTCATAAAGAAAGAGAGCAGATATTTCTTCAAAATACATCACAGCAAAAACAAGCACTTAAAGAAAGCAAGCAGACGCTAAAAAAGATCAAACAACAGACTGAGCGTTTAAAAAATACATTCGATAAAAATGAAGAGTCTCTAGCCTCATTAGAAGAAGAGCTTCGCAAGCGAATGGGTAATCTTGGTGAGATGTTTGGTGTGGTTCGTCAAGTATCACAAGATGTGGCATCTATTCGTGAGAATTCTTTGCTAGCGAATGAGCTAGGTGCACGTTCACAGCTGCTCGATGAGTTGTCTGAAAGCAAAGCTTTGCCGAGTATTCCAGAGCTAGAGAAGCTATGGTATGAAATGCAGCTACACATGACCAAGCAGGGCGAGAGCAAGCAGTATCCAACCACATATCTAAATGCAAAAGGCCAAAAAATCGATGCGAGCATTGCTCACATTGGGCCATTTGTTGCTTTTAACGAAGAAGGATTTTTGAATTATGATGTGCAAACGCAAATGTTTATTGCGCTTAATAAACAACCTAGTGAAGCCAGTTTAATCGACTCATTTTTGAATACATCTGGCGAATTTTCAGAAATGGTGATCGATCCAACCCGCGGTACGCTTTTAAGTCTAGGTAGCCAAAGCCCAAGCATTGTCGATCGCATACAACAGGGTGGATTGATTGGTTATATTATTTTATTTTTGGCCGCCTGCGGTTTTGTTTACTCTTTGTTTTTATTAGCACAACGTCTAAGTATGCAAGCAAAAATGAAATCTCAGTTGGATAATCCAGATGTTGCTGATTTAAATAATCCTCTTGGTCGTGTGCTTAAGGTTTATGAGAACGAGCAAACTTCTAAAGATTTAGAAACATTGGAAATGAAGCTGGATGAGGCTGTATTAAAGGAATTGCCTGAGCTAGAGAAAGGGCTATCTATTGTTAAGCTATTGGCAGCGGTTGCCCCGCTACTTGGTTTGTTGGGCACCGTAACCGGTATGATAGCAACATTCCAGTCCATTACTTTATTTGGTACAGGCGATCCTAAGCTAATGGCTGGCGGTATCTCCCAGGCATTGATTACAACGGTACTAGGGTTAGTTGCTGCGATTCCATTGCTGTTTATGCACAATATCTTGAATGGCCGAAGCAAAGAGATGATCCAAGTATTGGACCAGCAGGCAGCAGGCATTATTGCTGAGCAGGCTCAAAAGAGATCTTAAATATGCTTGCAGATATTACAGGGTTTCTTTCAAGCGGTGGTCCAGTATTGTATGGGATTCTCGCTATTTCCATCATTCTTTGGGTGCTGATACTCGATCGCTATTGGTTTTTTTCAAGGGAATCAAAAAAGCTGTGCATTGCCCAAAGAGATGTTTGGTTAGCTTTGCCTACCCACGATGACTGGAATGCCCTAAAGATTCGAAACCTGCTGATTTCAAAGGTTGCAATAGAATTTGATAGATATCGTTCAACCATTCATTTGTTGGTTGTGATATGCCCACTAATGGGCTTGCTTGGAACGGTTACGGGTATGATTAATGTTTTTGATGTCATGGCGGTTACCGGTACAGGGAATGCTAGGGCCATGGCATCTGGGATATCAATGGCAACAGTGCCGACGATGGCTGGTATGGTGGTTTCTTTAATTGGTTTGTATTTCAAAACTCGATTCGATGGTATGGCCAAAAAGCAGTTGGATATGTTCAAAGATAAACTGCTTAAGTAACAGGGTTATTTTATGAGAAAGCGACACGCAAGTTTAGACTCAGAAGAGTCCGCGATTGATATGACGCCCATGCTGGATATTGTATTCATCATGTTAATATTTTTTATTGTTACCACTTCTTTTGTTAAGGAAAGCGGTGTCACCGTTAGCCGCCCATCAGCACAAACAGCGTCTGAAGACAAAAAAGGCAATATCATGGTGGCAATTAAACCCAGTGGTGAAATTTGGATCGACAAGCGAGCAGTGGATGTCCGCTCTGTTCGTGCAAACATCGAAAAGCTAAAAGCTGAAAGCCCAGAAAGTGGCGTTGTGATCCAAGCAGATACTGATGCTCGTACAGGGATTTTAGTGCAAGTGATGGACCAAATACGTTTAGCCGGTGTGACTAATATATCTATAGCTGCTGACCCAGGTGTATGATGCGTTTACTGTACATAACTCCATTAGGCCTTGCTCTGGCGCTTGTTGTATTTTGGTTAATGCAGTGGATGATTGCGCCTCAAGGTGACCAGCCAAGTCGTGAAGATAATATCGCTATGGTCGATTTTATCCGAAGCTTACAAGACAGCGAAAGCGATAAGAAAGTCCGTAATCCCAAAGAGCCACCAAAACCCAAAACCCCGCCCATGCTCGATACGCCTAAGGTTCAACAAGCGGATATGCAGCAGATGGATTTGAATATGCCCGATATTTCATCGTCACTTTCTAGCTTTAAAGGGGAAGGGATGGGAAGTATGTTATCCGGTTATGGTTTTGGTGATTCTGACGTTATTCCGCTTGTACAGGTTGAGCCTAAATATCCCTCGCAAGCGCTTGCAAGAAAAATTGAAGGCTATGTAGTTGTTCGGTTAAGTGTGACCAAGGAAGGCTCCGTGAGTGATGTTGAGGTATTAGATGCCAATCCAAAAGGTGTATTTGAGCGTGAGGCGATACGTGCGGCATGGCGCTATAAGTTCAAACCTAAGCTCGTAGACGGCAAACCAGTTGAGCAGGTAGCTACTTTGCCTTTTGAATTTAATTTAGAGAAATAGTCATGTTTCGTATTTCCCTCTTCGTTTTTTTGCTTATTGGCCAGTCAGCTTTTGGTGCTTCAATCAGTCCTCGTACCTATAATGCGTTAAATGAGCTTCAACAGCGAATATCAGAACAACCAAGTGTTGAACAAGTGAATGAAATTAATGCCAGTTTAATAGAATTGGCAGACGATCTTTCTGGTAATTCACTGGGGTTGGCGCTGACCTATCAAACACATGCACAATTGAAAACCTATGAGCAAAAAGAGTCAGAAGCCCAAGCGCTTTTGAAAAAAGCGCTTGAATTACCTAATTTGAAGCTTGATACGCTTAACCAGTTGCGCTCTGTTTTGGCCTATTCCTACTTCAATCAGGAACAATATAGCCAGGCAATTGATTTATTAAAACGTGTTATCGAGGAGTCTGACAAGCCATCCGCTAATATTTATGCATTGCTTGCTGCTTCATTTTATAGCTTAGAGGATTTAGCCGGTGGCTTGCCTTATATTGAAAAAGCATGCGAGCTAGCGCCAAAGCCCAAAGAGGGATGGTTGCAAATGGCATTTGCAGGGAATTACCAGACCAAACAATATGAAAAAGCGATTTATTATGTCAATCAACTGGTGTTCAATTTTCCTGATAAAAAAGACTACTGGCAACAAAAAGCCGGTATTCACCAGATTCTAGAGGATTATAACAAGGCCGCAGTGACTAAAGAGCTATCTTATAAAAAGGGGTTTGTCGAAAAGGAAAGCGATTTTGTCAATCTTGGTCAATTGCTGGCCGCTCAGGGTGAGGCTTACAAAGTAGCTGTTGTTCTGGAACAAGCACTTAATAATAAAACAATAGAGCCTTCAGAAAAGGTTCTTAATCTGCAATTTCAGGCCTGGCTGCAAGCAAAGGAATTAAAGAAAGCCGTTTCGACACTATCTATTCTTTATTCTTCATTTAAGGATACTGATGATGGCCTGCAATTATTGCAATACCATGTTGATGCAGAATCATGGCGTGAAGCGGATAGCATAGCCAATTCGCTTTTAAAGCAATTACTATCTGAAAAGCAGAAAGCCAAAGTATACCTGTATCAGGGGATGACAAAATATCGTCTAGGCGATGATCGCGAAGCCCTTAAATTACTGGGTAAATCCTCGGCATTTGAAAGCACATCCAGCCAAGCTAAAAGCTGGATGAGTTACATAAAACAAATGGGCGCTTAATAATCTAATTCAATGAAAATAGGTGCATGGTCACTTGGTTTTTCCATGCCCCTAATATTGTAATCAATGCCTGCATTAATGAGTCGATCAACTAATGGCTTAGTGATCATAATTAAATCAATCCTTAAGCCTCGTTTTGGCTCATCTTCAAAACCTTTGCTGCGATAATCAAACCAGCTAAAGCGATCCGCTACTTTTGGATTAAGAAGTCGATAGCTGTCGATCAGCCCCCAAGCCATCAGCTGGTCAACCCATTCCCGCTCTTCAGGTAAGAAAGCCGATTTACCTGTCTTTAACCAACGTTTGGCATTCACCTCACCAATACCGATGTCCAAGTCGATTGGAGCAACATTAATGTCACCCATGACAATAATGTTATCACTTGAATTGAAATTTGTTTCTAAGTAGCTAAGGAGGTCTGCGTAGTACTTGCGCTTAGCTGGAAACTTGGTCTCATGGCTACGGTTTTCACCCTGTGGGAAATAACCGTTAATAACATGCAAAACTTCCCCGTCAGGGGTTTTGTGGCTAGTATGAATAAAGCGCTTTTGTGATTCATCGTCGTCTGTAGGAAAACCTTTCTGAACGCTTAAAGGGTTGTCCACCGATAACGTTGCAACACCGTAATGAGCTTTCTGGCTGTGCACCTCGGTATGCCAGCCAATTGCTGATATCTCTTCAAGGGGGAGCTGATCAGGCATTGCTTTCACTTCTTGCAAGCCTAATATATCGGCTTGTAGTTGATGCTTGATAGCTTCTAGCTGATGCATGCGTGCTCGAATGCCATTTACGTTAAATGAGACGATTTTCATGGTTAGATCCGTGACTTTTGAAACAATATCGGCATTATAAGCAGCTCATACTTAATACTAAAAAGGTTTTTCATGACTTGGTTGGTTTCTGACCCTTCATACGCCATGTTTCTACTGGTTGATTTCGTCGCTATCTTTACTCTAGTTGCTGCCATGCGCTGGCTAAGTCGTCTTATCGTCAAACCTGTAGACCAACACTCAGAAGCGAGCAACATCGAAACAGCCTCTGCTGTGATCGCTCTTATGCTAGCTTTGACGGGCGTTACTTCGGGTGCGTTTAGTTTGACGCTATTCGATGAGTGGCTGTTAGTGACAGTCTACGGCCTTTTAGCGATTTCATTACTTCGCTTGGGTGCTTGGATTCAAGATAGGGTGGTTCTACCTACATTAAGCCTCTCCTCGGCTACACAGCACGGCAATATTACTGCAGCTTACATGACCGGTGCACACCTCATCGGTACGGCGATTGTTATTCGCGCGACGATGGAATGGTCATCACAAGATGTTAATCTGGGCTTGAATGAACTTTTATTTGGTTTTGTTTTGTCACAGTGCTTACTTGCCCTTGAAACACGCTTACGCTTAGTTTGGACATCAGTGGGCTTGCTTAAGTCAATTAAAGAATCGAATAAGGCCTCCATTATAAAAGCAGCTTTGCAGCATATTGGTGCCGCAATGGCTATTAGTAGCAGTGCGCATTTTGCCTCGGATTTAAATACACAATGGGAGTTGGCTGTAGTTGCTTGGTTGGTCAGTTCTATTGTATTTCTTCTGGCTTATCTTGCACTGGCTGAATTATGTGTACGCATTATTTTACCCAAAGATGAAGCTTATGAAGGCGGACGTGCCGTTTTGGAGGGTGCGATTTATTTGGGGTGGGGGTTTATTTTACCAGCCCTTGCAAGCTAGTAAAAAATTAAAGACATAAAAAAACAGCACTAGGTGCTGTTTTTTTATGTCAGTGAATTTTGAACGTTAAGGTTTAAATACTTTAACGTTTTCCAATCCATTTTGTTTTAATTGTTGTGCGTGCAACTGACTCATGGTGCCTTTTGCGCAATATAGCAAAACATTTCGATCAGATGGCAGTTCATCTACTTTGTTGGTTAGTTGATAAAACGGAATCTTAACAATCTCGTTATTGGTAAGATGCAGTGGCGCACTTTCTTCTTCTTGCGGATGGCGAATATCAATGATCATGTCATTGGCTGCCGGTATTTGCACAAGGTCTACTTCAGCGACGCCCTCGCAGCTTGCAAGTACGTTTTGTATGCGCTCAATACGGGCTTCTGCAATGGCTTTATCAAGCACAGAAAAATCAAAGTTACTTTCTTCCGCTTCAATTCTTTCTGGTTTCGCTCGAGTAGTCGGCTTCACAGAGATTACGCCACAGTATTCAGGCATGCTGGCTGCAAAATCATAAACACCGATTTCACGTGCTAAATCAATAATATCGGGCTTATCCATGGCTATTAATGGACGCATTACCAAGGTGTCAGTAACAGAGTCGATGACGGTTAGATTGCGCAATGTTTGGCTAGAAACCTGAGCAATACTTTCACCTGTTACCATTGCTTCAATGTTGAGTTCCTTAGCGACATGGCTACCGGCTCTCAACATCATGCGTTTTAAAATAACACCCATTTGAGAGTTATCTACTTTCTCAAGTATTTCAGTCACCACGCCTTCAAATGGTACGGTCACAAATTTAACGCCATGTGATACGGCATAGGTCTCCCATAGGTAATGAGCGACCTGCTTCACGCCAATTTCATGGGCGCTACCGCCTAAATTGAAAAACAAGAAATGAGTTTGTAAGCCTCGACGGGCCATTAAGTAGCTGGATATGTTTGAGTCAAACCCACCGGAGACCAGAGATAAGACACCATCCAGTGAACCCATAGGGTAGCCGCCAATACCTTTATCAATGGCAGAAATCGTATGTAGGCGCTGTTTACGAATTTCCATTTGCACTGTGTATTCAGGATTCTTTAAATCCACCGCTTTCGCTTCGCAGTGCTGCATTAATCCACCGCCAATATAGCGCTCTACGTCAACGGACTTAAAGTCATGCTGGCCTGTGCGCTTAACACGGACACAGAAGGTTTTGCCTTTTATATCTTGCGCATATATGTCTTTTGCGATGGCAAAGATATCATCGAATGTTTCGAAGTTGTGTTCTTTGACGGTTAGGATTTTTGCAATACCAGGAATGCGCTTAAGCTGTTTGCGCACTTCCATTTCTAGCTCGTCATCTTGAATGACTGTCTCAATACTGTCCCATTGCCCTTGAACATGAGCATCAATCCCATGATGCCTAAGTGTGTCCTTTATATTACGACGAAGTTGGATGATGAAACGCTTACGAACGGGTTTCGACTTGATCGTGATTTCAGGGAAAAGTTTAATTACAAATTTCATACAACAGCACTTGAGGGCGAAAGCGGCGGATTATAGCAAACTAAAGGAGCAAGAAGCAGCGTTCTTAAGACGCTTTAGGTATAAGAGCTGCCTAAAAAACAGCCTATTTATAACTCTTCAGGCTCTCTGCGGATTTTTTTGTTGATGGCACTGGCGTGACGCTCCCTTAATTCGGAGTCAATATACTTATCCGTAGTTGCCATACTTGAGTGACCAGCATCTTCTTTTACATGCTCTCTTGGGCGAATTTTCACGTCTTCAGAGATTCCGGTGTGCCTTAACCAGTGAACGGTGGCGACTTTAAGTTCCAGTGCTTCAGTTTCTTGCCCAGCACTGGCTAAATTATCATAAGCTAGGTTAAAGCAGTTCTGCACAAGATTGCGGATTTGACGTGTACTCGTAACGGGGCCGTGGCCATGACTTTTAGGGATAAGGGGAGTCTGCTCACCCAAGTATGGCAAAGGCGATAAGCCTAGATGGATCCGATAGCGTTTTAGTGCATCGAGCATGGCGTTAGATACCGTAATAACGCGGCTTTTGTTACCTTTACCCACCACATGAAACCACCAGTTTCGGTCCTGATCGACCCTAAAGTCACCCATAACAGGGGTTGAGCGCTCATCGGCCACAAGCTCTGAGATTCGTAGATACATGCCAAGTAGGGCATTGAGTATGAATAGCGTACGCTCATGAAGGCCGGGGTCTCTTTGGGCGAGGTCTTCTGCAACGCGTATCACCTCGTCCCATTGATAATTACTGATGCGACGCACAGGTTCTTGGTTTTGCGAGCGCTGAATAAAGCGGCTTCTTTGGCGAACCAGTGCGACAGGGTTCGCTGAAAGGTATTCTTCCTGAATAAGAAAGTTAAAAAATGAACTCAATATAGCAAAAGACGATTGAATGGCCTTTTGCGAAGGAGAGTAGGTTTTAGCTGCCTGACGCTGGCCTGAGGCCTTGTCAGTTGAGCTAACAAACGGCCGCCAGTCACTATTGGCAATACGCTCGCCTTGTTTGCTTTTAAAGCGAGCGACATTTTTATCGCCGATCCAGTTTAATGGGGGGGAGATGCAAAACTCCATGTACTCTTCAATGTGCTCACGGCGCACATCAATTAAAGAGTAGTCCTTCACTTGCCATAGCCACTGTAAAAGCCTTTCAACTTCGCGGCGGTAGGCGTTAAAGGTGGCAGTGCTGCCTTTATAACTAAGCATGTACCGAACGCCATAAAAGTAATCATACTGCTTAGGCTCGCTTAGATGGGGCGCAATTTCTTTTGCGCTGTGTTTAAACCCATCTGGCAAGTATTGTATGTTATCGAATATTGGCTGTGGTGCTGCCGTAATAGTCATGACTTAGGCTTTTAGCTTCCATTTAAGGGTTTCGCCGGCTCTTAAAGGAACAATGACGTCACCTGCAAATTCCATGGTTTCCGGAGCGGTCCAGTCTTGTTTAATCAATGTGATGGTGTCTTTGTTACGTGGCAGCTTGTAAAAGTCAGGGCCGTTAAAACTGGCAAAGGCTTCTAGTTTGTTTAAGGCGCCCAAGTCCTCAAAAATTTCTGCGTACAGTTCAATTGCCGCATAAGCGCTGAAACAACCGGCACAACCACAAGCATTTTCTTTTGCAGATCGGGCATGAGGAGCAGAGTCTGTGCCTAGGAAGAAGCGATGATGACCGCTGGATACCGCATCCTGGAGTGCTTGCTGATGCGTGTTTCGCTTAAGTACTGGCAAACAGAAAAGGTGAGGACGAATACCGCCCACTAGCATGTTGTTACGGTTAAAAGCCAAGTGCTGAACCGTAATAGTCGCACCAACATTGTCACCTTGAGACTTAACAAAATCCGCAGATTCTTTAGTCGTGATGTGTTCAACCACTAAGCGTAGTTGAGGTACTTTGGCCACAAGTGGCGCTAAAATCTCATCTAGGAATGCTTTTTCACGATCGAAAATATCAACGTGATTATCAGTGACTTCACCATGAACCAATAAAGGCATGTTGTTATCAGCAAGCGCAATGGCGATCTCTTCTAGTCGACCAAGGTCAGTCACACCTGAATCGGAGTTGGTCGTAGCGCCAGCCGGGTATAGCTTAGCTGCAACTACACGACCGGTTTTTGCCGCTTCATGTATTAACTCAGGCGTGGTGTTGTCTGTTAAATATAAGACCATTAATGGGTCAAACTGAGGATATTGGGTGCTATGCGCCATAATGCGATCGCGATAGGCGAGGGCTTGAGCTGCATCCATAACAGGAGGGTTTAGATTGGGCATGATAATCGCGCGAGACATGACTTTTGCCGTAGCTGGCACGGTGTACTGAAGTGCATCCCCATCGCGTAAATGTAAATGCCAGTCGTCAGGACGTGTGATGGTTAATTGGTCGGTCATGTTTTGGTCCAATGCAATCGTTTGGAGCATTATACCTATGACTTTCAAAAAGCTCATTGCCTTAAACAAAAAAGGCGACCAAATGGTCGCCTTTTAAACTAACCCGGTCATTTATTGAGCGGGTTTGCCTTCATGGTCCTTGGCTAGCAACATATAGAATGCTGGAACGATGAACAGTGTCAACAAGGTGCCCACTGTCATACCACCCACGATTACCCAGCCAATCTGTTCGCGACTTTCAGCGCCCGCGCCAGTTGCTAGTGCTAGAGGAATAGCACCTAGCACCATGGCTGCAGTCGTCATCAGAATAGGGCGAAGGCGCATTGATGCGGCATCAACGACGGCGGCTAATTTTTGAGAGCCTTGTTCTTGAAGTTGATTCGCAAACTCCACAATCAAAATACCGTGTTTGGTAATTAAGCCAACTAGGGTAAGTAAGCCAATCTGGCTGTATACATTGGCTGTCCCGCCACTTAACCAAAGTGCGATAACCGCACCTAATAGAGCAGGTGGCACAGACAGCATGATGATTAATGGGCTCTTAAAGCTTTCAAATTGGGCGGCCAATACTAGGTATATGAATAACAACGCAAGAACGAAGGTTTGCATTAAACCTGCCCCAGAATCCTTGTACTCACGAGTTTGTCCTGCGTAATCCACTTGAACAGGAATATCCATTTCAATGGATAATTCATCAATGGCGTTTTCAATGAAAGCCAAACCTTCTTCCACGTCAACACCCGGCGCAAGACCTGCTTGCACGATAGCCGACTTCAATTTATTGAAGTGATTTAGCTCTTTGGGTGCAATGCTTTCTTTCACGGTTACGAGGTTAGACAGGGGAATCATAACCCCCGCATCACCGCGCACGTAAATCTGACTAATATCTTGAGGGCTGGCACGATCTTCATCCTCAACCTGCAAGATCACATCATACTGCTCAGCCCCTTTTTTATAGCGCGTCACTTCGCGGCCAGCCATCATGGTTTCTAAGGTTGAACCCAACTCTGAAACGGCCACACCAAGATCCGCTGCTTTGTCTCTGTCTACCTGAATATCCAGCTGAGGCTTGTTAAGCTTTAGATCTGTGTCTGGCTGAGTGAATAGACCAGCGGTATACACACGGCCCATTAGTGCTTGCATGAAGGTGTTTAGCTCGTCATAGCCTTGTGTCGTTTGCACAACCACCTCAATTGGGCGAGAGATAATGCTTTGCCCTAAAGAAGGTGGCAGCATTGGGAACGACATTGTGCCAGGGATGCCACCAAACATTGGTCCCATAATCGAGTTTGCAATTGCTTGGGTCGAGCGGTCACGGTTTTCCCAATCCAGTACACGCAAGAACGAAATACTGTTGGTAGAAGATGGAAAGCCGGTGATCATGAAGTAACGATCTTTCTCTGGAATGCCTTCATAAACCGCTTCAATTTGTTTTGCGTAACGGTCAACATAAGCGGTGCTTGAGCCTTCAGGTGCAATAGCAAAGCCTATGATGAATCCGCGGTCTTCTACTGGCGCCAGCTCACTTGGTAGGTATTTATATAACACACCAAGTGCGGCAACGGTTAAAAACGCAACACCTGCAACTATTTTGGTTTGAGTGAGTGATTTTGATAACAGGTTTTTGTAAAAGGCGGTTAATCGATTAAGGATTTCTTCGCCTTTTAAATAAAATTTACCTGGGTTGGTTTCGTGGCGTAGGATCTTTGAAGCCATCATAGGAGCAAGTGTGAGTGCTACAAAGCCCGATACAATAACCGCACCGGCCAGTGTCAGAGCAAACTCACTAAACAGCTTACCAGTACGACCTGGCGTAAACGCAACCGGTGCAAATACCGCAGCAAGGGTAAACGTCATCGCTATAACCGCAAATGCAATTTCACGCATGCCTTTGTAGGCTGCTTTTACTGGCTCCATGCCTTCCTCTATATAGCGATAAATATTCTCTAGAACAACAATCGCGTCATCCACCACTAAGCCCACAGCCAAAACAAGCGCCAGTAAGGTCAGAGTATTAATGCTAAAGCCAAACAGCAGCATGATGCTAAATACGC
>Ga0115005_10001060_pt1 | contig 21682 bp, 18 predicted proteins | sample ArcOceMetagenome_FD_87163 | JGI IMG/M metagenome (GOLD analysis project Ga0115005, IMG submission 87163) | Marine eukaryotic phytoplankton communities from Arctic Ocean - Arctic Ocean - Greenland ARC118M Metagenome | ecosystem: Environmental > Aquatic > Marine > Oceanic | place: Arctic Ocean...
TAGAACCAGGAGAGGTTTCACATACACCTCTATTTGTTTGTATAAATGTATTGGGCAGTGTATTTGCGATAAGGCATCTTGTGGAGAGATAATGATTGTGTTCATGGAGGTGGATGGGAGCTAGTTAGTGTTCTATCTACTAACTGTACATACGGTAGGTACGGTACGTGGTGTATGCGTATGATGGAGCGAGCTTTGCTTTACTTTCTTTTTTATGGTGGTTTCTTATTGGTCGGGAGTGATAGTTGACATCATCCGTGATTGAATGATAGGGACAACATCTCGACCAGTATGTACGTACTACTTACAAGGTTGAAGCACTTCCTCGAGGTTGGGATGCACACAACACTCACAGTTTGAACCACACGCAGTTTGAAGTTCTTTCTTATCAAATACAGCGAAAGTTTGTGGCCGATTACAAATTACAAGCCATAAGCCCTGTCAGTTAATTTTAAAATTACTGTAAAGTCAGACAGACAAGACCGGACCCCTCCCCATTGAAAAATACAGAGAGATTTCTGAGCAACCTACATTTTTGAATTTATAAAAAATGACCTCCTGTAGGCCCAACGAATTTCAAATTTTAATTGACCTCCTGGAAGATTAAAAAGTCATCATTATTTAGACCAAGCCCACCCACTTCTATTCTAATATCAGAATTGTATCAACCATGCCCACTCTACGTCTAGTTTACCTCACAGAACAACAATACGCTGGTATGATGGATCATGATCATGCTGGTGCAGCACACAACAAAACCACAGAAGAACAACTCCCCTCTATTAATCAGGAGCAAACTAGATTAGTACCGATTGCTGATGCAACAAGAAACGCCTCATCGAACAAACAAAGTGATCACGAAGACGAAGATAACGATTACCTTATCGATGGAGTCAATAGGGGAATTTCAATAGGGTGGACATATTTCACAAAATGAAAGTGCCTAATAATACCCACTTGTACCTCAGGACCAAGCAGCGTATCTTTTATTTTTCGGAATACGGTGCATCTACCCATCTTCTTGCCACCATCATAGAATAAGTTGTCAATTCTATAAACGTAGTTTGCATTACATTTATGAAAATGCGCATCGTTCTTCTTAAAGATCCTATCACGAAGATGAAATGTATCCTCTGTATCTACTAGCTATTAGAGTAGGTAGTGTATTGTATTCTCGATTTTGAATTTACTAATAAAATGACGTTGATTTTATTCTCTTGTTGGCTGCAGTGTACAATATTCTCCTATGGATTTCGTAAAGCTAAAATGATGATCAAGGATTGAAACTGATTTTATTTATAATAGACTCAAACTAAAATAAATTTGAACAAGATCAGACTGACTAATTTGATTATACTCATTTGTGTGCATTCAAATTCAATTCAAACTGGATTTATATAGTATCTTCTTAGCGCCACTCAGAAATAAATTGCTCGTAAACGGTTTCACCCGTGTTTGTGAATGTGATTCCAACAGAAGGAGATTTCCATTCTACATCTCCGATTTCAGTCGCCTTCTCCCATGAGATGGAATGACCTTTGCTTCCGATTTCTGTCTTGATGGTAGATCCTTTCAAAACTATACTCAAATAAAAGAAGGGGTAGCTTACCGCAGCGCTTTGTCCTGGTTGGAGAACGAGTTTATATACTCTGCAACGATCACGTGTTTTGATCAGCTCATGGTGGTCTGCGACCAAAGGAATTGGGCTTGTAACAGGAGGTGATTTTAGGACCTCTGCATCGATGCAAAACATGTCTCCGTCATTCATATTTGTGATTTTGTGTACCAAAGGTTTATCGGATTTATGTGTTCCATACCTCTGACAAAAATTGGAAGAAAATGGTGGGATGAGATTGATTCATTCCCATCATATGAATTGAGAAAACAAGCAGCCAATAAATAGCATTCTGGATTCCACTTACCACCTCTCCAAACTCCATACAATCACAAGCTGGATCTGAACCCATGACATGATTTACTACATTCAAACCACCTTCGACCAAGAAAAAATACAGAGAATCTTCAGCATGTCTATGCGCCCATGTTGTATCTTTTGGGCCGAACTTGACTTTCAACACTCTAGTGTATTCATTGGAGATGACTATGTTGTGACGTTCTTCATCGCCAACTTCGACAATTGCTTCTTTTGTGCCATCTGGTAATAACCAAAGATCACCAACATCATCGCCTTCCTTAAGACTGCTTCCAGACTTTTGTACAGAAACACCCGATAGAGTTTCGTACACTTTCACTACCTGGGAATCATCCTTCTTCGCCAATCCCAAACTAGCTCCACTAATGAATTGCTGCAGTGCTGCTGTTGCAATAGGTATCGGGCACTCTAAACTCTTCGCCTCGCTGTAAACGATGTCCATGTCTTTGATAAATATCGCGAGGGTGCTCATGACCTTATCCTCAGGATTTGCAATCATTCTCTGCCCGCGATCGCAGAACATCCAGCTAGCTCCGGCAGCACCCTTGACAATATCGTACATTTGCCGAACATCCAGCCCTGCTTTTGCAGCCAAAGCCAGAGCTTCAGCCGCAACTACAATATGTACTCCAGCAAGCAATTGATGGACCATTTTGACAGTAGAACCCATCCCAGAGCCTCCGGTAATAATGTGAATTTCCTTTCCCATCGCTTGTAGCAGGGGGTCGACGTACTCGAGAGATTTCTCTTCTCCCGATGCCATGATGGTGATCTCTCCAGCAAGAGCCCTCACGGGACCGCCTGAAATCGGACAATCGCAAAATTGAATTTCGTTCTGTGCAAACCTTTTGCAGGCCTTTTTACTCCATGCAGGTGTGACGGTGGATGAAAGGATGACTGTGGATCCTGGACGTAGAATGGATTCCAAGTTCACATCATTTTCGAAGCATACTGAATTGCACTGAGCTTCGTTCACCAATACAATCAATACGACATCTGTTTCTTTTGTTACAAAGTTTTCAAGTGTCAATTCCGATGGGATATCAGACGTGGCCTTTCCAGCTTCTTTGGCTTCGGCATAGAATTGGGATACAATTTCAGGGGAAAGATCAAAGCCAGAAACGTTGCCAATGGAGGGAGAACGGAGGAGGGAACGGGCCATTCCACCTCCCATTGCTCCAAGTCCAATTACAGTCACGTTCATTGTGGATTGTAAGAAATGATCAAATGCTCAAATGCTCACAGTCCTCAAGTTGCCTATGATGAAGGAAATGAATGTTACCGGTACAACGAAGATTCGATAAAGAAGCACTAAGAAGCGTCATCAGGTAGCACAGATCTTTGGTCGTTACTATGATACGTTTCGTAGAAATTTTCTGAGTCGAGTGAGAGTCTCATTTTTCAGGATGACGTGTTGGTTCAAGGCCAAGATAGCTAGAATTCAGATTTTTGTCGTATTTCCCACCAAACAATTGAAATTCATCATTCATAGTAACAAGAACAAGAATGAGCGAGTCGGGATTTTGGGCGTATCAACTCCTTGCCACTCGATTGAGGTAAACTGGTAAAAAGGGGATACATACCATAAATGTATTCATTTGTTTATAATCATTCTTCGTCTCACAAAATGTAGGTCAAGCAAAGTAAGAAGTAGAATTCAGATGATTTTCCGCGCCAGGAACTAATTTTGTCTTTTTCCCATTCGCCAAATCGTCATTGCCCTCTATCTCGGGGAAGTTTCCGTTACAAATGAAATACGGTATTTTTCCACAAGATATGACCCGATGACCAAAGTCTAACCAAGGTCTAACATATCCCACACCACTCATCACATACTTTCATCTAGTTTCCAGCAAGCTAGAGTCATCTATTTCCATCATTCTAGTTGACAAGTCATCTAGTAATTTACGTTCTCGTGGCCGTGTGAAATCCGTCCCATTTATAATCTCCTTAGTTGACCATCATCAGCAACAGCAAGGTCAAGCACCACCACCACCACCACCACCACCAGCGGTCAGAATTAGTCAACCTCCCAAGTCAGCCGAATCAAACAATTTTTCTGGACAGGTAAACACTACAGTAATTAACCAGCATTACTCGATTCCAGATATTCACAACTCCCCGTACAATCTGGAAGAACCTTATTCTGCCGACAAGCACAAGAATAAGAACAAACAGAAGAAATTCAACCTTCAAAACAATCTTATGATGCCACCCAAAGAATCACTAGCCTACGCATCTACAAACACTGTCCAATCCCACATGGCGCGCATCCTACACTTTTTCCGCCAACACGCCACAGTTGTCACCCTCGGAATATCCTTGATTGTCTTCCTTGTGATCCTATCCGAAGAAGAAGTGGGAGGATCTTCCAAAGGTGGCTACTCAGGTCTCCGCAAGGGGAAACTCGATACTCATTGGGGCGGAGCATCCCATGCAGGATATTTCGATCCTCAATCTGCCGTCTTGTCCCCCTCCTCATTCTCATTTACAGCCGTGACGGACATGGATGAGCTTTCCCGCGTCCCCGATAGCAAGAAACCCGTCTTTCAGTCCTTTATGAAACCCGGACAACTCAATTTTGACACAAAGAGCAATTCCTACAGTGTAGAATTGGGAGATATTAGAACTCTTGTGTCCAAGCACAATGAGGCAGGACGCGGAATGGAATTGTCGGAATTGACACTCTACCAGAACCGTTTGTTGGCTTTTGATGATCGCACTGGAAGCATCTTTGAACTCCTCAACAAGGACGAAAAAGAGACTTTTGTCGTGCCCCGCTTTGTCATTACCGAAGGAGATGGTGATACGGATAAGGGTATGAAGTGGGAATGGGCTACTACCAAGGGTGATGACCTTTACATTGGTTCCATGGGCAAGGAATATACGAACCCGGACGGATCCATTGCCAACACCAATAATCTATGGATCGCTATCATTAACCCCAAGGGAGAAGTTCAGCGCAAGGACTGGACGGAACAATACCAATTTGTTCGTGGTTTGTTGGGTGCTCAAGCTCCGGGGTATGTCATCCACGAGGCAGTATTGTGGTCCGAAGTGTTGAAGAAATGGATCTTTATTCCGCGTAGGGTTTCCTCTGATAAATACGACGATGTTATTGATGAGCGCAAGGGAACCAATAAGGTTGTATTAGTCGATGACAAATTTTCGAATGGTGAGGTCATTGATATCAAGTTCGCTGAAGGCTTTGATCGTCTCCACGGATTCTCTACCGCTGCATTTGTGCCGGGGACGATGGATCGGCATATTGCCGCAATGCGTTCTGTGGAAGAGAACTGTGTCGGTGGCGATGAAACTCTCTGTAAGCAGAGGAGTTACATGATGGTCTTTGACGTATTGACGGGGGATATTCTCATGGATGAGATTGAATTCGATGCTGGCGTCAAGTATGAAGGTCTGGAGTTTGTGGATGTCAGCGTACTTCCAAAATAATGAGCTTGTTGACGGAGATCACTAGAATGATGAATGATACAGAACAAAAACTAATCTAATAAACAATGTTTCTTCACAGTTTGAAGAGTTGTATTTGTACGTCTCTGACGATTATAGGAAATCTTTGATCGTTGATCATGTTATAAAAACTGCACGTACCGTATGTACACACGTGTGTACCTTGTAAATATACAACTCAGCACTCAAATGATGATATCTTCCTAACAAAATCACTCTTCTGATTTTCATTATAGTTGGAAGCGGAGGCGGAGATCCAGATTGCATCTCCTTTGATGGAGTTCTCTGGGATTGGCACAGCGCATGCACCGTAGTACTCTCTACAGATGATTGTAAACAGATTGTAAACTACACGTACGCGTACGTGCAGTAGAGAAAATTCGAAAATACAACAAATATGTTATAGAATCTTAGCACTCCATGAAATGACTGTACTGTCCACCCTCTAGTACAGCGAGCTAGGAGCTAGTAGGAAGTGATTTTAAAATGACTGGCATTTTGGAGTCTCGTTTTCCATCTCGTCGCGAATGTAGCGCAGCGAAACTACTACGTGTACTGTAGCACTTTAATTCACTAAGGGTAGTATCCTTATATTACGGGTTACCGATTTCAGATTATACCAGTAGCTTATAACACCAACGTGATCTACATCACAATATTTTCACTACACGTACTGCTGTATGATGTTTTTCGTAAATGATTCACAAAATATTCCCTGAAACAATATTTACTGACAAATTTCTTCTCCTGCACCTACAAAAGGACAGTATGACACCAGCCAGTTTATTTCGCCTCTGCCCGACTCCACATTTATGCATTTTGTTCATGAAATGACTCCTACTGCTACATGTACAACTATTGCTTCTAGTGATATATTTGTATTAAATTTTAAAATCGTGGAACTTTGCTCTTCTTGTGGAACGAGTTTCTTCCTAACAGGGATTTAGAATTGAGAACTGTCTTCGCGCCCAAGAGGGCCATTCTATCTGAATAGTAAGATTATTGCCAAAGACATTTTCGATCCCACAAAGGGTGGGTCATAGTTTATTAACCCACCCCCCCCTAGTTCCTCTTCAGCGAGAGGAAATTTTTGGCCTTCCTTTTCCAAAGGCCCTCTCCGCCAGCACCACAGCTCCATCTTCAAAGCGGAAGCAATCTCCAAAACCTTCTACACAAGTACGGAGATGCAGTCTAGTATCAGTGTGAGTCCTTCGCCATGATAACCGCAATCGTACCACATGAATAATTAGAAAGTAATGAATGGCGCAGTGGTGGAGAGCAAAGGCATTAGCGGAGTCATCAGTCAGCACATTTAGCGGTTACGTACCGGAGCTACGTGAAAACACCGTAGAAAATTGATTTCATCGCAATGACTAACATTTCCTCTCTTCTCAAAATCTTTATCGCCCTACATAGAAATACCGCATCACCAAGCGGGTTGGCGGTGGATCTTTCGGTGATATTTACCTTGGGGTTGGTGCAAATGGCGAGAAGGTACGTGAACGATTTTTCAACGGAGAGGCATTTTCATGCATTTTCAATCGGATCAAAGTTTTCGACAAAATTGAACCGCTGCAGTCCTTCCGCTGCGAGCTCTCAACACAGCTCGACCCACACAGCAATGCATCATCATTGCAGTGAACGGCAATGCGGTTGATCCGGAGCATTGCTGCAAGTAACTCATGGCAAACACCCAACCAAGTGTTGTATAGAGCTAATTTAGTCATACGATGCAACCGGGGATCGCTTCAAAATCAAAACCAATGAGGGCTTTTTCATGTCACTGACCTTTCCTGATTTCTTCCCCAACTTACAGGTTGCTGTAAAATTTGAAAAACATGGTGCGAGATGCCCACAGCTTCGTCACGAATACAAAGTCTACCGCGAACTCCAAAACGCACCCGGTTTCGCAAAGGTGCACTATTTCGGAACGCAAGATTCCTACAATCTCATGGTAATGGACCTCCTGGGACCATCCCTTGAGGATCAATTCAATAAATGCGGACGCAGGTTCTCTCTCAAGACTGTTCTCATGATTGCAGATCAGATGCTTGAAAGAGTTGAGCTCATGCATTCCAGGCATTTAATTCATCGTGATATCAAGCCTGCTAACTTTGTTACAGATGGAGGGCGCGGAAATGGAAATTTCGTCTATTGTATTGATTTCGGTCTTAGTAAAAGATACCGTCATCCCAGGACTCTTCAGCACATTCCTCAGAGGGAAGGTAGATCTTTGACCGGTACACCTCGTTATGCGTCTATCAATAATCACTTGGGTGTTGAACAGTCCCGTCGTGATGATCTTGAATCAATTGGTTACGTATTGGTCTACTTCCTCAAGGGAGGACTCCCTTGGCAGGGACTCAAGGCCAAGTCCGCCACTAAGAAATACAAACTCATTATGGAAAAGAAACAATCCATCACCATTCCTGCACTTTGTCAAGGATGTCCTAGTCAATTTGCGGAATATTTGGCTTATTGTCGCTCCCTGAAATTTGAGGCCAAGCCAAATATTGCTTACCTCAGAGGCATGTTCCGTGATTTGTTCCGTACTCAGGGATACACCAACAACAATTCCAGCCTTGATTGGGACTGGACCAGAATTGATAATGCTGCTGCTGGAGGAGGAGAAAGAGAGAGAGTCGGCGTCGGCGGAGCAGATAATACAATGCCTGGATATGATAGTAACAACATCGCTGGAGGCCAAATGGATCCAGGATACCAGAGGACAAGAAATAACATGGGATCAAACCGCAGGTAAATAGTATCGGGAATTCTAAATTTTGAAAGACACATGATTCACAGGGATGGACTTGTTGGCACTAGTAGTGATCGTGAGAAGAGGATGGATCTTAAAACTGCGCATTTTGTTGCGAACGAGTGGACAAGGAACTGCCGAGTATATATATTGTTTATCCAAGCCGTCACAACGCCAATAATTCGCAGGCAAACCCTTGGAAGAGTTGTATATGATTTGACTAAAATTTCATTAGTTTAAAACGCAATATTATCTGAAATTTCAATTATATACATTTTGATTTGCTTCTGGTAGTCAATGTCACATCGAAGAGTACTATATTTTCTTGTGTTGCTGTGAACTCATTTCAAAAAACCTGACACATACACTCGATAAGTCATATAATTCAAATAGAACAGCATTCATGTCAAGCATGTTCTAATTCATTCATTGTATTAAACGCTTGACCGATGCGGGTTTCAAGTGGTGTTGGTAAAAGACATTTCAGTGTGGTCTGCATTTGCATATTTATTTCTTAATGGGTGCGATGGGTGCGAACTTTGTTTGGAAAAGGCAAAGCAGAGATAAATTCCTTCACGAGGAAATGCGCAATGCATGCTTTAAAAAAGATAAGAAGAGAGAAACAAATATCATCCATTCTAAGACAAAGTCTTTGGGGGCTAATACATTGCTTTTGATTGCATTCTATTTATCCGTACTGTACGTGTAGCCTTTTTTGGCGGTAATAAGATAAAGAATTGTTGACGGAAGCAGAAACTGAGACGCACACGACCTGTGCGGGAACCTTCCTTGTGCCAGGAGCCCCCTAAATGACGTCGTTCTGTGAATTCAAATTGCACATTGCTTTTTCAAAAACCCCATTTAATGGAACTCAATTCTTTTTCCTCCGCTTTCATTGCATCGGTAAAAAAACACACTGTTCTGAGAAAAAGTTCTAGATCTATCTCACCATCGGTGAGACCTGCGTCTGACTCGATGTTCAATGGTACTCTGTCCTTACCGGGACATATGTCTCTTTCCATGTCTCCTAATAATCTCTCCAGCTCTTTCCTTCCACTGCTCTCGTTCCCAAGTGCTGCATTTCTACTCTGGGGGTTCAACAAAATCCTAGCCGCGACTTGAGGCACATACGCAGCAATATGCACATCTCGCGTGACGTTCCCAATTACTGCTTTTAGCTTTGGATCAACTTGGAATAGAGGAAATTTATTCAACCTGACGGCGTCCTTTTCGAAGTCAACAACTAATTCTTGCATTTTAGCCGATTGTCTTATGGTCTGTTCTCTGAGTTCCATCAGAACCGCGGCCTTCTGTTTGCACTGGTCTTCCACAGGCTCTCCGTCAGGTGTCAGTCCACATGACAACAACAAACGAATGGCTTCCGTAGATAAATTCCAATGATGCTTTATCATGGCTTTACAATGCCCTGGGTCGCCACCCCAATTTCCCGGTGGAATCAAGGCTAAAATCGTGGACATAAGGATCCCTACCAAGTTCGAGAGCATTCTATTGATTGTCATTGCATCCCTCCCTTCGGGACCAAAGAAATAAAATGCATTGCATACAATGATGATTTGCGTGATGAGAAAATAGATGGGACCGAATGCATAGTCGTTTGAGAGACCAATTCTAGCAGAAAAGCCTCTTTCTGTGGAAATATATGTGGCAATTACCGATGTGATAGTCATCCAAGCAACGATACCCACAGTGTTGTACTGTCTACTGTACCGATCATCTTCACATACTAAGAGAGCTAACCAGGCACTAAATGCACCAATGATAGTACCTGCCATTCGCAAGATACCCTTCTTTACGCTACCCTCTGTAGTTTGCGTTGTAGCAAAACAGTATGAGGCCATTGCCCACCCACCATTTTGAAACGAATAAATGCCTCTATTTGGATCATCACGAGATGAAACTACAAAATTCTGTTGATATTCTGGCCAATAGCAGGACATAGCAAGGAGAGCCGTGAATCCGATGGCGTATTTAACGCACCAGACGAGCTTTTGTAACTCATAACGGTCCATTCGCAGAAATAATTGCCAAACCGACGGTTTACAACATTCTTTGAGAACTTGGACAAGATAAACGACATGCGAAATTTGAGCATAGATCCATGGCCGTAGATTCTTCAAAAACCCAATGAATGAATCGTGAGAGAAGAAGTGGGGTGTTCTTTTGTTGAAAGGTTCCATCGTCTCGAGCCACCTTCTTGTTAATGCTGCAACATCCGACACATACTTTTTTAACTCCAATGGATCATAAGGTTCAGCATTATCCACACTGGAATTTGCACCTGCCTCGTGTGCTATCGCTATGGGTTCACTTTGTGTCACTTTAAGTTTATCGATCAATGATGCGTCACTAGAAGATAGAGCTTGTGCACACTGCTCAATAGTAGCGGCCAAATCTTCATATTGTTTTCTATTCTTGTGAAGAAATCCATACTCATCATCTTTACTTGTCAGGACATCAATTCCATATGCAATTCGTAGGCATCGTGATGTCACTTGAGAGAGTTGTACAAGAATTTCCATGGTGCATTCTGGCGGTTTGAATGCAAGCAGTCTCGGTTCGTACACAGTATATTTGGCGAGATTCCCTTCAAAGAGTGTGTTGATGTATGTGTTCAATTTTGATATACTATCCATTCTTTCTTTGTCGATATCTCTGTAAACTACCCCTGATGCAGAATTTTGCGTTTCTATCCGCGCTAATTCGATTTCCCCATCTGATGCAGAATTTTGCGTTTCCATCCGCTTCGAAAACAATCGAAGTGAATTAGCTGCCTCTTTCAATGCTGCAGGGATAATACTTTTGCATAATGCACTTCGAACAGTTCTGAATGGGGGGATAAAGAAGATTACTGCTAATATAGCAATAAGCCAGCAAATGAAGATCATCACGCTCTGATAACTGGCCAAAGGATTTCGAATGCCACTCGAAGTCCACATTGCCCTCACGATCCACATTCCCCCCTCGATAAAGGTTTCATGCTCGCTTCCGTCCGACTTAATAGTGATTTGAGCCGTCTGTCCTTGCAGCCCTCCCGATATGATGTCAACAAGATGCGTTCCAGGTCCAAGCGCAGTTGCATTATTCACGGTAGGCTGAATCATGTCCGTCAGGGCTTCTCGTACAGCGGGAGATAAATGGGGGTTGGGAAGAACACATCCATTGATCACAGTGCCATAATTCGGCCAGATCAAGACTATCTGGAAAATTGTAACAATCAGAATGACAGAGGTCTTGAATCCTTCCCCTTTGTCCCACCGGAGAAACGCCACCCAAAAACACCATATGCCAAATGCTGCCAGGAAAGGTCCATTCCCCCCAACAGCTGCTATGGCTAATAACAGTGTAGAGCTAACGTAACAAAAGAGGAATAGACCGAACAAAGGAAGGACGAGACTTCCATAGGCAAACGTTAGCGTTGGAAAGAGCATGGCACAAAATGGTACCAAGATTCCTAGTAGCACACTCGTATCGATGGGCATAATGTCGGAGAATGTGACAGTGTAGCCTAATAGCATGGCAAATCCTATTCGTAAAGTGACTTCCACGTGCACAGCAGACTTGAGATGGACAACTGCATCCTTGATATTTTTAATCATTGTTTCCCTGATGTCAAGGGTCGGGAGTCTTTTCAGTGTTTTTTACAGCGTGTGCCGTGTGATACCTTGGTGTTATGTGATGGTGTGATATTCAAATAACGAGTATTGCACAATCAAGGACGAACCAGATGATGGATATTACCAAAGTTGTGTGGGAGGTGGTTGAGGAGAAAACTAAACGGGTTATTATTGTGAGCTAAATCGGTATTATTCACAGAAAACGCTGACGTTTTCCGAAAATTCAAAATAATAAATAATTATTTGAAAAATCATGAGAACAAAACAAAAGCTTCATAATTTCAAATTGGGACAGGCAAAATGACAATGACTGCGACGGCTGAAAGATGTTCAGAGCTCGAACGGAAGCTTATCCACCTATCAGTTGCAATCGAAGATCGATCTCAATCGATTGATCTGCTGATTCAAGCCATACAGGATACAGACAAGGATTCCGAGAGTGAATACCAGCACCAAAATGCCGAATTACGACTAAAACACGAAGATACCTCTGATCGATATCTTGCAGAATTGAAACATATCAGGAATCAATGTGCCGATTCTATTGAGAAGAAGAAGGTGCTAGCCTCTGAATTTGAGGAAATGGTGGAGTGGAAGAAGAAGGAAGAAAACAAACTGGCGTCAAATTTTGATGAGATTCGCAAAAGAACCGAAGTAGAAATTCAAAATGAGAAAACCAAGTGGATGGCTGGGAAGAAGAAGCGGGAGCAACAGTGGATGGTAAACAAGGTAAAACAAGTTAGAAAAGCCACGTTGGAAGCGTTGCAGCCAGAGCTGAAGAGACTGTTGGATAATCAAAGGGCAGAGATTGAAGACATTGAAGTGGAAAAGGAGTCTAAAACAAAGTATGTAGAGCTGGAAGCGAAGAGGAATTATGAAAGTAAACTGTCTGATTACAAATTGGAATCCGTCAGCCGAACGAGAATCACTATCGCTCGGAGAAAAGAAGAATGGATGGAACAGATCTCGTCTATACGATTATCTTTTGCGGATCAAATGAAAGATCTATTGCTTCCAAAGGATGACGGACAGAGCAGTGAGAATGCGATTAGGAATGAACATACTGAAGCGAGGAATGCACTTGAAGATAAGCACACACGCAATATGGACAGAGTGACAGAGGCAAGAGATCGGAGAAAGAAGGAAATAGAGTCATCTCTTCAACAAATGCAGAAGGAACTAGACGAGAATGTGGGAGAAATCATCAAGACTATAGAAGACGATGATTCTGCGAAAAAAGAGGCTTGGAAAAACGAACGGAAAGCCCTATTGCAAAACGAGTTTGAAGAATCAGTCAACTCCGTGTATCATCAAATCAAAAAGGACAGAGATCGCAAGATCGATCTGGAGATACGATCCAGTCAAAAGGAGGAGACCCAATTTGACCGCGACTTTGCTGCCAAGGAAACAGAACGAAAGAGCAGCCTTGAATCAGATCATTCAAAACAGTTCCAATGCATCGAGGAGGAAATTTCGTCCAAACGGAAACAACTAAAGGAATCAACCTTCATGATAAAGGGACTAATGGATAGTGTTCAGACTTGCAAAGATCAAATTGATATCACTGAACAAAAGATAAAAATGGTTCAAAACAATATTACTCAAATCAGAGAGAATAGTCTTGAGACGAATGCAATGGACGAGGGTTCTAGTCCTACTCCTCAATGCACTGATCAAGTGTACAGCATCAACGCAGAGACCAAAATATATCAAAGAAAGCTCCAAGTCGCACAGGAGAAACTGAAAAAGATCCATGGATCCATAGAGAACTTTGACATGTACGTGCACTTGTTCTACTAGTACAGTTTGCATTGCTTTGTATGATTTCGCAACACCACTTTATTAAAATTATCTTATGTTGTGTTTGATTCATTCTCCTACACGACGTACCGTAGACGTCGCAAATTGGAATTAGAGAAACTTTGGAATAATCATGAGAAGAGAATGAGTGAATTGGAGGACAGTGTAAAGAAGAAAGTATCCAATGTAGTCAGTAGGGGTCTGGAGATGGATATAGAAATATCGAGCAATCAAGGTCGAGTCGAAAAGCTTCGAGAGCTGATCACGTCGTATACATTGAAGTGTTCTGGAAAGCAGGAGGACGGTGAGTTGAAAGGAGCGACAAAGGGAAAGAGAAAGACTGTGCACCGACGTCAAAAACTGAAAGGTTTAAAGTGAACATTTCTTTAGCTGCTACGCGTGTTCACGTACGTGTAAGGTAGATGGACTTTATTTAGTTCATGAACGAATGACAACATCTGAAATATCCAACGTCAAAAGTGGGAGTAATGGCATTGGACTATTGAATATCTTGTTAACTTCATTAGTAGTATGATATATTCAAATGAACAAGGCTTGAGTAGGTGTAGTACTAGGTTTACACACATATTGATGGGATGTAATACAAGTCTATCGCTTGGTGTTGAAATTATGAAGTTGTTGAAATCACGACAAAATTCAAACACGACTCACTCTTGGCGGAAAGTCAAAGTGGCGCGCAAATCCGATTTTTTTCGCCGGCGCGGGGAGGGACCTCCAACCGAGCGAATCAAGATTGTGTCGACTCCCAAACACAGTTCGAGACGAAGCCTCAGCCAGCCATCATTGCTAATCAATCAATCAATCATCTCCTATCTCACTACCTGTAGTATACTTCAAGCATTCACAGCACTTTGAAACATCGCATTATCTAAGAGCGGCAAGGCGGCGAGAAGACAGAATGATAGATGTAGCAGAAGAATCACCCAACAAGCGTCTCAAAACAGTGGCATCATGCAATGCTGCTACTAGTACTCCTAGTGACGGCATCGACATCGGCAAAGGAGACGCTCACGCTGTTCAAGTCAACACCCCCAGCACCACTGAATCACGAATGTCCTCTAGCTATGATGATGACTATGATCCTCGGCATTCGCACGGCAGCCACAGTGCGTGTAGTACCAACACCAACGGAGAAGGCATTGGTGCGAGTGCTGCTGGCGGTACTGCTACTGCTACTGCTACTGCTGCTGCTACTGCTACTGCTGCTACTTCTAGTGCAGAGGGCGAGGAACCACAGAAGAAGAAGCATCCCCGCAAGTTCGTGAGCGTGTTTTCTTCGAATCAAGCAATTCACAAATTGACAGATCGGATAGTCGAATCGTGCCAACAGCAAGAGGAAAGGGAACGTGAACAAGAACAGAGTCGACCCCAAACAAGTAGAAATAGTAGTGTTAGTGTTAGTGTTAGTCAACAGCAAGGGGCAGCATTCAATCAAAACGATAAACCAGTCAGCGACGATGATAATGACGGAAGTGAAATTGAAGTCACGGACTCAAACGTGACCAACCCGTTCATCGCCTACCCCCATCCGCGAAACTTGTGCGGCGTGTATCCCTTCATCCCAAATGCAAATGCAAATGCAACTACAACTGCAACTGCAAATTCGAATTCAAATGCCAATCATTTCTCAGGAAATGAATTGTTTTGTGACAATTGTTATTGCAAAGTGTGCGATAAACCAGCTGTAGAATGCCATGAGTGGAAACACCACTGTCACGCGTGCGATACGCCCGAATGGCAACAGAAAAAAATGGATGCGAAACGGCAGGTTCTTGCCGCAAGTGCCAGTGCTGGGAATGGGAATGGGAATGGGAACGTCATTTGTTTGGATGATTCCTCGGATGATGAAATGCCACAAGCACAATTACAACCACCGCAACATCAGAATCAGTTTCATTTTGGAAGTGGAAGGCCACAAGTGCAATTACAACCACCGCAGCATCAGTATCAGTCTGGCAATGCGGAAGAGGCAGCTGCCGCCATACGAGAGATTCAATCGGTTCTCCACCCGCAACGAGATGAACAAGCTAGTCACAGCAATCACATTGAAGAAGAAGACGATGACCATGACCATGGCATGAATGGCATGCACAATATGAACGCCTACGATCATCATTTTGATAAATCGGCATTCGTGGATCCAGATCTCATTGGACAGAAATCGAGAAAAGACGCGAGGATTGTAGAAGTTTTGGCGCATAATCTTCGCCAGTTGTCCAATCTCTCCATTGCAAATAGTAGTACTGCGAATCGATCCGTCGGAGTGACTGAGAATCACGACGGTGGTAGAAAGGATAATGGTGAGGCACCAAAATCAATGCCGCCATTGACTGCGGAGCAGGTGAACAAAATGGAAGGAGATGTGCCGCAATTGAATCTCCATAAATCGTTTTTTGTGGAGGGGGTGAGGATCGGGTGGCCTTACCCGATGATCATGCCTCCTCAGAGACAGATGGCGATCCATTTGACCAAGGCATTTAAGAATAAGAGGCATGTGGTGATTGAATCGCCGACGGGGACTGGGTGAGTGATTTCGTTGTTGTGAGGTATGATAGTAGAGGGATAGTTGAGTGGGGTACCATGCACTTTGGGACTGCAGCACATGTTTGAATAGAGACGTGTCTACAATTTCGTCATGAAGCTAATGTCTGCAACTAACTCTCTCTCTCTCTCTCTCTCTCTCTCTCTTAACCTACAATGATGCTTTACAATTCTAATCACTTGTCCAAACCAAATACAGAAAGAGTGCGGCGATTTTGTGTTCCGCTCTAGCATGGCAAAGATATCATTCCAAAACGGATCCCTTTGGCGAAACCATCAAGATTATTTACTGTAGTCGAACCCACAGTCAAGTGCAACAAATGGTTTCGTCTCTACGGAAAACACCCTATCGACCACGCATGGCTATTCTAGGTACGTTTTATGGTGGATGGTTATTCAAATTGTACTCACTTTCTTCCTAACCAAAACACGACATTTGGAATTTGAAAGGGTCTAGAGATCGGCTGTGCATCCATAAAGAATTACGGCCAAGGAATCGAGTCAACGAAAATGCATCAAACAATAATCAGAATTCTAGGGGAAAGGTAAATGTAAACAGTGGTTGCCAGATTCGAGTGAGTAACACGGAATCATTCCGCAAATACGGTCTGAGAAGTCATGATAAAAAATACGATGATGATAGTCCTCCCGTTTCTCACCCGGGAGATAATGGAGATGATCAAGGAAACAGTGGTTACGCGGAAGCAGAGGAGGCGGGCAATGGTAGCGATGGAGATGGACAATCGAACAACCGCCTCGAAGGGGGTAGCAGCAAAATGTGCCCTCATTATAGACAACTTACGAGTGAATCGTTAGCGAAGAAGGTGCACTCTGCCCTTGTTCCCGACAAGCACAATGTGAATTGCTGCTCCCAGGGTGGGGAGAAGACCAGACTGGGAACGCATGATATTGAAGATTTGGTTGATTTTGGGATGCAACCGAATATCAAACGGGGGGTAGCTCTGTATCGCAACCCTTTGAATCCATCATTTGGTCTGAAACTGGGGCAGGCCACTGGTACGAAGGGGTCCGTCGTAGTCAATGGTGTCAATCCCAGTGGGGCAGCCGACAAGGAAGGCAGTATTCAAACTGGTGATAGTATTGTATCTGTGAACAGTGTCGATGTTACAGGCGGGCATGATTTGAGCTCCGTCACGCGGAAAATACGGGAGGTGAAAGATCCGTTATTGCTCGATATCTACAGAGGAGAAACAACTGATATTGATGTTGATGAATATTCGGAGGAATCCGCATGTCCATATTATTTATCCAGAATTCTTGCGAAAAATGCAGATATATTATTCTGCCCATACAATTATGTGCTCGACCCAAGGATCAGAGCCGCAATGGACATTAATGTTGAGAATTCAATATTAATTCTTGATGAGGCACACAACGTGGAGGACAATTTAAGACAAGAAGGTTCAGGTAAATTTGGGGAAATTGAACTTTTAGAAATGAATGTACTTTTGTCGACTTATGCTGAAAAGTGGGAGCCAACGAACCAGAGGCTTGACTTTGGTAGGAGGCAAAAAGACGAATCACTGCATGATAAGATTCCCGAACTTGCCCATACAATGTTGGCGTTTCTTGATAAAATCATTGGTTCTGTTAAAGAATCTCGGGACGGCTTCGAGAATGACCGAGGTAAGAAGGCATCATTGTGATTGATTTCAACTTAGGGTGTACGACATTGGAACTCAAATGCGCCTACGTGTACTTCCTTTTTCTTCCTAGGTAAGAATGGAGTAACTGCCGCATCAGAAGAATATCGCAAGTTTAAATGTTCGGATGATAAAGAGTTCGAGATGACATACTTTGGCCCAAGTGGTAGTGGTGATGGGCGAAACCCGGTCGGATGCAAAGGCTTCTTTCGTAAGTTGAATTCAACTGAAATGGAAATGGATCAAATCAAATCATCTGCAGGTTTATTCCAGGAGTTTATGTCATCAAAGCGAGGAGGAAATGATAGGGCTAAGAAGAATTCGACTTTGGCGGATCGCTTGTTTGAATTCATCATAATATTATGTTCGGCTTTCAAGTTATCAGAGTAAGTTTTAGAGTCTGTCCAAATTGTTTTTGAAGATGCGATTAATAATACATGCAAGGACGCCCTTGTCTAACAAGTACACTGTACATTTTGATTGTTCAAGACACTATTATATATCGACGGCTATTTCTGCCAATGGAAACCTTGATTTTGCCACCGGCGGAGGCGACGGCAGTGATAATAATAATAGATTTGCTCGTTTCAAAAGAAACCCGAAGCCAATTCCACAAAATCCTCCACTTACTGTGAATGATAACCAGCCAAGGCCAAGAGTTTGTATGCATCCAAGTTGTAATAGAGTATCCAAAGGAGAAGTTAGCCACGATACGCACTGCAACGGAACGACACCACGCTGGCAATCACACATTATTATAAATCTGTTAACACCAGGAATCCTTATGGCTCCTCTCCTTCAAGATTGTCGAAGCGTCGTACTCGCAAGTGGGTCTCTTGCGCCTTTGGGGTCTTTGTGTTCCGAATTGCACCTCCTTCCTCCTTCGCCATCATCCACGCCCAAACCAGATAGCAAGACGGATGAAAACAAGAAAGACGACGATGATCCACTTGCACAAACATCGGGGAGACTGCAAATTACCCCAAAACCTTTAGAAGCCAATCATGTAGTCTCCCTCCCTAAGCAACTATTGGCAGTTAGCATTGGTCACTTTCCAGATGGTAGCCCTCTATCAGTAAAAATGTCAAGTTACAGTAAACCTGGTTTCCATGACAAGCTCGGGAGTGCCATTGCTTCCATCATCGAGAGTATTCCGAGAGGCGGTGTCCTAGTGTTTTTTCCAAGTTTTTCATTCTTACGAAAATGCGTGTCAACGTGGCAAAATAACAGCACTTGGGGCCGCCTGCTAGCTTCAAAAGGCGAGGTAGTGGTTGAGCCGTCGTCGTCTCAGTCAGAATTTGAAGAAGCTAGAGAACTTTTCAACGGCACTATAACCAGGACAGGTTCTTGTATACTCTTAGCAGTTTTTCGTGGTAAAATGAGCGAAGGTGTGTCTTTTAACGACGACTTTGCCAGAGGTGTAATCTGCGTCGGGGTTCCCTATCCTTCGAGCTACGATCGTTCCATCAGCGCCAAGATGTCTTACAATAATGAACAGCGGAAGTTTCGAAAGAAGGGGCTGCTATCAGGTAGCGAGTGGTATTCTCAGCAAGCGTATAGAGCAATCGCACAAGCCATCGGAAGGTGTATTAGGCATGCTGCTGACTATGGTACAATTATTCTTCTTGATAGCCGCCACTGCGACGACGGATATTCTTACAACCAATCAGGCACATGTCGTGCTCATACAAATCTTCCCAAATGGATGAGACATTCTGTTCGCACTCTTCGAAAAGATCGACAACAGGTAGGAAGGAACGATTTGCTCGGAGGTTGGGGGTCTCTACGTAGTGAAATGGGAACATTCTTTCACGGAGCGACTGTGCATTCTGCTGGAGTTTTGGAGAAGCAGAAACGCGATTTCCAACAAAAGCAAGAAAACGCAAGCCGCACTACAGATTTGTCATTTGATCACAAAACTCGCAAATGGAATTCCTCGCAATATTTTTCTCAGTCTCAGTCACAGTCTCCTACTCCATTGGAAAAGAACGGTAAATGGCCCAGGACAAAGTAATTTATCCTATGAGAGAGCTCATTGTGTGTGAACAGCACCATTCCTTCAATGGATCTTCTGCGTATTTGTACAATAACCAATTCTGAGTCCAATTTCAATGACATCAATATTTTTGAGTCTCTAGTATTTGGGTCCTGTAAAACCATGTCCCAGATTGAAAATGTGTCACAAAACAACATATTGTTATAAAATTGTTTGCCCATAAAGAGACTTATTTTTGGCAACGAAACAAGAACTGATTCTCCTGGATATCGAATCGTCTTATCTGTAGAGTTTGACCAAGTCGTGCAAGTACAAGGTGTGCCGGTGTTGTTGGACGTTGGTGGTAAACTATCTGGCTGTGCATTCTATTCCAGTGGTGCAAGTTCAAAAGACATTGCCTTTGAGTACAGAGTCAATGAAAGTCATTGTTCTACCCAAGTTAAATACGTCAACAAGTGCAGTATGCACAGTATATCAGCTCGGCGTCGAAATGTCAGAATCAAGCTGGGTCGATCAAGAGACCCAGCTTTACTCCAAGCTTCATTCATCATCAAAGAAAAGTGAAAAACATTTTGGGTCGGCAATTGTTGCTTTGCCTGAGGACAATCTCGTTATCGTTGGATAGCTCATTTTTACATACCCGTTTACAAATGTCGAGTGGACGTAATCGGCCGACATTCTTCCACCGAATTCACTCGATGAAGCATCATATTTTGGGAATAACATTGGCATCACCAGTACGTGTACTGTAGGAGAATTCATAAAACCAAGATTTGTAATTTGAATTTTAGTTAGACTTCGACATTATATAACACGAAATGACAGCAATAAAATGATTCAATCATTCATTGCAACGTTTTATTATGTGCAACCAGGCTCGCATGAACACGGTTCCCATCGAAACAACAACCATGATCAATTCCGCTTCCTAGATTTGATCTTTGAGGTAGTAGCATTCGGCAAGCTCTCCAAGATCGATTTCAGTTTAGTCCCAGTATACATCGGCAAGCCTTCCAAGATCGATCTGCGCACTGACATCTGGGATGTCGTTAATTGATTCATTGTCACGAGAATGCGCGCCTCGAAGTAGCAGCCCCACTGGAAGGTCCAACATTAGATTCTGTCCGTTCTCTCTCCTGCCGTTGGCAAATCGCTCCCATGTCCATCCATCCGCAGGTGCCGCTACTCCAGCTCCATGTACCCCCGATTCGGGTTTCTCACCAGGTGGAGGGAGAGGGCGTTCAAGCTTTCTTTGTGCATTATCTCTTCTTCTGCCGGACAATTCATCAGGGCCAAAGTCGATCAACCTCGTCGCACGAGGTCTCCTTGTTCCATTATCGCACTGGATTAAAAAAATAGCATTCACCTTCAGTGGCTCCAGTTGGCCTGCCTTCTCTCCTATGATCCCAAGGACAGCATTTCGATTGGGGGAGTTCACCAAGAGCGCACCACAGTGACGGATAATTCCTCGATTCGACGGAGATATTCAGTCCCAGCGTTTAGGAGTAGTTCGGCAAATTGTTTTACGGCAGTATCAGGAGAGGATGAGTCTTCAGAACTAGAAAGCAGCAAATCTTCTGGTGGTGATGTAGTCGTGGTCGTGGTGGTAGAAAGAAGTGCTGATCCATCAGTGCAAGTGCTCGCAGGAGTGGAATCAGATTGAGATTTCTTGCCTGCTGAGGTTGGTCGGGACATGGTAAATAGTAATTGGTTGTTATTCTACAGACTGAGAATTGTGAGAGAAGAAGAAGAAGACTTCTTATGTTGAATGTTAGGATCTGAACGGCATCGTGTTGATGGGGTTTTGACTGATGTACAATTGTCGGGTTTTGACAGTTTGTTTTGACTTTTGACTGATGTGCA
>Ga0115005_10001063_pt1 | contig 21661 bp, 26 predicted proteins | sample ArcOceMetagenome_FD_87163 | JGI IMG/M metagenome (GOLD analysis project Ga0115005, IMG submission 87163) | Marine eukaryotic phytoplankton communities from Arctic Ocean - Arctic Ocean - Greenland ARC118M Metagenome | ecosystem: Environmental > Aquatic > Marine > Oceanic | place: Arctic Ocean...
GTCTTCTGCTTCATCCATATCTTCATCGTCGTCGCTATCATCAAGTTGCTGTAGAGCTTCATCAATAGTTTTCAACTTATCACGCTTCGTACTGGTGACACTCTGTTTCTTTTCATCCTCAACAGCCTGCTTGTCCACAGCCTCAGTAACAGCAGTAGTCGCAGCATTTCCAGCGCCTTGCAATACCTTCTTCAATACTTTTAAATTGGCTGATAAAACAGTGCTGCTCTCACTAACATCAACACTTGTTACAGGAAGAGGATACCTCACTCCGATATCATTATACAACTTGAACATAACGAAACCCAACAAAGTTTCGTAGAACTCAAAGAACGTAGTCATGACCCTAAAATCTACATCTTTCGGAATGTGCTGTGTGTAAGCATGGGGAATAACCCAGCAAACCTTTGTATTCTGGATATCTGCCTCAAAGTAAACACCCTTCACAGAAACAAATGATTTGGTAACCGCCGAAGTTGTCGAACAGTAAGCACCCCACTGTGCTGCCAATGACTGGGCCTTCTTCGTAATTTTTGCTGCAACTCGACCTGCACTTGGCAAAGCAGCAAACAAGTAAATCAAAGCAAGCGCATCGTCTAAATCCGACAATGCGTCCACAAAGCGTGGGTAGCGTTCCCTCACGAGATGGTGAAGGGAGTAAGTGGGGGCAAATGAATCCTTTCGAGCTGCTTCATCCTTTTCATTTCTTCCAGCAGCCTTTCGGACCTTCTTCATGAAAGCGCGGAACTCACGGAATTTAGCTAGGAGAGGTTCATGAGCCAAGGCTTTCACATCCTTGACGTGATAAAATACCTGCCCCTTCTTATTGCCCGGGGTACGACCCCTCGGCTCGCGAGGATAAATTCCCTTTAGAATACAAAGACGACGGAAATCCTTGAGGGTGATTTGAAGTTTCTTTAGACATTTGGATCTGCCAATAAAAGTTGCTTCCAAACCACCGAGGTTCTTCTTTTGTTTCTTTCCAAAACGCGAGAGTTTGCGTTTGGAACTCATCCCAGAATGGGATGCAGCCTTGAAAGACTTTCTCTTTGGGCGACCTTTGGTTCTGTTTCCCATGTTTTCAGTTCTTCCTTTATGCTTATCGCAACAAAAATCTTTACACTAGCAACTACAAGCTTGCAAGTTCCAAAGAACAAATTGTGAGAATGATTTTGACTTTAGTTTCTTTTGGTTTTGTTTGGTGGTTGGTGGAAATGGGTTATTACGGCGAACCAAAATATTTTGCATCAGCGGCGGACAGACCGCATTCGAATCGACTCTTCAAATCTACGTCTGTCATCTGTCCTATAGGGTCCAACCAAGGGGTCCAACAGTCCAACATGATTTGCATGAAACCCCCACTATGTTGGGGGTTCGATGCAAATCATTTGGACCCCCTCCTATCCGAAGTATTGAAGATCTACAACCGTAAATCTTTACACATGTAACCTTGACAACAACCGACAACCGACAATGTCAAATCCAACCTTTCCGATTTACTTACAAGTTCTAAAATAACACCCCACCATTCAATACAAAACAAATAGACGAATCATGAAGTGCACTTCAATCATCACTATTCTATCTGCAATGTTCGCCTCTGCAGCTGCATTCGCACCTGTAAACCAGCCCTTTGTCACCAAATCAATTAATGTGAACTCTCTCCAACAAGCCTCCCCTACCGCTGAGAAACCTATTGCAATCCAAAATCAGCGTTATTCCATGGCTCAGGTACAGACCATGTCTCTTTTTGGTCTTGGAGGACCCGAGCTTGCTATCATTCTGATTGCTGGAGCTGTCCTCCTCGGACCTGAAAAATTGGCTTCGTTAGGAAAGGATGCTGGTAAGATTGCTGGAGAATTGAAGGAGGTTCCTAAGGAGTTCCAGAAGGGCTTGGAAGAGGGAGAGCAACAGGCATTGAGTATTAAGAAGGAAATTGCTGCTGAAGTAGCTGCTGAAGTAGTTGAAGAGAAGAAGGAGTAATTTCGCAGTTTGATGTTGTGAACTTTCAGCAATAGAGAACACACATATAGAACAAGTTATGGCGGTATTCGTTCAATGCATGGTTTTGAGGTTTTCAAGTTTCACACGGTTATAGCAAATTACAACAGATCAAGAGCACGCATTGTCCGGCGAGAAAATAATACCGGGGGGAGGTTTATATTGATGAGGCAGGCAGATAGTAAATTAGACAAAAACGGTTTCAATTATTTCTCCACAGAACTGATATAATATTCAATATGTTTAAAAAAGATAACCAAAGCATTATGTAGCAGCTTTAATGAGATTGAATCTATCACAGAAGCAAGAGGTTTGAATAGACTTCGAGAGCTGACTACATTTTATGATTTTGAAAGAAATGGAAATCTTACAAAAACCACCGAAAAACTTCACTGACTGAGACGCACGGACGGCGCGCTGAAACAACATACCGTCGTACGGTACTATTTGTGATTGATTGCCTTGATACTTGACACCCTACCAACAAGCTTGCAAATATCGCCACAATAAACCGTAAGGGCAGGCAATTCAAAGCAACAAAATATGAACTTTATCATCGCTCTACTCTCTACGTTTATTCTTTTATCGCCATCATGGGCGTTCGTTATTCCTAAGTCGACATTCAATGGACAGCAAGTCACAAACAGAAACTCATTTCAAGTTCGAACACAGAACAACATCGCAATCAATTCTCCACCGTCACTGATTAAACAACGTAAAACTATGGCAAATGTACAAACCATGGGATTCTTCGGACTCGGAGCGCCTGAAATTATTATCATACTTATTGCAGGGGCTTTTGTTTTGGGGCCTCAAAAGCTGGCTGAGCTCGGCAAGGAAGCTGGAAAGATGTCGTCAGATTTAAAAGATGTACCTAAGGAATTTCAGAAAGGTTTGGAGGAGGGAGAGATCGAAGCAAGAAGTAGGAAAGCCAAGAAAATGGAAGAAGATCCTGAGGAATAAAGAAATACACCAATTGCAGGTCCTCTAGCTTTACATTGCCTGTTATTATCGCTATGCGAATACAATTTTATTAACGAATACCAATTCAAGTTTTAAGTAATTTAACAATAAATAGTGCGGGGACCAACGATAGTTTAAGTGTCAAATCGTTGATCCAAAATCGGTGGTATGCAGTAGGTAAAAATCCTTGTGATTGTACGGATACAATGGAATGCATTCATCGGACGAAAGCATTCTTTTCATTCTCATTTAAGGCCTTTCAATGTTCGTTACAGTAGCAGCACATAAATGGATAATATAATTCACACAGTGGATGATAAAAGCTTCATGTTCTCATTAACAGTTCATGCCAGTAGTTTCTTTGCTTGAGTTTAGGGGTAGATTCTTGATTGATAGGGTCCAATTGCGGGCGCTACTCCTACGGGCCATGCCTTTTTCTCTTTACGACGAGGTTTCTGGTCGCAGAAAAGGTAAACGAATGATGAGAAATACTGTTGCTCATGATTAGAAAAGAAAGAACTATTAAAGAACACATACCTTAGGCTTCTTGTCGTTGATAAAGATAGTGCTCCCACTTTCAATCAAACGCTGATCATCAGGACTGTAAGATCTCCTCAAGTAAACATGAGGATTAAAAGGATGATCACAGCTCATGATAAATTTATCAGCATATTTCTCCAAGAATTTCTTCAGACCGTTGTGCCTCTCCTTCAAGACCTGGCTTAATTGAGGGTTGCCTGTCGCTTCTTGAAGCATCTTTCCAACCTCTCCGACGGGAAGAGGTCCCTTCTCGTTCAACACTTCTTCAGCAAGAGTGACAAGCTGGGACGGATTGACATTATTTTCAGGAGGAGCAAAATTATTCTTGATCCCATTGTCGATACGAATATTACTCACGAACATAGGGTCGACGCTGTTATTAAAACTAGCAGCAGTCTGGTTCTGTTGAGTAGCATATCCATTAACGGTTTGCGATCTCCTGTGCTCGCCTTGATGCAAGTTTTCGTTTCCATGTCTATTGCAGAATAGTTTGATATTGTTAGTTTTGGATTCAACGAGCGCTTTGATATCAAAAATTGCATCATAACTTACCTTGGAACAGAATTGACATTTTCAAGCTGTTCCACCCTGTACCTAAGAAAAGCAATAAGATTTGAACTCTCAGTGAGACTCTTCTCAGCGTTTTGCAACCTGTTTTGGAGACGGTCGCAACAGTTCACAGTACTGGTCATGCGTGCTTCCAATATCATCATGCGAATTTTATCCTGTAGGCTGTTTGATTGATTATCAAGGAAGCTCAAGAACTCATGGGCCACAGGGGTATTGTGGTCCACGTTAAGGATACAGTCCGTTAAGGTGCCTAGATATTTTTGCAAATTCAAAATATCGTTCTCGGTAACTGATTCTTGTACATTGGTGTATCCACTGAGAGGAGGAAAATTGATGTTGTGCCTGATGAATGGAGTTAAAAGAAATGATTAGTGACATTGACAGTACCGGTATGTAGTAATAGACAAAGTGCGATCAAGCACATTTACGACTTAACGGACGAATTCGAACTTACGTGCTTAAGCTTAGTCTCTCGTGCATGGACTTCAATTCACTGTACCACTTGTTCACTATTTGTGATGATTCAGAATCCATAGAGCCATTCCTAGCTGACCTGACATGCATCACAATCTTGAGATCAATGTCCAAGCGTCCTTTCGGATTGGTCGCAAGTTTTACCATAGACAATTGGGGTGTAAAATTGATCGTAAGCGAATAATTGCTTCCATTTTGGGCTTGGACACTTGCAAAGGTTCCCCTTTGGTTCTGATCTTTCCTAATATCAGGGATAATAGGTAATGTCGTGTTGCTGGCTCCATTTAAAGATTGGTTGGTCATGATAGAGCTCTCAATGGAAAGTTCAGGAGAGCTGTGCCTCAAATCGTTGTTGCTAGCAGAGCCATTGTGACCTGTACGTAGTAAAGGTAACCTTGGGGTTTGAGAGCCCAGCAAGACATTAAAATTAGTGCTCTGAGGTTCTTGAAGGTTGGTAGGTTTAGTTGAAGTGCGTATTTGCTCCTGTGACTGTTGCTGTTGTTGTTGCGCCATTGACACAAAAGGGTTCGTCTGAGGAGCTGCAGGAGGAGATATGAAAGGGGACTCGTACTGCCTCACCGGTTGAGCTTCAGCCCTGGGTTGGAAAATGGCATCTCCGTCCGATGCGAATGCTTGCAGCCTTGTTGAAAGGTCATTAACGTCGCCCTGACCGAAAGCATGTACACCTTCCGAAGGTGCGGTCTCAAAAGACAACATACTCGCAGATATGTCTATACGCGTACACTAGCTAGTGTACTTATTGAAACGGAAAGCTGTGCAGTAACAACGGTGGTGTTGTTGATCGTGCTGAGTTACAAGTACTCTATTGTGTTTCGCTGAGTGTTCAGGTCAATGCTGTACTGCTGTAGTTCTATTATGCGATTGCAAGAACTACAATCTAGAGTTGAATTTTGAGTCCTTTGGGGTGTTTAACGCCGTTTCAAGTACTGGAACTAGCTCGCTTGTTGTACTCGCTCGTTTTAGTGGAGTTACTGTATGCTGTGTGATACGGTATGTATGTAGGTGCGTTACGTATTTTGCTTCGTGGTGGAACGCTTTTTCGAGAAAAAATGATCCGCTGTGGGGCATAACTGCAACCAGTGACTGAGAATCACGAACAATTTTCGGGAACGTCACTCTGAATCACGAACAATTTCTGGGAACGTCACACTATTTTTTTCACCAGGTCATCACAGCCGCAGCTGGAAGCTAAATCAGTCGGAAACTGATGGAATGAAAGAATTTTCCCTGCGTTGAACCGTGTGTAACTTGAAAAGTGTACGTACCTTCCGAACTTTGAAGATTGTCGTTTCTACCAAAAAATAAAATTGACAGGAAAACGGGGACATTTCAACAGGGCGCAAGCAAGCTCACAAGCAGGCGACGCAATCATTGTGGAGTTGCCTTTCACATTTCACCTCTCTTACTTCTACTCAAGTCTTTCTTGTGAAGTAACGATACAGTAAGCATTTTCGTAATAAAATTATTATTATAAATTTGAAAAAAAATTAAATCATGATAATTTGACATTTGTTTTTCAGAAGATCCGACCGACAAAGTCATGTATATTATGATGGCGACAACATTTGAATGAATGGTTTCACGTGTACTGTACGAATAGAGTTGATGATATTAGTGTTTACTAATGATAATGAAATGAAGAGAAGGAAAAGGAGAACGCCGAATTTGACACCCCTTTTCAGTCTTGCCAACATACTCGGGATGAAACATTTCCATCGAAATATTTGCATTTGATTTCTTGAGCATTTTGTTTACTGTAATAGCCAGTCTTTTGAACTTTTGTGCATTGTACAATGAGAAATTTGTAGCTATAAACATTGCACTGACAGTGTCAGTGTCTTGAGATGATTGTAGATGGGCTTCTAAATGATGGATCAGACTCCATATTTCAGCGTATATGGATTCTTCCATTATGGAATTAGAGATTTCCCATCTATCACCAATTGTTGTGGAATATTCCTTTGAATTGTCCCTCATCCAATCTTGAGTCGCGGAAATGAAATATTCATCAAATACCTCATTGCAGACTGTAGCTTTGGGCAAATCAATGATTGAAGATGCGCCTGAATTGAACAATGCTTCCAATTTGTCTCTATTCGTATCCATATTTCGCATATCACTGCGTAACGAATCGAGCTCTGCTGTGTCTCTATCTGAATCTGTTGCAGAATTGCCTACGTCAAGGCCCAAGAATGACACTTTCATTATTTCATCATCATCATCTACTTCCATAGCTGCATGTATCCCAAAGCATGGAAAAGGAGAATGACGTTCAGGAGAAAGCATCCTCGGCTCAAACTCGTAGTGTGGATGAAAGGCGCTCACAGCAAACTCTGTCCCAAACGTGTTGCAAATATCACAGCAAGCTATAATATCTTGAGTGACTCTACGCATGGTTTCGTAATTGTACATTTTTGGGCAATTTGGAAAGACAATCATTTCTATGGAATTCTTGGCAGGGCTTCCTTTATGCGTTTCATTGCCACTTGCATGTTTCGCGCGATTCGCAATATGGTCCCAGAGGTAACTACAGCATCCCGCCACCGAAGTAGAATTATTCACAAACACCGAGCACTCAAAATCAACCTCTGCAACAAACAAGAACTCATTCGCAAAGCATGCACCTTCCATCCATTGATTCGCGGCTTCTTTCACTTCGGCGACGGTCAGCCGTCCCGCCGATGCCGCATCGTGACCGTGGAGCACGGCTTGCAGCATGTCCAATTTTTCAGAGGAGTAATCGGTTGATGTTATTTTTGATTGGGGCCTGGATGCGTAGCGGATCTGGTTGTGCTTGGGCGTCCATGGGATTTGTTGGGATTTGCGGCTAATGTCATCGAAATACATTGTCATTGTGGAACGGCGGTGTGTGGAAATTCTGTTCGATATTGTAGGTGCGAAAGCTTCGGCACGTACAGCTAGGTGCGCCAGGGCTATAGTTATAGCCAATAGTTTGTTCATGGTGTGGGGTACTTTCGGATGAAATGTCAACAATGTTGTTATGTCAAGTTCGTTTCAAGGTTGTATTGTAATTGGAGCTGGTTCTGGGTTCTTGGTTCTGGTTCTACCTGTTCTACCTCAGAATTTCGCGTGTTGTCTAGTAGTTGTCAGAATTATGAGTCGTGGCAAAAAGGCTGAAAAGAACATCATAGAATACCAAAGAACTTAAGCCGGACACCCTCCTCACCCCTTTTTGTGATCCCCTGGCCCGAATACATCCCGAATCCCGACCCACCGACGACGCGCCTACCGCACCTGAACCCACACCCCACACTTGATGCTTTCATACAAATCAATCGCCATGCTATTCAGAAACACCATCCAACGAATTAGACCTCTAAAGTCAAGGTCGTTAGGCAACTTAAACGATTGGAGCAGCGGAACGTTTGTATACCAAAATGTGCTGAAGCAGAATCAGTATCAGCACCCCATTCTTCAAAGATATACAATCCGAAATGCGAACACGTCCCCTCAAAGACCATTCAAGATCCTAGGCCTGCAACAAGTAGCAATCGGATCCACAGACGCTGAATCTATGAACAGTCTTTGGGTGGATATCTTTGGATTGCCAAAGGTTGGAAGTTACACCTCTGAAAAGGAAAACGTATCGGAAGACATATTAAAGCTGGGGAGCGATGGCCAAGATTCGGTTTCAGTCGAGGTTGATCTCATGCGCCCCTTAGATGAAGAACGGAGTCCAAAGGTATATAGTGATGTGGCGTTATCTAAACTGTGCAGTTTTCTTCAGGAGAAGGCTTGTTTCTGATGGACATGTACTATGAAATCGATTGATACTGCATCTACAACGTGATTTTTCGAATTGTTCTTTTCTTGCCGCATTCATGGAAATAGAAGTTCATCATATTGCTTCTTTTGTTGCACTCCCTCCGTTTATTACAGGTACATATACCGCCATTGAATCATATTGGACTATGGGTTGATGATTTGGAGATTGCTGTCGAATGGATGACATCGAATGGGGTTAGGTTTGCACCTGGCGGAATTCGAAAGGGTGCCGCGGGTCATGATGTGACATTCATTCATCCAAAGGGGAATGAAACCTCTCCAATCGGTGGATGTGGTGTTTTGATTGAACTCGTTCAAGCGCCAGATGATGTGATTGTGAAGTTGAAATAGGTTTTTGGAAGGCTACGAGGGTACAGGTACACGAACATAATGCACAAGATTGTATTTTAAAGAAAAAAGAAAAGAAAAAGCTTTCATTTATGCTTTTCAATATTAGTTTGACCACACCTGGTAGCTATTGTTGGCCGTGATTCTACGGTATGTATTTCTCTTTCTTTATCAAGAATTTCAAATTCTACGTACACTAAGATACAATACGTACACGTTCTAAACGTGTAGTGTATCGTGTTTCTGCTGAAACGCACTAAATGACGTGTTTTCTTCAAAGTGCAGCGAGCTAGAAAAAGACAACAACCCGAAAGCCCAATTCATGCACTTTATCTCTACTTGGCGCAAGCCCGAGGAGAACTTGCATTCTACTGATAGGAAAGATACAACTTCGAAATTCAAAGATGCCGTTCTATTAATACTATTATTATCCATCATATCATACCAATCAAGCGAAAAGCGCTACATAGGAAGAAAAGAGAAGCGAAAAAAGAAGTTTTGTACTAGGTAGGGGCAAGGACAAAATCATTTCACCATCATGACGCCTTCTAATCAGACCAAACATCACAACGCAACTTTTTTTCACACTCGATTATAAATGTTGTCGATGTCTTTTGCTTTGTATGGTATGGGATACTTATGGGATGTTGAAATTTTGGATACGGCGCTGAAAACAGAATCTACATTTTTGAAAAATCCGGGTTTGTCTATTGATTGGTACGTTAGGTATCATAGGGTCTTCGCACAAAACAATGACTTCCGATGAATGCACAAGGACAAAAATCTCACTATAGACATTATTGAAAGAAGAACACAACTTCTTGAAAAGTAAGGGTAGTTCTGTGATATCTTGGTGATATCGTATTTTTTACGACACTCTCCAATCGCAACCGTAAACGTAAACCGTAATAAGGTCCCGTAAATCACACATCATCACACACCACAGCACACACCAATTTACATCACAGTACACTTACCTCGACGCACCCGAGTGATGATCGTACCAGCATACACTAATGTCGTTCATGGCAAAGGATTTTCCATCAACATGCGGCCTGGAAATAAGAGATACAGGTCTCTCATTGAAATGGTAAAATCTGACTACGATGCTGCACCAAAAAGTCTGAAGGGCATGTATGGAAACCAAATTGTGAATCACATTTACAACCTAAGTCCGCCTGGAAGGTTCTTGAGAAAGGATGATACATCAGGAATTTGGGTTGAAGTTGGAAAAGAAGAAGCTGTGCGGAAAGCCAGACAGGCTTTGCGTGACACAAAACCAAAACAACTAGTTGATAATAGAGCAGGAGGAGGAGACGGCTTCCACCGAATACAAAGAACGCCTGTAAGTAATGCTGCCAATGGCCTCTGGCTGACTACTTGTACACATAATTTAATTCTTATCCTTTTAATTAATATTCTCGCTCATATTATACTTACTTCAAATAATTTTCACTCGCGTGATTTGGTATGCTTCACATTCTAAACATAAAACAAAGGATGATGGATCCCCTGATGACAAAATTCGTCGTCTTCAAGAAGAAAATACGAGGCTGAAACTTCAAATGGAGAGGATGCTAAAGGAAATTGAAGAAATGAATGCCCCTTCACGTGTTGTTCCTTTGGACGAAGCAGGTGAGAGCAGGAGCTTATAGTGACGGATTGGTTGATTGTTGATCTCAATTAATACTAACAATTATTTAATTGTATAGAAGCAGATTTTGATTTTGCCGACATCGACCTTCTTTGCTGGGTATAGACGTCGAGGCCAATTTCGAGGAGGAGAATATATCCATGCCACAGCAAGTGATTTTACGAAGTCATGAACCAAAATGCAATGCAAGTGGCAAAGCTGCTCAGTCAAGACGAGAGGTTCTTTTCCGTCACTGAAAGTCCAAAAAGACCTATTACAAAGTTTGCCAAGATGGCATGAAAGTTAATGTCAGCTCCATTCAAGAGGGGAATACAAGTCTCAAAATACGCATAGACGCATGGCAATTATTGAAGAAAGTAATGATACAAAACCACGCCAAGTCCATGGTCGAAAAGTGGGAATTAAAAAGTCTGGTGGGTACCAAAGTAAATGTCTATATTTTTTTAATAAAAGAAATGGGAATATATTAATATTCTACTACACCGCGTAGCTTGTTGGGAATTGGAAAACTTAGTAGATCAACATATGTCTATTGATTGGTAGGATCTTCGCTCAAAAAAATGACTTCCGATGACCACAGACCTCCAATAAAGCACCTGCAAGGACATGATGTGTTAGAAAGATGAAAATAAGGAAACATTGCATTTCTCCCGAATAATATAAAACGAAAATGGTCAGTATTACAATGATGGTTACGCTTTCATGGGCTATGTAATGCTCCAAGGGCAGCTGTGAACTACGACGCCCACCCCTGGATGCCTCAATATACAACACAAAAGTGTTGGTGCGCCACTCCATCAAAATCTTCACTCCATTATCAGACAAACAAACAAACAAACAAAATATCAACCATACTACGTGTACGTACCAATAAAAAATATCTGCACAACTTCAACCAATTGGTGGGTATTCCGTCTCGCGATATGATGCCGGAGGCCATATCTCATCCTCACGGGGTGGAGCGAATGCCACGCGTGCTTTTTGATTTGTTTTTTTCGTGGGTGATAATTGGATTGCAAATGCCTGTGCCTTTTTGGCATCTTCCATACTTGCCATTTGGCAAAAGGCGGACCCATAGAAGGCGTGTGTGGCATGGTCAACAATCCATTGTATTGTCTCAATCTTGGCGTCGCCAAAGGCTTGACGGAGTTTGTATGCCGTCATGGTCAAGGGAAGCTTCCCCACAAAGAGTCGTTGAGATATCTGTTGCGTGTCACGTTCAACTTTCTGGCCAGTCACGAGATCTTTGCCTCCCCGAACGATCACTCCCAATTTGCGTTTCTGTCCAACAAGATCAGGAGCCGTGTCTGGGGTCTGGTAATTCTTCACACAGAGAGGGCAAATCAGAGTTTGTGGTTCATCCGTTGCAGCTTGCTGACAGTCATCGCACACAATCACAGGGACAGCACAAGGGAGACCCGACGACGGAATGATCTTGGCACACTTGTGTTGACCGCGATAATGCGAATGTGGTGTCCGACAAACGCAACAGTTGCTTTCCACATCAGCATCTAGGGCCTGTTGAGATTTCTGAGGAGGAGCCTGTTCCATGCGCTTGTCAAACAGGTAATTCTGGCCCTTCCAATATCCGCCTTCTTTAAAGGTTTTGAGATATCTTTCTATGCCACCTCGGACCATGACGACGCCCTTGGTTTCGAAATCTTCTTCAGCCTCGGTGATTTGATTCAGCAGAGCCGTCGCTCGTTCGCACCGAATACCACCCGTACAGTACATCATAACGGTCTTATTTTTCAATTTCTCTTTTGTTGACTTCGCATTTAACCATTTTGGAAAATCTTGACTAGTACGCATTTTGGGATCAAGCAATTCGGCTCCTCCTTGTGGTGGCCGAAAGTGACCAATATCACTCTCATAAGCATTCCGTACATCTATGATTACGGTATCTTTCTGTTGCATCTGTTTATGATAATCGATCGCCTCCAAATGTGTTCCTGCGTGGCGATTAAGAGAGGGCGCTTTGATGCCATCTAACGCATACCCGACCAACTCATCCACCTTGCGTAAGGTAAAGGTTCTGAATCTATTTTTAATTGGGACACCGTCTTCCAGTTTGAAATCTGTCTCATTAAAAACGGGATCCCATTCTCTCATGGCGTAGCAAAAGGCACGAAGATCGTTGGCACTGGCAGTGAGGGTGCAATTGAGACCCTCGGGGGCACATCGACCTCGTCCTGTTATTTTGTGCAAGGTGGCCAGTTCCGTGACTTTGTTTAATGCAGCCTTGTGCTCTTTCGTCTTCCATGCCGGTTCTTTGTATTGGTAGAATAGGCAAATGGTGCAAGAGTCGGCAGGCAAATCTTGAGGAGGAGCTGGAAGGGGGCGATTGGCGTTTGACTTCGACGCCCCGACATCGACGGCCGTGGCGGGCAGGCCTAGAGCCGCAGCGGTTTCTGATGATTCTGCAGCCAATGTTCTTCGAAAAGCTCTTCGTGCTTCTTTCCGAGCTTTCGCGGCTGCGGCTTTCGCTTGTTTCTCGTCCATCATGTCAAGGATATCATGCTCGTAAGTGTATTATAATATGCAATTGAAATAATTGTGAGGTCAAAAGAGGCATCAGACCCAGGGAGCAGACAACGAGCGGCGGAAAATGGTTTCGACGTCTGGGCGCCCCTACACATTTCGAAGTTTTTTTTGTTTTTACGAAAAGACAGACGGACCGTTTTAGACCAAGGTTAGACCATCATCTGTCCGTCAACACTCACTTTGCTAGATTTGTGTTTTAAACTTTTCTATTATCAGGTACGTTACGTCGCTATCGCTTGGTTACGTGTAATCTCTGTCTGTTGTTGTTAATAAATAAGGAAAGGATTTTTTCGACAGAGTAAAATTGTGTTTGTTGAAAATTTATATATAAAACTAATCATATGATAACATTCTAAGATATCCTACATGTGCACCAGCTCTTGTATTCAATAGCATCAACCTTTTCGTCATCTGTTACTATTCTGTTTTCAATGCTTTTGGCATCCTGCACTTCGATTTGTTTCTGGATAGCTGTTAAATCTATTTTGAACTCCCCAGATATTCTATCCATTGAGAGCGCCACTGATGACAATGTCTTTGCAAGATAGTCGAACTTTCCACTGCCTCCTAAAAGCAAGATATGCCCAGGCTTACTTTTAAATGCTGGTCCAGGATGACGGGCTTCTCCGATATAGTATGTGGATTTACACCACTCTACCACACAGTCCAGCATTTCAAATTTCCCCTCTGTAAAATTAATCAATTCACGAATTTTGGTCTCGTCTGATATATTCCCACACCTGGCATTTACGGAGTCACACCGGTTTCGTCCATGCTCATAGACTGCATCATAAATATTTTGAATCCCTGACCGAAATTGCTGATTTAGAGCAGTGAAACGAATCTCCACACCATATTTCACGGCGATGAAAATTTCAAAGACGCACCACATACGAAGGTAAATATCAGCCGCCGGAGTAAATACTGCAATCATATCTGTCGCCTGCTTCAAAACTGTAGCAAATGGACCATGCTCAAGTGAAGAGCCTAACTGATTTGCTATTGTCTCTTCATCCTCCTGATACATAGCCATTGCACACACCCAGAATGGACCTTCACAATTAGAATCTTGTAAAGCTTTGACAAAATGAGAATACTGTTCGCCCCATGCATGGGATGTCATTTGCTTTGCCCGAAGAGGTTTCTCTTTATTCAAAAGGAGTGCGTACCCCATTCCCATCCCTTTTGTGATTGGTTTGATGAGATTATTCACCACGTCATACATTTTCATCTTTTCGTTGTACCCCTGAAGCTCTTTGATTTCCAGTAACTGCTCTAGTGTTATACCCCAGCATTCTGGCCCAATATTATTCTGTTTCGTCCCTTGAAATTGCAAATCTTGACCATATTTATTTCTGGCATCTTGCAAAGAAAAATCATCTCCGCGGGCCTTTGTTGAAAGTGCCAAGGTTGGTATTGGACATTGCGGTACTTGTTCCCGATCCCATACTTTGAACATGGCTTCTCCAGGAACAGAAGAGAGAGCGGGGTGCATCACTTCATCCACGCCACTCATTGCCATCCTCCTAACGTGGGAATTAGGGTGGTGTATCACAGCCCATTTTCGATAAATTTCTCTTCCTGCATCAATGTTATCAATAGATGGATAATGCGGTGGGCCGCCCTGTTCTCCAATGAGTGGATGAGTCAAGTGGTCATAACTCCAAGTTTTACCTGCTAACCTGTACCGATTATCTGGAAGGACATCTTTGACAACAGCTTCGCCCCACTGCAAACCTCCAGAATGAATATCGAAGTTCCCTTTGATTTCGTACCAGACAAGATCACCAATGGCGAATGTTTGTTGTTGATTGTGATACCTTGCAGGAGTGGAAAACTGGTGAAATGGAAAAGGCTCTTGTTCTGGAGATCTGTCGAAGAAACCGGGCTTTCTGCCAAAGGATGGTTGCATCTTTATCGATGTTTTCGATGTGTACAAAATCCTACAATCAGTATAGTCTTCTCCTACTCGTCGATACCAGTAACTACCGGTACAGGTACCTGTACTCGACGGATAGAATAGCCACCGTATGATAGAACCAAGCGAGGTAGAATCTTTTCCGGTCTTGTATTTTGTGAGAAATTTGAAATTGCGGGAAAGGGCAATTGTTGACAGATTGCAAGATATAGATGACAACTCTTGGGATACAAATCTGCATCACCCACCCCCTTCAAAATAAGGCTCGTCACCGTCAGCCAGTAACGTGTCGGGGCGTTCGTGACTGCACTTTTCTTTAAAAATGTCAATAATGTGCCACTTCAAGTGACATGACAGATAGGTACCTACCGCTGAGGGCCGCCGGCAGGAGGAGTGCACGAGCCACGCTAGGTAGGTAGCTACCGTACAGTAGTTCCGTATTGGATTGGAGGATCACATGTATTTGTGAAGCTTTTCAAACTACAAAATCAAAAACGAAAGAAATCGACCAAGCAAAAAATCAGTAATTCTGAGGAAGATAGTGAAACAAGCAGCATTGGTGGAAAAGGATCATCACATCTGGAAGATTCTACTGCAAATCGCACTAGTTACAGCTGTACTTTAGTCATTATTGAAACTACCGTATTTCATACATCACCCAACTATTCAAGCAACTAATTTGGAGAGACGCGATCCCTCAACTGATCAATCCCAAATCAATCACACAAATATAAGAACCCAATTGCATTCATCACCTGAATCGACGTTATTAAACAATGAACAGCGAACAGGTAAGATACAACCTACTGTATAGTGGTGACATCAATAATGACATAGGCCACCTGTTTCAAATCTCACTTGTTTTTCAAAAACCGACAGCAAGGAAATACTTCCTTCATCTACGATTCTATTCAAAGAATTGTCCATCTCCTGATTCCATATTCTCGCAAAGATTTTCAATGGAATGCCGCACCACATGCCGCCATTGAGGCCTATGGCAATTTTACACAGTTTTTATTGCATCATTTTGACACTGATAATGATGGTAAGTGACTACTATTCAGTTCTGTAATGTTTACTAGCATTATAGCATTCACTCTCATGCCCAACATTGTGCCAGGTCAAATCAGCCCATCCGAACTTTTGCATGTGAACTTCGAAAATATGCCCCAGGCAAATAGATATACTCCGATCATTACTAGATTAACATCTTGGCCACTAGTAGATTGGAACTTAGCAACCCTTTTATGGAGATCATGTGGTGGTCTTCTCCTCCTTATAGTTACCGCTTCCATCATACCTGGTCGTCTCCACGTATTATCAGGACGAATCCTCCGTTGGCCCGTATTGGCATTAACTTATCTTACCATTGCATCCGAACTCATTGTTTATATTATGGTGAGATTGTTTATCAGATTGGCAGAAACAGTTTTCTCCACACCTAAACATCGCGAACTGAGAAGCGCGTTGGACGAGGCGTCCTCGTACGAGGAATGGTTGAGCATTGCAAAGAAATTGGATTATTCCAAAGGAAGGGAAGTCTGGCAACATTCAACTGATGACGATACGTCCTATAGGTATAATTGGGCATATATCAATGAATTGATTATGGATATGAAGCAGGCTAGAAGGGAGAAAGATGCTATGCTTGCCTTGGTGGTGTTGCAGCAATGTACTAGAAAAAATGTGGGTGGAATCATGAATGAAGATCTTTTTTCTTTTACAAACACTGGCAAGCCAAAGGTTATCGTCGAGGAATTTCTGGACGAAGTGTGCAAAACTTTAAAATGGCTCACAGAGGCGTCGAAAAAGCGTACACCAAACAACTCCCGTGCTGTATATGTAGACGCATTAGAAATCTTGTGCAATGCGGAAAGTACAAATATTGTGGAACAGGCAATCAGCCAAGTTGTTAGGTTGCCAATTATTAGGCCAGCCTATCACGCGATGAACCATGTTATTGGACCAGTGCAATGGGCTTTGGAGGTGGCGACAGGAGGTCAAAAAGATTCCCATGATAAAATCCCACGATCAATTGCCCAGGAACCGGTAATAATAGATCAAGATAATCATGATGTAAGCGAGGAGCAAATTGAGGAGCAAATGTTCGATCAACAGCGAGAACAAGTAAAAACATTTTTGAAGCGAGCGAGGGCATCGTATGGTCGAACAGCCCTGTGTCTAAGTGGTGGCGGTTCGATGGGATGGTGAGTGACGTATTGGGATTAAATGGTTCCGTTCCAAGACCGTTCTTGAATGAAATATTGGCAACTTATTGGCAGAGGGATTGTTCGTCTAATCTTATTCTTTGATTCATATAGTTATCATTTTGGACACCTTGCGGCTTTGCTTGAAGAAGGGATACTTCCGCATATTATCAGCGGTACATCGGCAGGGAGCGCAATTGCTGCGTTAGTGTGTACAAGAACAGAGGAGGAGATACGAAGGGATATGAGGCCTGAAGTTTTGGTTCATAAGATGAAATGTTTCTCGAAATCTTGGAGAGATAGAGTTTGTAACGTGATACAACATGGATGTCTTTTTGACCAGGAAGATTGGATGGAACTATTGTCATGGTACGTTTAATATTGTGTCCGAAGATAGTGCTCAATTTCGACAATGCTTTTATTAATAAACTACAATTCTGAATTGTTTCTAATTCCATTTATTTGTTCAAGGTTCACCCTTGGCGACATGACCTTTGAGGAAGCTTACCGCAAGACAGGCAGAATTTTGTGCATTACTTTGTCTTCTACGACGAAAAGAGCACCGCCAATCATGGTGAATTATATTACTGCACCGAATGTGGTCATCTCTTCTGCGGTTGTCGCAAGTGCTGGTAAGTTATCAAACAACGGTACTTTTTGATACGGCTGAAGCTTTTTAATGAATGGACTGTGCTAACGCGATAAACAACCCATCATTTACAGCTGTGCCAGGATTCATCAAGCCTGTTACACTTTTAACGAAAGGTCCAGATGGTGTAGTACGAAAACCAGAAGAGAACAAGGACGAAGTATACTTGGATGGTAGTATTGACCAAGATATACCTACTTCAGGCCTCGCAGAAATGTTCAATTGTCAATTTTTCCTAACAGCCCAATGCAATCCACATATTGTCCCGTTTTTTCATAGCCCTAAAGGAGACGTGGCAGCACCGTCGCGATGGGCAAGAGGGCAAAATGAAGATTCGTGGAGAGGTGGATTTCTCTTGGCAGCAGTGGAACGCTACCTTAAAAATGATATGAAATCAAAGTTCCACTTTTTGAATGACTTGGATGCTGCTGTAGGGTTCACATCTACAATGATGACACAAATGTATCATGGCAGCACAACAATTGTCCCGAAAGTATCTTTTGAAGACTATTTTGTTCTATTTTCGAATCCATCATTGCCATTCTTAACAAAATGCTTCAAAGTGGGAAAAGTCGCTGCCTATAAGCATTGCGCTATGATGAAGTTACATTTCAAAGTTGCGAACGCATTCGATCGGTGTTTAGCAATTCTCGAGGATGAAGATGGATCAGCAACAAAACCGAGACGCCGAATTGCGGCATTGGCACGAGCTCAATACTATGAGACTTTGAAGAAAGTTGAATCAAAAGAAAACCTGCAAGGAGGGAGACAGAGAGGCTTTTCCATTTATGCATCGGTTCCGTTTCAGAATGATTACGCTTCTAAAGATTTGAATAACTCTGTGAGCAGTAGTAAATCGTCAGTCTCCACTTCTTCATCCCACGATGATGAATGCGAATTAGGAGGGTTTGACGGAGTACCAGTAGAATTTGTCCCCCCTCCAACTTGTTAAAAATTGTAGTGTGTACTGTACTATAGTAATTTATTTTGAATAAGATTCTCTGTCATAATAGGACAATGCAGTAGATGATGATGGCACTATCTGAATGAATGGAGAGTCTGCATACACGTTTACTCACGAACTCACTCAGTTATTGTATTGTACAGTAACATTACGCATAAAAAGTGAGCGAAAGACCTCCACTTGTCGATTTTTGTCCCATGGCGGGAAGCAAAAAGCTTCCTTTTTGGGCGCTCACAGCAACAACACGCAACCCTACTCGTAATGTTGTCTACAAATGGTATTAATAAACGCCAAACCCCAACGATAAGATCGAACACCTTTAATATATTATCTCTACGGATCATGATAGTGGAAGCATTTATACAAGCCGTAATCTATACAACCACGGCGATCGCAACACTCCGGGCGGGATCAAGAGCGATCTACGCCTACAAGCATGACAATGAAATTGGAGTCATGGACGGCCCCCTAATCCTATCCCCCCAAGATATAGCTCGACTAAGAGAACAGGGGAGCATGGAGGGAGAAATATCGCCACTGTGGGAATCGGTACATGGATTCACAGAGGCTGTGAGACTTTTGTACGACGAGGCTCAATTTACAGATGATGTTGTCGTTGGAAATTGGAAGAAAGAGGAAGAAACGAGTTCATTTTATTCCATGGCGTCGCCGCATAAATCATATCAAGAAAAGCTTGTGGAGAAAAAGAAGGATGATTTGGGACAGAACAATGAAACGCAGTCACAACCTACTGTTAATGAGACGAGTCTGGTCATTGTAGAGCCAAAAGAAATAAATCAATGGCGAGGCCCAATAGCCTTCTCTCTGATTCAAAATTACATATCAACTATCAAAACACTGTGTTGGGAGGTATGGGACTGCCATCCTTTACTTGGAAAAAAACAGTTTTTTTCTGGAAATTATGAAGAAGAAGAAGAGATTGACGATGATGATCTCGACCTTGATTTATTCTATGCCAAAACAATAGATATGCCGAAATCTGCAGTCGATGATGACTTATTCAGTGATAGCCTTGATTCTGAAAAACAAACTGATCGTGTAGCTCACATCAAAGCCTTTGCACCAAATACATTTGCAAAGCTTCGCACACGTTTTGGTATCAATGAAGAACAGTTTCTATCTTCTTTGGCCAGAGGTGGCCCTAATGTCTCGTTCCAGAGTAATTCGAAAGGTGCAGCGAGAGTAGGTGGATTTTTCTTCTTTTCTAGGGATGGTGCATACATGGTCAAGACAATCAAGGTGAGTTTGTGGAACGTGTTTTTAGGTTTGTATCTATTGCCTGCTAAAACAAGCTGATGAGATTGTTTGTGCTTAGAAAGCGGAAATTAAAGCAATACTTGAAATGCTACCGAAATACTACAAATTCATGCAGAGCAACGCCAGGCGGTCATTGTTGACAAGATTCTGTGGTCTGTACAGCGTGAAACTTGGGGATTCAGGCGTTGGTGGGAAGAAGGAGGATGAAAAATGCTTTCTCGTTATGAATAGTGTGTTTCCAGCAGAAGCATCGCAATTTATTTCAGAAAGATTCGATCTGAAGGGGTCCACTATAGGCAGGGAATGCTCGGAGGAGGAGAAAGAATCAAAGGGGAGCCATGCTGTATTAAAGGACATGGACCTTCTCAAAGAAGTAGAGGTAATGCGATCAGTTTCAGCAGCTTTCAAAATTCCAGATTGCGGCATTTGTATTGGACCTACAGCTAAGGCAGCACTTTTGTCGCAGCTCAGAAAAGATCTCAGTCTTTTGGTTGATTGTGATGTGATGGATTATAGTCTACTTGTGGGAGTAGTTAACATGGATTCTGCCGATGGGGTGTTCAGACCAACTGCTGCAAAAGATAAGATCGAGACCATCCTTCGTGCCAACAAAAAGAAGAAAAAGGGACTGGGCCATCAATTACTTTCAACCATTTATGAACCAATAGAACAGTTAAAAGCTCCAGCAGCTACAATTTGCCAAACAGCATACAATGGAATCCAGTCCACTGTTTCCACCGTCTTGACATGGCCGCTCCCATATTACGGTGCTGGTTCATGTGGTGTTGACGGGGGAGCACTTTCCATAGTTGGGGGAAAGAGGTTGGGAAAACGGGCGGTGTATTACATGGGAGTTATCGACTTTCTGCAGCCATGGACTACGCAGAAGGTTTTAGAGAATCAGCTAAAGAGTGCCCTTGGTTACGACAAGTCGGCAATTAGTTGCGTTCACCCCAAGGAATATGCTGAGAGATTTCTTAAATTCATGGATAAAATAATCACGTAGAGAATGGATATGAAGTTAGCAAAATTACTACAACGTATAAATTATGTAGATTTTTCCTTGTTCTGTCTAGTGTTCTGCTGAAAGTCGGCCCAATTCAGTTCCTTGTCTGTGTAAAGTTTGCCTAGCGATGGACCAATTGTTCTGACGAATTCTCTAAGGTCTCTCTGGAGCTCACGGCGTGTGTCTGGTAACGCAAACAATCTGCCTCTCGTGGATGGCACAAGGCGTTTTAAGTACGGTTTCAAATCCTTCAAATCCACCATACCTGCTTCAGTGGTGACAATCCCCATATATGAAAAAATAGGGAAAGACCAAAATGCAAGTAATACTGTTGGTATATCCCAGTCAGTAAGGCGATACAGCAACGCACCGTAGAAAATCCAAAGTAAGGGCACCAAAACGATACAGAGCACTACTTTCTCAGAGAGCATGACGTCCAATCCCTTAATTTTCACCTTTGATGCAGCTAATGCCTTCTCTCTGCGATGCAACGCCCAATATCTTGCAATGATACCAACAGGTAAGTTGAGGAACAACGCTGGTAAGGTGCTTACGATCAGTAATAGGATTGTTTCTGCGATCCGAAAAGGCACTCTCATTTCTCGCAGGGCAGAATCCCCAACTGTTTCATTCTTTTCAAGACGCAAAGCCCCAACTTGATAATCGCGGACACCAAGGTCATCAAGTTCTTTTTGATAATCTTGGATCCTACGTTGCAAATGAAGCCACCTAGTGTTA
>Ga0115005_10001064_pt1 | contig 21648 bp, 15 predicted proteins | sample ArcOceMetagenome_FD_87163 | JGI IMG/M metagenome (GOLD analysis project Ga0115005, IMG submission 87163) | Marine eukaryotic phytoplankton communities from Arctic Ocean - Arctic Ocean - Greenland ARC118M Metagenome | ecosystem: Environmental > Aquatic > Marine > Oceanic | place: Arctic Ocean...
CCGTGCATTTTTTACGCACATTACTCCCTCAGGGTATGGTGTCAGAAGGTTAGAATTTCCTACAGAAAGATTAAAGAGGAGGGAAGACGGGGTATTTACCAACTATCTGATGCCAATATTAAGCGCCTCAACGACGTGGGTTTTGATTTTGGTATCAGGAAAATTCTCGCTTGGGACGATCGTTTTAACGAGCTGGTTGCATTCAAGGAAAAAATCGGGCACTGCCAGGTGCCTCATGCCGCAGGATATGAATACTATACATTAGGCACCTGGTGCTACCTTGTTAAATCTGCCTTCAAAAAGAAGAGAGAGGGAGGAAAACCGACAATGCCACTACCTGACGAAAAAGTTTAGCGTAAAAAAGAACATTGGTTTTAACATGATTTTAAAGGTGGTACCTTCTTTTGATGACCGTTTCAAGGAGTTGATGGAGTTCAAAAAGAAGTTTGGGCACTGCAACGTACACGTACCTTATGGCAAAGAATTAGAAAACGGTAAATACTTTTCCTTGGGAAACTGGTGCTTCAATATTAAATCTGCTCGTGCATTGATAAAAGAGGGAAGAGTCCCAGATGTACACTATCTGAAGTCAACATTCTGCTCCTTGAGAACGCAGATTTCGATTTCACGATTATTAGGAGGAGAAGACGCTGATAACATCATCATCATTGCATTATAATATAATAGGAAACTTCGTTAGGATTGCAATCATTTGGTGCTTCATTCAACAATCGCCCCTATCGTCACAAGACATATTTTTAATACTCGTACACGTAGTTCTTTAAAGATCAATGTCAAAATTATTACAATGATTCTAATCATAAATACGTAGTTACAACAGTATTCTCCGCGCTCCATTTCAAAGTTTTCTGATCTCTACACGAGGTTTACTCTAAAATATCTTTTGCAAAAAAGCGAGCAAGTGTTTCAAATCGGTCAGACGAGTGTTCCATCTGTCTCCAAAATTCTTCAGAAGCCAGTTCCGATTTCTTCTCGCCTGTGTTGTCGGGTGGCGAATCCATTAATTTTGAATACATCTCGGCAATGTTGATCCCGTGCGGATGGTCTGATGGTTGACCTTTCTTCTCTATCGATACAAGCTCGTTGATTTCGGACTCCATGTCATTGCACAAGGCATTGTATTCCTCGATATTACTCTTCAATCGATCAATTTCTTGGCTCTGTTCGTCCATAACAGCACCAATATAATCTAAAGCAACAGACAGCGGGAGGCTTTTTTCATTCTCTTCGTCTCCTCTCCTTTCTTCAGTGAACTGACCTATTCCATCACCAGCAAGGATTCGAGCAACTCGGACAGGAGGTAAAACACCGTGAGACCTTGCCATTGAAAGGGCTTCTTTAATGTCATCTAGCAGCTCTTCCACATCTGATTCTGAATTGATACTCCTGTCCTCGTCACCAACTCCAATGAGGTCACTAGCCATCGAAACAAAGTATCCCAACACATCTGCAAGCAACTCAGGATCGCTTCTACACATTGCCAACATCTGCCGACGAGCTTTATAGCTACCATCTTCTGCATATTTCTCCATGAGCATTGGGGCAAGTTGCAGTTTTTCATACAGCATGATCATTCCTTCTACAAAATCTTGTTGTTGGACAACAACAAGTGCTTCATAATCTCCCAGATCCTCACTAGCTCCCGGCTCGCTCAACATTGCAATCGCCTCTCTTCGCCTCACGTCCTCCCGTTCAAGAGCGCCAGCTCTTTTCGCAGCATTCCACTCTTCAAGGGTGAGCTCTAAAAGCATTCTCATCAACGACGAATTTAATCTACGTCTATTCTTGTCGCAATGTGCAAGGATGACGCGAAGAAGCTTTGGATTTTCCAAGAAAGCAGACGAGAATAGATGCACTGGATACATATCACATGTTGTCGGACGGTCACTAGACTCTAAAGACTCTTTCAGTACGTCACGTTTATTACCGGATGATCCAACGGCACCGACCGAAGTTGGTGAATAGACACCATCACACAACGTTATAACGATTCCGGCTGTCTCTTTTGGTAATGCTTTTGCCAAGGTCGACCCATGAGTCTTCAGAGCCTCTACAGCATGCGGCGCATCAAAAGAGCAAATCGTCGCTAATGCTTCGACGGGGTTATGTAATAGACTGGAGACAAGAGAGTTGCATGTATTCGAAGTAATGGACTTGGACAAAGATGCCGAGATCTTCTCAGCCATATTCACATCATTCAGTTTCAAATAACACGTCCTTAAGAGTTCACAATGTACAGAAGTTGCAATATCTCGCGAACGCAATTCTTCAAGATATTTTGTCAGGAGAGGGATCTTGGGAGCGTCGAGGAACCGGAAAATAACGTGCGAAGGCTCCAGTGAACCAATAGTGTAAATGTATTGATCCATAGAAGCTGAGAAATCACCTTTTCGATACAAATGTTCTGCATGTTTTCGGAACAGGGCGGTGATATCAGCAGACTGGTATGTCGGATCAGCAAAAGCCATAGAGATAGCTGCTGCATACAAATTCTTCTGTACGAGCAATGATACCTTATCCGAAGTGACTTTTTCTGTCAGTGTAACGATCGATCCACCACTTGTAAAAATGACTGCAGAAGAAAGCCCTCCACGTTTGTGACCATCCATGACAGCTTTCGGTGTCGTTGTGACGCCAACAGCTCCAAGGGCACGATGGCCTGGAGAAAGCAACAGGTGAAACGCAACAAGTTTATTAGACGCATCGTAAATATCTACCGCATCTCTCCCCGACTTTAGATCAGTGGTTGCAATCAATACATATGATGCTCCGCTCTCCGTTGTTCGCAATTTCGTCATTATTTCATCACTCTCACTATTCACTTTGCTTTCACCAGATTCACTACCAAGCAATCGATGCGGATGGTATTGCCTCCTGGAAACTGGCGGAGGAGGCACTGCGCACATGGCAATTTTCGATCCATCAATAGGACTCACGCTAATCTTATCCGTGGAGGAATACGTGTAGAGCCCATCTGGCCGTGCAATTATAAATTTTACACTTCCTCCCATCCCATCCTGCCCTTGCATTTGACTTGCATTCCCAATTCTACTGGCATCCATGCTCATCTCAGCATTAGCGTCACCACTAGTAGCATCCCCATCAGCTCCCTCTCGATCGCGTCTTGCAACAACCATATCACAGAGACAGGAAGAAGCTACTTCCCTTCCATCTAGGTCGTAACGGGCATGAGGCGCTGATTTAGTTTTCGCGGAACTTGTTGAGTTTGCAAAGGTCGCACCGAGCGCAATGGTACCTAGATCGTAACAGCACACACCACCGCCCGAACCACCGGAGTGCGCAGCGTTAAGCGTCTGCCCTGGTCGCTGTGATCGATTTTGGGCATTGGGATTGGTTTGATGGTGGATACTGGCGGCATCTGAATTGACATCTCCTTGCGTATGCCGATGACGACGATATGTGACGAATACTCTAACTTGTTTCTCTGCATTCGAGTTCTTGCCCTTGCTTGCGCCACCATCCGTACCACCCTGAGTTCGCTCCGTGACTAGTTTCACGGAACTCACTGCGTACGAAATAGAAGAATCTGCATGGTTCCCATTAGCGTTAGCGGTCCCACCATCATTGGAATATGTACGGCGTGAAGAAGACGACGCTGCCGCTACCGCTGATGGACCAGAACCAGAACCAGACCCAGATACATCCGCATCATTCTCGACACCCTCCAGCTCCAACTCCAGCGAAGAAGCATGGGGCGGAGGAATCTCCATCAACACACTCAATTTATTCGTCCCATTACACCCTCCCAGAGCCGTATTCATATTATTCCCCGACCCCGGACTAGTTTTATACTGATACAAGACGACCATACCGCTATCCGTCCCCACTGCGACAATGCCAACGGAGACATCGACGCAAAGGGGCCTTCCTCGATGCTTTTGATCGAATTTTGTCATGGGTTGGAAACACTCTATTTTCGGCGTACACCTGAGCGATTTTTTCTTTGTGTCGTCCTGTTTCTGTTCCGCAAGCGCCAGTACCACTGCACCCTTGGACTTGGCTTTGGACCTGGATTTATTGCCTTTTTGGCTCTGGCTCTCTTGCAACGCATTAATATCATTCAAATATAAATGGGGATTGCGGTGAACGGCAACCCCCACCGATTGCGGATCATCCGTGATACAAGCTACATAAATATTTTGGCCGAGTGTAATGATATCCTTTTCGTGATCGGAGGATACGGCGATGGATTTTATTTTGGCCCTGTTCCTGTTCGTCCTGTCCGAAGATGGAGCGATGGCGGTGGTACTGGTGCTCGTTTCCGCACCTATACCTGTCGAAATACCCGATAAAGAGGCATTGTCATTGGCATTGGCAGCATCCGAAGAAGCTCCCCCCGTTGCAGAATTGGGATTGAAATCGTAGGCAAAGGGTTGAAAGTATCCCCTCCATCCATCCAGCTCCTGTTCATTCCCATCCGACCCCGCACCCCTGGATCGATCTGCTCTCGCAGAACTCTTTCTTCCACCACCACCCGTACCCGTACCCGAACCGGTCCCACCACTCCCAAGAGTACCAACACCAGTACCAACTCCAGCAGTAGAAGTAGATTTATGCAATGGATTGCATCGAACCGTGAGATCGAGGCAGTGGACATGATGAGCTGCTCTGGAAGACAGAAACGCGAGCACGAGGGATCCATTGACATTGCCGCTTTTTTGCGCGGATTGAGGGATGGAGAGCGTCTGTCCCGTGGAGGAGAATTGGAAGGATTCCTTTTTAGGTGAGATATCGGTACGTGTAGGATCAATATCGGTTTCTTCACTAGTGCTGGTGCTCGAGACGATAGTGAGATCTTTGTTTTTGTTTTTATTTTTGTCGTTGGCAGTGCGTTTGTATCCGTAGGTGGAACATGCGGAGAGTGTGTGAATCATTCCATTGACGCCGTGAGAAGGATCCGAGGATTCTTGGATGCTCGCAATCGGGACCCCTGCACCATTAATGACTGCCAGACTTATTCTGTCACCATTTAGTTGTTCCAATTTGTTTGTGGATGTGGATTGATTGCTAGTGTTTGTGCTAGTATTAGTTCTACGTGTATTTGTACTCGTACTCGAACTCGCCTGATCCTGATCATCTGAGAACAAATGAGGGGGCAACACATCGTCGAGGACGGGGGGAGGAAGCGTCAAGTTGTTCCGCTCGAAGAACGCGAATCGCTTCCAATATTTCATTGTATTGTATTGTATTGATGATATATGTAAGTCCTTTTATTGGTATTGGTATTGGTGATCTATTAGTTGGATTGTTTGTATTGTATCATATTGTATTGTTTGTTCTGATGTCTGATGGCTGATGGTCAAAATGATCATGTCTTGCTTGTTGCTTGTGTTGCTTTTGATGCTTTGTTTGATGTGCATTGAAAATCTTTCGTCTTTTTCGGGTGATTTCGTGTTGTTCTTCTGTCTGTGTATGTGTATGTTTTCAACCAACCGTATCTTGTAAGGATATTGAGATTGAAGATATTCAAATCTCAAATCTCGACTGACGATGAGCAAATCACTGACTTGACACATGACACAACTTTCTAGCACATATCATACCATTGCTGATTCAACAACCGACACTGCTGATACAGTATTAAGATATTCAATTCTTTATCTCTTGAACCTCGAAACAATACAATTTACATAATATACATCAACCACTAAAAGAAGAAGAAGAATCGAAATCAAGATGAAGTTGTCATCTTTAGCCTTCCTCACCATTTCATGCATGAGCGCAAGCAGTACCACTCTTGCATTTACTCCATCATCATCAAAAACCAATGCATTTAGAACCATCAACACACGCAACACACGCAACACACCACAAATCATCCCACTGACCACATCATCATCCACATCCCTTTCCATGGCCGACCCCGACCAAAAAGAAACCAACAAACTCACACCCAAAATAGACACATCCACCCGCTCCCGCCTCCTCTCCGAATCCATCGCACCATGGCGAACCCTCCGACTCTTCTCCTACATCTCCCTCGGATCCGGTGCCTTCCTCGGAGGCCTCATCACCCTCTCCGGCGTCGCCGCCGCTCTCTCCGGCGCCCGAAGCGATCTAGACATGAATGCCGAATACCTCAATCTCGGCATTGACTTTGGGGCCGTCCTTATCTTTGCCCTCCTGACGAAATACGATTTTGGAAAGGCCGATGAGCTCAATGCCAAAGTGGAAGAAAAGATTGCGCAAAAGAAAGAGAATAAGGTGATTCGAAAGGCCATGAAGGAGAGGGAGGTCACGCTCTCCAAACTCGGATTGGACATTCGCACATCGGAAGATCCTTTAGCGCCCACCCAAACTGCCACGGTGGAAGCCATCCAGACGGGAGGGAAGCAGCATGTGATTGTGGTGGTAGGTCCCCGAAGCGCCATTCGCGATGCGCTCTTGGGAGCGAATATTCTCAAGATGGAGTTCTCCATTCGGGACGTGCTCATTGTTCCGTACGAGCTGAGCAAGGACAAGAAGGCTCGGGGGGGCGGGCAGAGGAAGGAGGATGTGGATAAGTTGAGACCGGATGGGAGTGGATTTGGGGCGGATTCGCGGCCTACCTGGGAAACGCAGCCTTATGTCGCACAGCCTGCTGGGGAGGGATGGGATGAGTACGTTCAGGCTGAATTGGAGGATGCTGTGAAGCAGAACGGGGAGAAGGTGAAGGAAGAGGGGATTGCTATTGTGGTTGCCAATTCTGGAGAAATTATTCGGAGGGGTGTTGGAAAGGTTCCGTGGAGAAATATGGTCGATGAGCTTGAAAATTCTGTCAAGGATGATGCATTGCTTGATTTAGGATTTCTTCAAGGATGAACAATAGTTTTTAAATAATTAAAATATTCATGCCTTCTGTCATGTCGTGGATGCTTACAGTATGAATCGAATCGAATCTCGGCAATTTGTATTTTCAATATAATGACTATCTATACTTCTGTTATTTCCAAAGAAGGTTAAAGAATTCTTATTATGAATAGTTGACCAATAGGTTATTGATGGCACTATGTACTGTAGCCTGGTTGTGTCAGGATTCGGAAGTTGTGGACACTACCTGTACTCGTAGAGCGTTGGACATACAAGTTTGTGTCTTTCACAGTCGCTGAAGAAATATCAGGAAGTAGGCGTTTCGGTTTACATGAGTCGAAAAAGAATAAATCAATGAAATATGCGAATGATTTTTTCAAATGAAAAACATCTTGGTATAGACATACAAGTTTGTGTCTTTCACAGCCGCTGAAGAAATATCAGGAAGTTCAAAGTAGGCGTTTCGGTTTACAAGAGTCGAAAAGGAATAAATCAATGAAATATGCGAATGATTTTTTCAGACGAAAAACATCTTGGTTTTTATAGACACAAAACTACCCGACGCGGCAAAATCCACACTAAAGTCCCCTTGCCACTCCCAACGATTTGAGTCCAATCATGTTTGTGCCTATCTAAACAAATAGAAACGCAACCATTTGTGTTAGTAAGTGAGACAAAAAGTGGGCAACCCCATAAAAAACTATTTTATTTTCCTCAACGCCAAATAGTCCGCCCTCAACGGTCCAGACACAGTATTTTTGAACACAAAAGTGCCGCATAGGTGCCACAATTTTTAATTTTCAGTTCCAGACCTCAATTCAGTTGATCAACAATGAACATCATCATTCTCCTCTTGGCGTATTATTTATTTCATCCTCTGGCTTTAGTTCAAGCTATGATCCCCAGCGATTACAATGATCATCAGAGGGAATTGAGCCGCTCTTCTGGAAGCCTTCATATTGAAACTAAGAACGCTGATTATCAGGATCAGCGGGAGTTGAGTAGTTCCGGTTCCGATTCTGGATCATCTGATGGCTCCTCCAGCTCTTCTTCTGATGGAGGCGACGATGACTACTGGCATACGAATTATTGGAATAGTCAGTACAACAGTGACAGTAGTTCTAGCAGTTCCAATTCAACGAGCTGGAATTCGGCCTATGCAAATGACGACAGTGCGAACTATACATCAAGTAACAAGTCCAACTCTTACTCATCTGGTTCAGCTTCAACAATGCAAGCCTTTAAATTCATGGCATTGGGTGCCTGTAGTGTTATAGCGATAAGTGCTGCCTTTACGCTTTTCTTTGAGAGCACTGGCGGGAAGAAGAAGAGAAGTAGAGGGAAAAAATCAAAGAAAAGCAAAAAGAAAAGGAGCAGAAGATCATTGAGTAGAGGAAGGGGTAAAAGTCAGAGTAGACTCGACAGGAGTACTCTTCGCGATGATTTCATAGTGTGAAAATTTTCAGGGAACAAACGAGGTTTCTTGTAGCCATCATCAGACTCTCAAACTGTATCTCAGTAGCCTCGGGATTAGATCTACAATGATACAGCCTTGATATTTCCTTGGATACACTTCCACGTCTCTCCACTTCACCCTCACGATCCTCTAATCATCATTGGGCCCTCTGGCCATTTATTGTGCATAAAAACTTCTAGTATAAACTAGAAAAACGTAGAATGGGCAATATGAATCCGTCTTCTGAGCAGATGTGTAAGTGTCAACCAAGGCACTGGCGTGCATCGTTCAGTTGAAAAGGTTGGATTCCTGTCTATCTGTCGCGATTAATTTGTGAAAAGAAAGAACAAAAGTCAAAGAACTGTATCATCTTGGTATCATACCCCGCCGGTAGTGTCAGGGGTACGTTCAACGTGTACTAAGATTTTTTTAAATTAAAAACAACTTCCATAACCTAGAAACCATTTTGTTTAACAATTTCAAATTAGATCGTACTTGTACAGTAACAGGTACACTATTATATATGTGCTGTTTGTTGTTCTGTGCAAAGATATTTGTGTTTGCGCAAAAATTGTGATTTTGTTCCATCATGCTCAAGAATTTTACCAGTAGCTTCGAGTGCGTAGGCTCATTCATGTACATACCCCGTACAAGTAGGGTTCGGCCGACGTGTACTTCAAGAACCGAACAAAAACCATCTGTTTTTTCAATGATGCTCGTTATTTCTTGGAGGCAATGCCGATAAGTGTTGTTATTGATTGATGTCACATCACCTTGGCGTTTAAACAAAATGACGAGTGACAGATTAAAAACTTCATAGAGTTTTCAGTTTTATATTTTAGTAGCGAACGAATAATTTTCAATTAATTTCGAGGAGAGAGTTTTCTTGGATCAAGGTCTCGATTTTCTGACTGAAGATTGATGACACCAAAGATGTCTTCAATCCCGTCATGTATGATAGTTGTTTCTTACATGACAGGTCCACTTAAAATAGTGGCGGATTTGAAAAACTGTCTTCGTTATGTATTGAGAGTTTCGTTATGTATTGAGAGTTTCGTCATGTATTGAGAGATTTGATAGATACTTGGATAGATAGTTTCGAAAATACGTATGTACGTATGTACTTGTGGTGAAACGTGAGAAGATTTTGAAAACAGGCTTTCCAGGAGGAATTGGTTTCATGTGGACTACTAGAAAAACCCTTCGTACCTCAACTGGTTGACACTGCGTTTCGCAGTGAAATGGCATTACGCCAAAACTGTGATTTTGTTCCATAATGCTCTCAAGACTGTACCCGGGGAGTGAGGTGCGTACTGTATGTACTGCATAGGCGATGCCGATAAGTGTTAATATTTTATTTGCAAGACTGAGATGTCAGATGACCTCAGCGTTTTTTTCATAAACATAATTACCATCCAGAGGACCTCTAAAAACTTCATAGAGTTTTCAGTTTTAGTATCCAGGAGAGTGGATTACAAGTACTTCGTACGTCAGCAGGAGTCGTCAGGGGGTTGACACAATGTTGCGCGGTTGTCGGACATAGAAAGTCGTGAAATTCAAAGAATGTTTAACCCAGATTCCACACCCTTAATTAGTCTAAGGCCATTTCACTGCGATGAGAAAAGTAAAAAACAGCAGTTGTCAGCAAGAGGCACTCAGATCTCAGAATCTCCAAGTCAAAGAAGTGTACTCACAGCACACCACCACGGCGCCACCAGTTACTCATTATTTTTCACACACCATCATGTCATCGGTGGTAGCTGTCGACTATTTGGCTTGTGAGACCACCCCTCACTCACACTCTCTTCCTACATCAATTAACATAACAACACAGAACAGACATGATTTCATTAAGTGCAGTCGTTGCCGAGGGGTAGGATGTGACATTGAGCTTACTTCATGTGGATGCTCATATCACGCCGTAAGTACTATAATACGTTGTATCCTAGCACGAAGTTGGAGGAGAAAAGGCGGTGGCACCCTCATTCAGCACCGATTTCCCTGGAGTTATGTCTTCTATTTCTGGCTGTAACATCGTGCGGTTTGAATGAATCATTGCCATTGCAGAGGTTAATTTCAAATTAACACAGAAGCCGCACTCGCAATTGGTTAGCAATTGTTGTCACGGGGGCGGCCAGACGGCTTCTTCGGTGTGACATTATTAATGTCATTTTCAACTTGTCACGTTATTTTTTAGTAACACTTTTTAACAAAAACATTTCAACGCAATTACAGAGATGCATGCCTTTACGGACAAAAAGTATCCTCAAGTATTGTCCTACATGCAACACTCAAGTCTCTGGGCTCTCTCTTTATCCCATGACTTTCGGCGAAATTGACGAAGCTAACAAGGCTTCTGAATCGCTGAAGTCAACCAAACGTGCACGTAAGCGCAGGAATTCCGTCACCTCCACTGATGGTGCTGCCTCTGATGATGGTACTAAACCAGTTGGAAAAGGCAACAACAAGAGATCTTTTGACGAAACGAAGGACAACAAGGATCTATCAGAGTGTCGTACTGGTCGCTGGACTCAGGAAGAAATTGTGTTTTGTGACAAACTTATCTCCCTTTTCAAGGATGGAAAGCTTCCTCTCGCTTCTGGAATCAAGCTCAATGACTTTTTAGCTTCCATGCTCAAGTCCAAACAATCCCGTCTTACCAAAAAGATGAAGAACGCCCGTTTGTCATCCAAGGTTTTTAAAGGAACTGATTGTTTCATCACGGGTACTGCTGAATGTTCTGATTTTTCTTGTATGGAAGAGAATTTTCTCCAAGCTGTTGCTGATCCTAAACAAAGAGCTGAACTCAGATTCCATATGAGAAAAGAATGGCGTGAGACATTCAACGATTTCTGCCTTCAGAATGATCAACCTCTTGATTCCGATGCATGGTTGAGTTCTGTTGAAGAGATGGATAAACGTGTGTCTATGGCCCGCGATGCAACTAGAATTGCTCGCAGAAAGCTCATGATGGGATATGCGCTTTGTCAAGATTACAACTCAGCAGGACCTGGAATTTTTATCGAGAGATCTCAACATGAAATTGCCGCTGCCGAGAATAACGAGCCTCTCACACCGAATTCTCAAGACGCAATTTTTAACACAGCTGAAACAGATGAGGTATTGGCCCTTCTTGATGGTGATTTCAATGACAAGACCGATCCCAACGAATCCCTCGGTTTTACTGGAGAGGGATTCGAAGATTTTGATATGATCGGCAAGAGCAGCGTTCTTCACGCTAGTCCATTTTTAAGCAAGGTTTTGGCGTACATCAAAAGGCATAATGTTCCTTTCGAGCATGTTGATGTGTGGGTCCCCAACTCTGGGAGCAGCACCAACAACAAAAGTGTTTTGGGATTTGCAGGTTGCGCTACATCAGATTGCGAAATCCCAGCTGATGGAAAGGCTCCCGCTACTCCATTAGACTCTGACGAAAAGTTCAATCTACTAGCTTTCGGTGACTACAGCCAGAAATTTTCCTTCTCTGAAGGCTGTGGTCACCCAGGACTCGTTTTTTCCACTGGAGCTCCTGTTTGGGAAGAAAAGGCATCCACTGGCGTGTTCGAGCGCTGTGGGGGAGCAATGCAATGGGGGATTAAGAGTTTTGTAGGCATTCCCCTGCCAAGTCCTAATGTCGGCCGTATTGTCATTTGCCTTTACTCAAGACACGAGAGAAAGAGGGACGTCTCACTAGTTACTAGACTTCAAGATGAGTTCACCAAGCTCCTTCCGACTCCGAAGTGGAAACTGGTGATTGATATGAGCACCGTTTCTGCTCCTGAAACCATTGTTGCGGAAAAGACTTCTTTCCCTTTTGTTTCCGGTTCTAACGCTGCACACAATTCTGCTGAAAAGGCCCTTGTTAGAGACGACCCTCGAATTAATGAGATCATTTGTCTTCTTGGTGAAGAGTTGACCCGTAATATGGCATCAACTGCTTCTGGTGACCATTGTCAAGAACTCACAGGTCTTCGCTTATTTTTGCTCAGGTCCTCTTTTACTCCCGAAGAAGAGGAAACCGTCTGCACCCTCACCGGCTCTTATTCCTCTTACGTGGGCTGTAGCAGGTCCAAGTCAGAGGTTGCCACCATGTTGTCCCGTGATTTTTCTTTTTTAACTCAGGCTCGACAACCTCAATCTCAACCTAAAGGAAATTTTTTTTCAGGACACAATGATTTTGCGCTCGGATCAGAAGGCCAATATGGTTCTTCGTTTCAGATGAACACCTTTTCAACACATTACAGCCAACAACCACCCTACAATTCTGCTACGCCTTATGCAACTGCAACGTCTTATTCACATTTTCCTGGAGTGGGTGATTTGGGCCTCGACCCTTCTGATCCATCTATGTCATATTACCCAATCCAAGATGGCCCTGGATTGGATACTTTCAGGTCCCAATCGCCAGCCCTGACTCCCATTGTCTCAATTTCAGGCCAAAGAACTAATGACAATCTTTCAGTTGTGTCAAATTGAATGTGTTTTTTCATTGCACATATTGAGAACACAACATTTTGTTTTGCATTTTTAATGCAAAGAGTCTACTTTTACATTTTCATATCTGCGTAACCAGTGGACACTTTTTTTCCATGAAATAAGTTTTAATTTTCCATCATGAAGCATTTTCTTTTTTTATAGTCGTCTTCCCACTATGATACTGTCGGATAAGAATGAAGAGCATTGCACATAATAAGTTTTAATTTCCCATCACGAAGCATTTTCCTTTTTATAGTTGTCTTCCCATTATGACACTGTCGGATAAGAATGTAGACCATTGCACATATCGAGACTACGAGTAAACACAACATTTTGTTGTGCATTATTGCTAAGGTTTTATATTTTAAAATCATATTTGTGTAAACAGTGGACACTTTTTCCATAAAATAAGTTTTAATTTTCCATCATGAAGCCAAGCGATGAAGCATTTCTTTTTTTTAAAGTTGTCTCATAAGAATGCAGACCATTGCCGAGTTGTGCCAAAAGATCTGATGGGCTTCTGAACGCTTCTCACGAATCAATCATCCATCATGAAACAAAATTCATCTGACTTCGGAGCACTACTCGTAGTGATCTCGGCTGGATTGTCACCAGCACTGCCACCACGCCCATCGTCTTTTTCACCCATTCGACCTTTTGAAATTAAAATATTTTCTTTCTGATCTTCCAAGTGCCTTTTTCTTACAGCACCTGAACTGGGACACCTTCCAAGACAGGGCGTACTCTTAGCCAGGAGCTCGGCTTCCAACGTAGGCGTCAATCCAAACGAGAATTGACACTCAAAAGTTTCATAATCAGGCGTCATGGTAAGAGGTAGTCCCATATCCTCCATGAAGAAATTTTGTGTGGGTATTTTACAGCTGTTGACACACACGGATGCACATCCGGATTCTTCTAGAAAACGGCAGCGTTTGACCAGAAGACCCTGCTGTATGCCACTCTGATCGTCCCCAGTCAAGCTATCACCATCTATTTTGCAATCGTTGACCTCGCATTCCCCCATTAACCATATGCCGAATGTGTAGGTCGCCCAAGCGTTCATCCTAGCTGAGAAGGCAGGGAATGGCTTTGCGAACATGTTCCCGAATTTGTCTGGTAACCAAGAGGGGAATAAGGACTTTAAAATATTTTGCGAAAGCAATTGTACATCTCCTGTTGAATACTTCTTATTCATGGTCGATGCTAGTTCCATAAGACCATCATAATCGTGGTAAGGGAGTTTGGAATCGTACTGTTTGCCAATTTGCTGCGCCATTTTGTTTCGGAAGATTACGAGGAACAACTTATCCAGCGTTGCACCAAGGGGACCGATAATTTCATTGTAATCTGGTTTTGTTTCGGGTGGAGGCCCTTCTACTATAGAGAATGGATTATTCGCCTTTGATTGCCTTGATTCGTTGCAACGGACGGAATTGGTTTGTATTCGTAGTGCTGGTGGACTTGATGTACAAGTATCTATATTTGAACTCCTCGGTAACTGCTGCTGTTTTGAAACATGAGTCAGTGATGGCAAGAAGCCTTCTGCTAAATATGGGATAAGAAGCGAGAATAATAGTGGAAGTGGCAATAACATCTTGTTTGTATAGTGCGTGTTATTTCAATGCATCAAAGAAAAAATATAAGACGGTAAGAAGTTTCCAACGATATCTTATTGTTTTTGCGTTGAGTCGAGTCATCTTGTGGAGATGAAGATCGATCGGTGGGTCGGATGGGTTCGGTGGGTTCGGTGGTCTCATCATAACCGATTATTCTCCACCGTTATTTAGAAGCTTTCCTGATGCGGGGGGTTAAAATGCAAAATTGCAATGCATTGGTAGACTATGTACAGTAATAGAATACCCCTAAATTGAAAATAGGAACGGTATGAATGGTCGCTGCTGAGATGCTTCTTTAAGCTTTTATTATTAATAAAATACAGAATACAGCTCCGCCGGACCGATTGATTGATTCAGAAAATTGTTGAGTGCGTGTTCGTGCACGCATCCGTTAGAGTATAAAATATGTAGATAGATATGTATAGTGAGGCAAGCAATCTGAAATCATGTGTTCCTACCGGTACAACACGAAAGCTTTTGCACGAAAGTCGTGACATGTCAAGTTCGCCATGTCAATGGTCCTCCCGTGCTAAAGTAAGACTCGGTCGTTAACCACGGGCTGTGAGCATCTGACGTATCATCAGCGGTGCTGTTCACTGCTGTATCTTCAAGGTCTGGAGACATCATCTGCTCCATGGAATCAGAGGCGACAAAAGCCAACCTAGAAAAATCTGCATCAACAGAATCGGTGATACTAATACTGTTTTCACGCGTGACGGCTGTAGTCTGACACCTGTAGTCGAGCTCTTCCTGATCCATATCCAAAAACCACCCGTAAGCGCCGCCCTTGTGACCAGCATCTATAGTACCATATTCTTGGCTGTCCTCCGTGGCAGTAGTATTATGATAGTAAAAGCTTTCGGGAGGATATTCTGTTTGTAGAACATCGTTTTCGAGATGAGAATTGTTGAAACAGGAAGAGTCGCTCACTATGGTAGGAGCAGCTGATGCTGGACTAGTAGAACACTCGTCTTCACCATCACCAAAATGATAATCATCAAAGGTCTTGTTCTGGTGCACCACGCGTTGCATGTCCAGTGGGCAATCTTGGTCAAGATGTTCAATAAATTGTGATTCTTGGTGACAAATTTGAAGGTTTGAGAAACTAGTGCTACATTCTCTTATAGACACTTCAGAATTTACCTCCCTTTTCCTCTTCAGAACATTCTGTTCCTCGTGATCCTCTCTTCTTTCCTCTCCCCCCATATCGAGGTCCTTTTCCATAGATATCAAACTCTTTTCAAGAGAAGAGAGATGCATGCTGCGCTGAGTATCAACATGATGGCAATCTGTAGACGGATGCTGACAAACGTTAGAGCCATCGATGTATGAATATGGCGTTTCAGAAGAGAATTTCAATTGTCCAGCAGCATTATCTTCTAACGATTGTGAGAATAGACTCAAAGCAGAACACTGACTCAAGGAATTTGAAGAAGTTGGAGAGTTAATCTCCATTTCATGCGGGGGGCACACATACCCATGTAGTTCTTGATGAGAAACCATTCTAAACGCAAATAACCACAGCGATGTTGGACTAATCGTTGATGGTAGCTACTAGCTAGGAGGGCCTACTCGTGTTGAGAATGCTAATGCTAGCCTTCGATCGCTCACATGAAAATTGTGGTCAATAGAGAGCGTCACAGAAAGCAAAGTGTGATGGCAGAGTTCAGATAGATTCATTCAACGCACCAATTCGTGATTGCGGCAATGTCAATGACTATCATTTGAATAATGGATAAAAAATTAGTTCAACCGTATTCTTGAGTTTTGAAATCATCATCTGCATGCGAAGCGATCACATCACTGACCTCTGGTCGATGAATGTAAACACGTGACCGACCCCCGGACAAATAAAAAAGGGTCACTTACATTCGAGTATGTAGTATGTACTACGACGCGACGCGACGGTACATACATACATACGTTGACGTACATACTGTACACGAGACTGTTAGTTGGGGTGGAGTTTCTACTCGACGACCCCCCTTAACGGCCAAACTTAATCCGTGACTGCCTTCTGGTGGTGGGAACTGTGAAAAGAAAATCCTTGAACAGCAGCAGGTGCTATCCTGACATTTCTTTGAAGTTCTTGTTGAAGAGAAAGCTATTTTATCTGTAGATGAATCGTTTTAGACGCCACACAGACACGACATACAGACAGTAGACACACGGGGTCGAAAAAAAAACTAGCGAAAGTAAGATACTGACTGTACCTACCAGCAGTATGTGTCCAAAAACAAAAACTCATGGTTCTTACAGGACCGTGACATTATCCATTGATTCGTTTCAACTTATCTCTCTAGCTAACAGGAGCATCAACGAACGCTCTCCAGCCAGTATCCTACATACATACCAGCTTCAACCTACTAGCTATCAGCATATTTCTTCTGTTTCTGGTTCTCAGAGTTTGATTGCCATATTTCAGTCAAAACATCACAATAAAGTGCATTGTCAAAAAGTGTCATTCATACGCAAATACAGTAATAATCACACGTGACGTATACGTCACCTTCCGATCCGCTCACTCGGCACTTTTGAAAAGGATTCCATTCCAGAATAAATTATTTCCACGATATTCTCATTGTGAGCAGAACCAGAAAGAAGCATAAGCGTCGCATTGACTAACAACCGAACATGTCACAAGGTGCCACCAGAACCCGCACAGAAACAAGACTGGACTATACTCACCAAACACACCGTACTAATCTTCCTTTGAACTTCGCACTAGAAAGTTCTGGTCCTGTAAGAAGACCGTCCGCACAGAGACAAGCTGTCAGTTCTTTCATTTACCAAATCTTGGGAATGGAGGGGGGCAATAATCCGAAGCCTGTTTTTTACAGCAACCTGCAGCAGCTCCCATCGGGTAACGGCGTGAACGACAAAGAAAGCGATCACAATGCGGCTGATAACATGTATGCAGAGATGGGGGGTCACGGCAATGATAGTCTGAATGCACACATATTAACTGACCAAAGAGGTAACAAAATGAAACGGTCGAACTCCGCGCCCCTGCCGAATACCAACAGTAGCAGTCCGAGCGCAGCTAGAAGAGTTATTTTTCCAACACTATATGAGAGCATGCGCCAAACATCGCCCCTGTGCAAGAACCAAAACAGAGTATCTCCTTTAACTATGAATGCACAGGCCGCTTTACAACCACAGTCCCCGCCTCATTCGCCTTCCAAAGAAGTTCCGGATGCATGCTCAACTACCTGTGGTGCTGAATCCTCGCCTTCCTCTTCTGTCTCAACAATCTCAAGTGTAAAACATTCCTTGAGTCAAGAGAACGCACCGCTCGTGTCTAACAAGAGAACTAAACAGAATGGCGACCTTGGAGACGCTTCCGATTTCTCAATGGAATTGTGTCACCAAGACCTCCCAATCTCATATCGCCCTTTGGAAATTTCATCAATTCCCTCTACGTGTACCGACAGCACAGATGAAAGTTCTGCTTCAACGAGCCCCACAGTCACTGATCTGCTCGTGCCAATGTCTCGGGATGCACCAGAGATGCGTCCGACAGACAGGAGCTCAGCCGCGACTCCCCACCATAAAGTTTACATTTCTATTCCCTCTCTACAACACACTTCACCAACTTCATCTATGAAAGATATCAACCCGAAGAAAAAGCTACCAGGACCATCCATACTAAGGAACAGAGCTACGGTGCCGGTTTTGACACCAACGTCCCCTATCGACACACCGTCAGTACGTGTAGCACCACTCTCTCAAGATGTGGATGGATCCAAACTTCCGAATGCAAAGCTACTAATATCGTGCAAACGAAAGAGAGATCTACGCAAATCTCTCTCGGAATCCTGCATCGAAAGCCTGCAGTCTTTATCCATATCTGATCATCCAAGAGGTAACACGAATGATGGTGATGGTAACTCCAAACCATCTCCTCCGCAAAACGTGATATTATTGCCCCGCGCATCATCATCCGGTGATGACGCCCTTCTTGACTCTTCTATATATTTCACACGGCACATTTCGCATGAAGAGATGACCCCCAATAAAAGAATTCGTTTTGATCCAAGAGTATGGGTTCATGAAATCCAAAGGCCAGAGTCGGAAATGACTTGGTACACTGCAGACGACATGAAGCGCTTCAAACGCGAAGCTATTTTACGAATCAGAGAGTGGACTTTGAAAAAGGAAAGGCAATGGGGTTCAAGCAGCTTTGGTTCTCAAATGATTGCTACGGGGACGGGGAGGATTATAACGAGGGGACGTCGGTTTCCGGATGCTCTAAAGAAGGCGCTTTACACTAGTCCCGCTCTTTCCATAGATGCAGAATGCTTGGAAGAAGAATGTTCCATTCGGCATAAGCGACAGCAAGCGTCATTGGAAGAATTCAAGACGGTTCTCTTGGTAGATTGTCATGACATCTTTCTTAAATTGCTCTCAAAAGATATCAAGGCAATGCTGCCACATGTTGACATTGTAACTGCCAAATCGGTAGAAGAAGCATTGGCAAAGATGGAAGAAGCGAAAAAGAACAGACAAACTTCTCATGGATTTGATTTGATTGTCGTTGAAAACCGCCTGAGGCTTGGACCTTCCAGGGTCAAGGGTGGTCAAACGGTGCTCAGCGGAGCAAATCTCATTCAGCGCATTGCATTTGATGCCGCCGGGAAGACCGGGCAAGAAAATCGGTTGCCGGTAGTCATTGGAATGTCTGCGTACTTGCACCAAGACGGAAATAAATTGAGAGATAGCGGAGCTGATTTCATTTGGAACAAACCTCCGCCTAAAATGGACAGCGTGCTGAGAGACAAGCTTTTGCTCTTTGCGATGAAGAAGAGGCATCGAAAGAACGTGGAGGAGTTGGAGAAAGCCTGAGATCTTTTTCTAAAATACAGTACACGTACTCCGTGTATTGTAGTACTTCCATCTAGCGAGGAAGTAAGCTATTAATATCAAATTTTGTCGACCAGATTGTTTTTCATGTAGAGCGTGGTCTTATATAATAGGAAGTATTATTCATAATAGCAAACACCATTTTCGAATGTAGGCGTCTTTATGTGCCCCAGAGTTGAAGTTGCTGGGGGATTGATTCATTCGCACATCAATTTGCACTTCAAACTTATTCAAAAACAAATAAATTTGTGCTGCCTTCATGCGTCGACAACAAAAGGATTCGCTTCAGATCATTCTATGAGTGTACCATTGCTTGCAACGCTTGCTAGAGATGTTCTTTCGAAACTTCTCTCACTTTTATGGGTCTTTGTGGTGAGTAGAAATTTGAAAATGCAAATTTGCATTTTTCATCCAGGAGGAGGCCTTTTCAACAAGTTTGTTGTTTGTTGAAACCGCCATACGAAAATTGCGCCCCCACAAAACTCTGGCCGCGGTAACAAACTTGGCGGCATTGGCTCGCTGAAGCACGCGCAACCGATACGATGAGAGATGAGAGACAATCATTATACACAATCTCATCGCAACAACTAAAAGTAAAATGTCAGGATCAAACGAAGCTACACCTATGGAAGTTGAAAACGATACCGACACTGGTAGCAATCAGACTCTGCAACTGCCATGGGTTGAAAAATATCGGCCTCAGCGGTAAGACATATATGACATATGACATGATGATGATGATGATTGCACCATTCCTTGTACTTGTCCTTGTACTTATTGTATAATGCATTAAAAACTCCCATGAATAGATATCGCACTCCAATGTTTATTAAAATGTACACCATTTTGCCATTGTTGCGCAATTTATTCAACTTTCAAGCTTATCTAATCTATTCATATAATCTAATGAATCTATAATCTAATTCAAAATCAATCAACACATAACAGACTTGAAGACCTGGTGGCACACGAAGACATTATAAACATTTTAACAAAGCTAATCGACAGCGACAACCTCCCCCATCTCCTCCTCTACGGACCACCGGGAACCGGGAAAACAAGCACCATCGTCGCAGCAGCCAAAAGAATGTACGGAGCAAAATCCTACTCCAGCATGGCCCTCGAACTCAACGCCAGTGACGCCAGAGGAATCGACGTGGTGCGGAACCAAATCAAGGATTTTGCGGGCACCCGCCAGCTTTTTAAGAGCGGGGTGAAACTGATTATTCTGGACGAGGCCGATGCCATGACCACCGATGCGCAGAATGCTCTGAGGCGGATCATCGAAAAGTATACCAAGAACGCGAGATTTTGCATGATCTGCAATTACGTGTCCAAGATTATTCCCGCGCTCCAGTCGAGGTGCACTCGGTTTCGATTTGCGCCGCTTTCCAGGGATCAGATCCACGATCGATTGGTGCACGTTGCCGATTCCGAAAAGGTGAATTATACGAAACTGGGCATTGAGTCTATTTTGAGTTTGTCCGGTGGGGATATGAGGAGAGTGCTCAACTTGTTGCAATCCACTGCCATGTCTTCTGAAACAGTGGATGAAACTACGGTATATCTTACGAGCGGCGCTCCGCTTCCCGCGGATGTGCAGGCTATTTCTCACTCGCTGTTCAATGATAAATTCGTCGAATCTCAAAAGAAAATCACGGCCCTGTGCAAGACAAAAGGATATGCCATGGCGGATATTTTGACGGATTTGACGACTGTGGTACAATGCATGGATTTACCACCGGGGGCTCTTGCTGAGATCTTGGATGGAATGAGTGGGGTGCAATACCGGTTGGCATTTGGAACCGACGAGGTGATTCAATGTGCCAGTCTAGTGGGGACATTTGTTCGTGCAAGAGCATTGATGACTGCTAAGTAATTCATTCGCATGAACTGTACGTGTACTGTATGTTGCTACGAGCGATGGCATCCATGATTGCCAAATGGCGTACATACCACGTACGGCGCACGGGGTTTCTTTTTTAAATATCAGAAATAGGGGATTGAACAGTTTATTATAATATTACGAGTACTCTTTGGTTACTACACTTTTACTACAGTACGAGTGGCTGAATGTTCTTGACTGCACTTTGGTATTATTCCTTACACTATGGGCCACTCTCGTTCGCAAGCAAGCATTATAATGATCATCATCGTATCCATGGCATTTGATTTGATACCATTTTTCAATACTGTAGTCTATCATGATACCAAGAAAGAATGATTTAGGAAATTTTGAAATGTGGCGCGGAGGGGGTGCAACTGAAAATGAAGCAAAAACCCACTCCCCCCCTAATTTTTTGCGTCGCAAAATTCACCCCCCCCCAAAAGTAAGTTGGTTGGGGGGGGAAGGCAATAGTAAATATTGGAATAATGAAGGAAAAACAAACTCTCAAATACACCACA
>Ga0115005_10001065_pt1 | contig 21631 bp, 19 predicted proteins | sample ArcOceMetagenome_FD_87163 | JGI IMG/M metagenome (GOLD analysis project Ga0115005, IMG submission 87163) | Marine eukaryotic phytoplankton communities from Arctic Ocean - Arctic Ocean - Greenland ARC118M Metagenome | ecosystem: Environmental > Aquatic > Marine > Oceanic | place: Arctic Ocean...
AAGACCATCCTCGAACGCCTCGAAGCCGACGACTCCTCCCACAATCTGCTACGCAAACGCATGAAAAAGGAGAAGTCTGGCGAGACTACCGCAGACGAAGACGAGCAGTTGGCTTTGTTTTAGAGAGCAAAGGAGTGAGGTCGATGCGCCCTCGTATAGATCAGATCAACGTGGGCGGGTCGCCCACGCTCCTATCCGAATTGTAGTGGCACGAGCTTCCCGCAGGGAGCTTGTTAACGGCAGCCCAAGCACGCTCCACAACACTGAGCGGGAAGCATAGTAGAAGCGGCTTCCAGCCGCTTTGCTTAAGTTGAGAAAGGGACGGGAAGCTACTGCTCCTGCTCACTCGGCTTGCCGATCACACCGATAAAGAAATAGGCCAATGGGATCAGCGCGAAAGCGGCTAACACCCACCAGAAACCGGACCAACTACTGAGCTCATCCGTCACTTGACGTTGGTAAACCGTTTCGCAAAAGAAACTGCCGACGATGCCGGCCACACTGCCGACCAACAACTGGTAGAGCGCTTGAGCCTGACCGCGCATCGTGTCTGGCACGCGCTTATCCAGGAAGATCCGCCCGGCTACCATCGTGAAAGTATAAATCGGTCCGTGCAGGGCGATCCCCAGCCAAATCACCGCCAGCAGGCCCAAGTCTCCTGCCAAGGCAAACAGTGCAAACCGCGTGATCCCCAACACCATCCCGACGATCAAGAACCAGCGAATACGAAAACGCCCGGCCACTAGGCTAAGAAAAAGCATCGAGCCGATTTCAACCACCTGGCCCAGCGTCATTTGAGCGGTCGGATGCAGGCTACCAAACTCCATCAACATTGTTGGCACCAACATATAAAAAGACACACAGGGAATCGCAAATAAGGCTGAAGCTAAGTAAAACACTCGCAGCTCGCGTACTTTGAGCAGCTTAAACGCAGTCAATCCCAAGGCCGCCCGCCAGCCCCGACTCACATGGTCCGTCGGCGGCGTGGCTGGCAGTAAGAAACAGAGGAAGCCCATGAAGAGTCGAATATAGGCCGCCCATTGCCCCGTGTCTGCTGACTGATCCAGCGCGAACCAACTGACAATCCAGCCGCCCGACATCCAACCGATCGTCCCACCCATCGCATACAGCGGAAAGCTCTTGGCCGCATTCGGCAGATTCACCAGCTTAATCTTAGTGATCAGCGCAAACATTGGCCCCGAGATCAGCGCATTACAGCCTTGAAAGAACAGATACCAGCCCGGGTGCCAGCCTTGCTCCAATGCGAAAAAACCCAGCCACAAAAAGAACGCCCCAAAGATCGCCAAAGCCCCCAACAGCTTCTCCGCATTCATCTTCCGATCAGACAGCGCACCAAACACCAATGCCGAGAGCATCGCACACAGGGGCGTCAATGCCATTGCATACGGCAACAGCCAGCGTAGGCCCTGCGCCTGCAGAATATTTGGCAATGACGGCACCCACATCCCCGGCGGGATGAACATCAAGAACATCACCACCCACATCATGTAGCGGCGGCGATTCGCGGTCATTTGCATAAGTGCTGGGAATTGCTAGCCAAGCGCCCTCAAAGCGCAAGGGGTAAAGCTAATATGGTAGAAGCGACACTCCTGTCGCTTGAGCTCAGTCTTCAATCCATCTGTAAAAAGCGACCAGAGTGTCGCTGCCAGCATAGTTTACACTTCCAATTAATAGTGAACATAATTACACCTAAAATAATGAGCCTGCGCTACTTATTTATCGATTTCGACAGCTTCTATGCCTCCGTCGAACAACAGTTTCAACCCCATCTGCGCGGCAAACCCGTCGGAATCGTACCCTCGCTGGGCGTCGAAACCACTTGCTGCATCGCCGCCAGCTACGAAGCCAAAGCACGCGGCGTCAAAACAGGCACGCCGGTGCGCGAAGCCCGTTATCTCTGCCCCGGCATTCGATTTGTACAGGCCAACAACAGCCGCTACATCAAGACCCACAAACAGATACACCAGATCATCCACGAGATCATTTATGTCGATGCCGTGCTCTCGATTGACGAAATGTTTGGCCGCCTACCGCCCCACTGGCAACCGCCCGCGGTCGCGCGCGCCAAAGCCCTCGAAATCAAAGCCGCATTGAAAGCCCAAATCGGCCCCTACATCGGCGCCTCGATCGGCCTCGCACCCAACCGCTTCCTCGCCAAACTCGCCAGCAAGCTCGAAAAGCCCGACGGCCTCACCACCCTCGATTTCGACGAATTACCCGACAAGCTTTACCGCTTCGAGCTCGAAGACATCACTGGCATCGGTCGACGTATGCAAGAGCGGCTGCGCATCGCGCGCATCACCAGCATGGAACAACTGTGCAATGCCCCGCGACATCGATTGCACCGCATCTGGAAATCGGTCGAAGGCGACCGCATGTGGTATGCGCTGCGCGGCATCGAAATGGCGCGGCCAGCAACCACCACCCGCCAAACCATCGGCCACTCCCACGTGCTCCCGCCACGCCTGCGCAGCTTTCAGGGTGCGCACGCAACGCTGCATCGTATGCTGCAAAAAGTTGTCCGCCGCCTGCGCAGAATGGACACTTTTACCGGTCACCTCGACCTACAGGTCACCTTCGGCTTCGAGATTCACTGGCATGGCGCAGCACAGTGCTTCCCCACGCAAGACAATGTCACTCTAGGGAGACTTTTAAACAATCTCTGGTCACAGCACCCGCAAGACGTACCTGAACCCACCAAGGTCGGCATCACCTGTACGCACCTAACGCACGCCAACAGCCACACACCCTCGCTCTTTGCAGAGGACAACCACCCACGGCGCATGCAACTGCAACAGGCGATGGACAAGATCAACCAAGCGCACGGTGGGCGCAGCCTCTACTACGCCGATGCGCATCAAGCCCAACGCTGCAGCGAGGCCGCCCCGATGCGCATCTCATTTACCCACATCCCGGATCTGGAGTTGGAAAGCTGACAGCTTAAAGTCGCGGGATAAACCCGCTCGCTACGTCATTGCCGTAGCGACTGACTTTACGTCAGGAGTCTGCCAGCCTCGCCCATAGATCTGTTTCACCGCAGGCCGCGCGAGCACGATAATGGTAAAGACTCTAAGAATCGTGCCAAATGGGAAACACGCGCAAGCGAGGCAGGCCAAGATGAACGAGAACAAGTAATACTTACGCTGCTTCAAAAAGCGCGCCGATAGGATCAACGCGATGGAGAGCGCTTGCCCCAACAGGAAAAATGCGAGTCCCGCAGCTACAAAGAACCAGCCAAGGATCTCCGGTGACGGCCCACCCTTAGACTGCGCCTGCATGCTCTCAGCCATATTGCCGGCATCAAAGGCAACCGTCCGACATGCAGCGACGGGAAGCAGGCAAAAAGCACCATCAACCCGCCCAGCACACAATGAGCAATGGCGAGGCCATCGAGATGTGAGTCGTCTTGGTTCATAAGTTCTTGCTCTATTTTAGACCATCACACGTTTTAAAAACTCGCCGAATAGAGGCACAGTAAACGCTAGCTTTCCATAGGTGGGACTGTAAATCATTCCTTTCTTAATCAGCTTGGCACGGCGCGGGCTTAGGCTGCCGACTGTAACCTTCATCTGGTCGGCGATATCGCCGATGCGATACGGGCCAGCGCCCAATTCGGCCATCGCTCGAAGGAAGGCTTTCTCGCCATTGCTCAAGCGCTCAAAGCGGACATGGAAAAAATTGGAGTCCAGTCGAGCCAAGGTCAGTTCACTGGTTTGTTCGATGACTGATGCAGTAATCGGAGAGCTTTCGGCTCCGTTCCATGCCTGGTAGCCCCACTCTTGAATGAAGTATGGGTAGCCTTGAGTCATTGCGACGATGGCGTCCACTGCTGCGGGCTCAATTGAAGCACCCTCCGCCTCGATGGGGCCGACGATGGCTCGGGCGGCATCGATAGGCTCCAGTGCTCCAATCTGCGGAAAACTGAATAGACGCTCGGCATACGATTTGGAATCGCCCGCCAAACGAGGAAGGATTGGCAAGCCCGCACCAATCAGAACCAATGGCAACTGTCGCTGTTGCATCCGGTGCATCGCCATGATTAAAGCGCTCAACTCCTTCTCCGAGAAATACTGAAGCTCGTCGATCAACAGCGCGACGGCCGTCCCTCGTTCGGCAGCAGCCTGTGCGACGACCGCCAATAGGTCGGGCAAATCCAATTCTAAATCGCCTGTATCCGCGGTGCCTTGCTCCGGGTCGATGTCTAAGCCGATCGGCATGTCGTCGAACGTCAATTTGACATTGCTGATAAAACTCTTGAGCACCGCCAAGCCACGGCGGATCTGCTGCTTAGCACCCTCCATTCGATCCAGCTTGTAGAGCAGGTTGCGCAATTGCGGTGCGAGCAATACAGGGAGTGACTTATCCTCATGCGCTTCAATCAAAATGGTATGATAGTCCGCAGCCTCTGCCTGATCGCACATCTTGGTCAGTAAGACCGTCTTGCCGACGCCACGTAAGCCAGTGAGCAACAGACTCTTTTCCGACTTCCCTAGCTGCACCCGCGCCAAAAGGATCCGCACTTGCTCCAGAACTGCCTCGCGCCCCACCAATTCAGGCGGCGGCGAACCGGCACCTGGGGAGAAGGGGTTACGTATCGGATCCATTAGCTCTACTTAGATCTACCAACTTATATCAAATATCGAATATAAAATGATATAACCCAGTATAATTCAGCATTTCTTAATAGAAAGACCAACCTATACATCGATATACCACATATTAAGTATAGCTAAATATAATCAAATATAACTCGATAGAACTTCACCGAATCTAAGGGGAGCAACGCGATGCACTCCAAGATCACAAAGTGTGATCTTGGAAGACGAGCCATCCTTCTATCACGACGACCGATGCGCCGCGAGACGCGCCTGCGCTACCCACTCAAAGCGGCAAGATGTCAGCTACTACATCACATCCAGATCGACCAGAATCTCGCGGGGGCTGGAGACGTTTTCAGGGCCAACGATGCCGCGGTCTTCAAGCACTTCCATCAGGCGAGCCGCGCGGTTGTAGCCCACACGTAAGCGACGTTGCAGCATCGAGGTGGACGCACGCTTGGTGCTGCGCAGGACATCGATCGCGTCGGGCAGTAGCTCATCGGCTTCTTCGCCACCATCGACGCCGGATGCGCCATCGTCGCCACCCGCATCGATTTGCTGCTGCACTTCTTGAGCAATTTGCGGTGGATCGTTGTTCTCCTTGAGGAATTCGACAATCGCTTCGATCTCATCATCCGAGACGAACGCACCCTGCGCACGCACCAGGCTGGAAGTACCGGGGGGGATGAAAAGCATGTCGCCTTTACCGATCAACGCCTCCGCACCGCCACCATCGAGAATCGTGCGGCTATCAATCTTGGAAGCGACCTTGAAGGAAATACGACTGGGCAAGTTGGCCTTAATCACGCCGGTGACGACATTCACTGACGGACGTTGCGTTGCTAGCACCAAGTGAATGCCAGCGGCACGTGCAAGCTGCGCGATACGGGCGATGCAGGTCTCGATATCGGCTGGCGCGACCATCATCAGGTCGGCGAGCTCGTCGATGATGCAGACGATGTAAGGCAGCTTTTTCTTCGGCACCTCAAAAGCATCGTCATCACGAGGCACTTCCATGTTACTCACGGCAGCGCGCTCTTCCGGAGTCATATCGGCATCCATGGCCTCGGCCTTGGCTTGCTCTTCCTTGTCCTTCATCAGCTTAGCGTTGAAGCCTGCGATATTGCGGACATTGGTCTTGGCAAAGATCTGGTAGCGGTGCTCCATCTCGGCAATCAGCCACTTCAGCGCGCCCGGCACCTTCTTGGCCTCGGTCACCACCGGGATCAACATGTGCGGCAGCGCATTATACATCTGCATTTCGACCACCTTCGGATCGACCATAATGAAACGTAAATCATCCGGCCCGGAGTGGTAGAGTAGCGATGCGATAATCGCGTTAATACAGACCGTTTTACCAGAACCAGTGGAACCGGCAATCAGTACGTGCGGCATCTTGGTGAGATCCATCACCATCGGCTTACCCGTCACATCCTTACCCAGCACCACGGGGATCTCCGCATTGGCTTCCGCCCAAGCTCTGGACTCGATGATATCGCGCATGCAAACCGCCTCAGATATCTTGTTGGGCACCTCGATCCCGACCGTACCTTTGCCAGGAACTGGCGCTAAAATACGCACCGACATGGCCTGCAGGCCGAGCGCGATATTTTTGTCTAGATTAACGATCTTCTCGACCCGAACGCCCGGCGCGGGCTTCACCTCGTAGCGGGTAATCACTGGCCCAGTGTGAATCTCACCGGGAATAACTTTAACGCCGAATTCGTCGAGCGTGCGCACCAGTGCTTGCATCGTGCCGGCATGATCTTCTTCGCTAATAGTGCCCGCAACTTGCGGCTCGGCCAATAAGCTGAGCGGTGGAAAGACATAGTCGCCGCGGCGCTCTGGTATACTTGCGACGGCTTTTTCGGTCTTCTCTTCTGCAACCACCTTGATCATCGAGGGGTCAAACTTCGGCTTCGGTGGCTCAATCGGCTCGATCGGTGACTCGGGCTCTTCCAGCAATGGCTTGACCGGTTTGGCCGGCAATTTCTTGTTGGCCACTTCGCGCTTCAAGCCTGCAGGTGAAGTCATCGAAGCGGGCAGCAATGACGGGCGACGGCCGTCGTCATCCGCAACGTCCTCTTCGTCCTCTTGGTCCTCAGTAAGCACTGCTTGAGATTTTTTGCCGGCTTTCGCCGCAGCGCGGTCTGCCTTGTATTGTGCCTTGGCAGCCGCGACCTCTTCTTTTGCGAGGCGCTTGGCCTCGCCGCGCTCGGCCCGCAGGGCGCTACGCTCTTCCTTCGACGCGGCTCGCTCGGCAAGGAAGCCGTTATAAACATTTTGTATATAATCAAGAAAACGGCCGAGATTATCAGTAAATACAATCACCGAGCCGACCACGAAGCCCATCAACAGGATCAAGAAACTGCCAAAGGGGCCGATAAATGGTTGCAAAATTACCGGCGCAATCAGCTCTCCGATGACGCCGCCAAAACCATTGGATAACTGATTCTCGAAAACACCGCCTTGAGCTTGCCCCACATCCCCCATCATTGCCGCCAGGCCAGACGCACAAATCAACGAGCCCAAAGCAACCAAGCCTGTGATTAAGCGCTTACGCGGATCTTGCTGAATCAAGAAACGCACGCCCATCCAAAGCAGATAGAGCGGGAACAGCCAAATCGAGACACCGAAATAATGAAACCCATGAAAACCCAGAAAGCTACCGAATTGACCCACCAAATTGGTGTCTGTCGGCGGATCCGCATGATATTGGCCTGAGTTGTAATCAAACACCGCAACAAACACCAACGCTGCTAATGTAAAAAACAGCAGTGCCCACACTGGCCGCGATCCAATTTTACGCGGTTGCGAGACGACTTTCTTTCGCGCGACTTTTTTCTTCGGTTTTCTGGCCATGGAATGTGTTTTAAATACGTTGCTTTAAATCGAAAAAGAATTCGATTGAGTATCGCAATCTAAACAAACTCCTGTATAGAAGAGAAAAATGCAACTCCTAGAATTCACACCTTTATATATGGAACGCGTTTGGGGCGGCCGAGGCCTCGAAGCAAAACTGGGGCGCACGCTCCCCGATGGACAAGTCATCGGCGAAAGTTGGGAAATCGTCGATCGCCCGGACGAGCAATCCGTCGTCGCCTCCGGCGCACTCGCGGGTCAAACGATCCGCGAACTGCTTGAGAGTTCAGCGGCTGACATCCTCGGCCCTGGCAGCGATCCGGCCAAGCCTTTCCCGATCCTCGTCAAATGGCTTGATTGCCAAGATCGCCTCAGCCTGCAAGTGCACCCGCCCGCCGCGATCGCACCCTCGCTCGGCGGCGAACCAAAAACCGAAAACTGGTATGTCGCCGATGCCAATGCCGATGCCTCCCTGATTGTCGGCCTGAAGAAAGGCGTCACGCGCGAACAATTTGAGACTGCCCTCGCCAACAATCAGGCCGAAGACTGCGTGCACCGCTTCCCGGTGAAAGCCGGCGACTCGATTCTAGTCGAAAGCGGACGCATGCACGCCATCGACGCGGGCAACCTGATCCTTGAGATCCAGCAAAACTCCGACACCACCTACCGCGTCTACGACTGGGGACGCGTCGGGCTGGACGGCGCACCACGGCAACTGCACATCGAGGAGTCCCTCCAATCGATCGACTTCAACGACTTTGAGCCAGACCCGTTGACCATCATTCCGGGCGAACAAGTGTTGGCCGATTGCAGCGAATTTCGCATTCGCAAGTTGGAGTTACAGCCCGGCGATGCCGCCATCGAACTACCCGCTGGCGAGCAGGCGCGCCTGATTCACATCGTCACCGGCACCGTCAAAGACGAAATCTCCGGCCAAACGCTGGTGGGCGGTAACAACACCCTGCAGCCCTACGTCACCAGCGCAAAGCTCGTCGCCGAATCAGCGACCACACTGCTGATTACCGATCAGTTCTAGTCGCTAGGCAAAGCCAGCAGCCTTTCAAGGCTGCTTAGTACCACCTCGGAACGCACCGCCCATGCCATCTGACACGCTCGAGTACCCGAGCAGAATCAGACGCGCCTGCGCTAGCACACCTCGCAAAGATAATTAAATCCCGCTCTTTTTGCCCAAAAACTGCGTCCTTGATCTCTGCAAAGGAATCAACACACTGCCGCGCTCAATCTTGAATCAGACCTGCCTTTAGCGCTCTGCCAAAACCAACACTTTTCGAAAATGACCGACAACCATACAGACACATCCGAAGAATCTGAAGAAACGACTGAAGCCGTAGCGGCTGAAGTGGTCGAAGAAACTGCTACAGAAGCAGAAACACCTGTAGTCGAAGCGACGCCCGTTGAAACAGCCGAAGCCGAAGCCGCGGAGATGAAATCTCGCTGGTTACGCTCAGTCGCGGATATGGAAAACTACCGCAAGCGTATCGGCCGCGAGAAGCAGGACATTATCCGCAGCGCCGGGGCCAGCGTGGTCGAATCACTCCTGCCAGTACTCGATAATATGAAGCTCGGCCTGCAGGCTGCCGAAAATCATCCTGAGGCGAAGGACGTTACCTTCGGCTTTAAGATGGTCGATGATCAGCTCAAGCGCGCCCTTAACGAGCAAGGCCTCGAAGAACTCATTCCAGACGGCGAAGCCTTCGACCCGAATTTCCACGAATGTATTTCACATCAATCATCGAGTGAAGTTGCGGAAGACATCGTCATCCAAACAGTCCGTGCAGGTTATCGCCTAAATGATCGACTGATTCGCGCCGCGAGCGTGATCGTTTCCAGCGGCCCTGAAAAAGCATAACTCCCACTAGACCAACATGGCACAAGCAGATTTATACGAAACCCTCGGCGTCGCACGCGATGCGTCCGGCGATGAACTTAAGAAGGCCTACCGCAAGCTGGCAGTCAAATATCATCCAGATAAAAACCCGGGTGATGCCGCTGCAGAAGCAAAGTTCAAAGAGATCTCCTCTGCTTACGACAATCTAAAGGACCCCGACAAACGTGCGGCCTACGACCGTTACGGACACGCCGCCTTTCAAGGTGGCATGGGCGGTGGTGGCGGTGGCGGTGGCCATGACCCGTTCGACATGTTCCGCGAAGCCTTCGGTGGTCGCGGTGGTGGTGGTGGCGGCGGTGGCGGAATCTTCGATGAATTCTTCGGTGGCGGTGGTGGCGGACAGTCCGCTGGCGGCGCTGCTCACGGCTCCGATCTGCGCTACGATTTAGAGATCACACTCGAAGAAGCCGTCAAAGGCTGCGAGAAAGAGATCCGCTATCGACGCCCGATCGAATGTAAGAAATGTCACGGCGAAGGCGCCGAGCCCGGCTCCAGAAAGGTGACCTGCTCGACTTGTGGTGGCGCTGGGCAAGTATCCTCCAACCGCGGATTTATTAGTTTTCGTCAAGTGTGCCCGAGCTGCCAAGGCGCTGGGCAAACGATCGAGAAGCCTTGCAGCAACTGCCACGGCGAAGGCCGCGAGATGGATACCAGCACCGTCAAGGTCCGTATTCCTGGTGGCGTCGCCACTGGTTCGAAACTTCGCTCTGCGGGTAAGGGCGAAGCAGGCCAAATGGGCGGCCAAGCCGGCGACCTCTACATCATCGTGCACGTCAAAGAACATGAGCTCTTCGAGCGCCACGATCATGATCTCTTCTGTGAAGTGCCAATCAAGTTCACCCTCGCCGCACTCGGTGGTTCGATCAACGTGCCGACCCTGTTCGGCAAGGGCTCACTCAAAATCCCAGCTGGCACACAGACTGGCACGACCTTCCGCCTGCGCGGCCAAGGCGTCCCGCACCTACGTGGCAATGCCAAAGGCGATCTACTGATCCGCATGCAAGTGGAAGTGCCCACCAAGCTCTCTGCAGACCAAAAGAAGAAGCTCGAGGAGTACGCCGACGCCTGTGGCGATCCAGCGAACCCGATGGGCGAATCCTTCGTCGAAAAAGCGAAGCAATTCTTCCGCTAGGCCGCTAAAGCGGGTTTACCAGTTATCGGTTCTTTAGTTTTCAGATGATCACTAATTAAAACCGTAAACCAACTAACTGATAACCAAACAACTCTAACTACATGGCTTATCCAATCGTAATTCTCGGCTCTGGCCGCGGCTCCAACGCTCAGGCATTGCTAAAGGCAGAAGCCAACAAGCAACTCGGCGCGGCAAAGATCGCTGCGATCATCAGCGACCACGAAGACGCAGGCATTCTTGAGTTAGGGCAAAAGTATCAAGTGCCGGCGATTTACATCGATCCGAAGCGTAAAGGCGCCCGCCTGAGCGACGAAGCCGAGCAAGCCTACATCGAACGCATCGCATCGTTCTCGCCAAAGCTTATCATATTGGCGGGCTTTATGCGGATCATCAATCGCCCCTTCATCGAGGCCTTCGAAGGACGCATGATCAACCTGCACCCGAGCCTTTTGCCAAGTTTCCCCGGTATGAATGGCATCGCTCAAGCATTCGATCACGGCGTAAAGCTCACTGGTTGCACCGTACATTGGGTCACACCAGCACTTGATGCCGGCCCGATCATCGACCAAAAAGAGGTTCGTATCGAAGAAAAGGATACGCTCGAACACCTCAAAAAGAAGCTCCACATCGTTGAACACCAACTACTACCCGATGTCGTCGCCCGTCTCAGTAAAGGTAAGATCAAGTCGTTGTAATCATTAACGGCTTAGCACCACTCGATAGCGCACCTTGCTGCGCTTTAAGTGCGCCTGCACTCACTATTCAACACCAGCATCTAACTCGTTCTCCATTTTTCCACACTGATCACCATGAGCACACAATTCGAACTTCGCACCCTCATTCCCGACGAAATGGCTGACCTCCTCGACGGTCACTTCTTCGAAATCGAGTCCGCCCACTGGGGTGTGATGCAAAAGGAGATAAACGATCCCTACGAAGTGTTCGGCATCTTTGCCGACGCCGAGACCGCACACGCTGCCCTCGCAGAGCTGCGCATTGAGTTTCCCACTCTCCCCGAGTCATTTACCGAAACCATCATCGAAGATGCGGATTGGCAAAATGCATATAAAGAATTCGTCAAGCCATGGAGCGATCGTCAGCTGCACTGGATTCCGCTCTGGGAGCGTGACAACCTCGAAACACCCGCCGACGCCGCAGTCGTCTATCTCGACGCAGGTATGGCCTTTGGCACAGGCGCTCACGAGACGACACGCCTGTGCGCGCGCCGCCTGCAAGACTATCGCGACGCGAACACCAGTGAACTCGACACGCTCGAAGTAATCGACGCTGGTTGCGGTTCTGGCGTGCTCGCGCTTTCGGCTTCGGTGCTTGGCTTCAAAAAGATCCTAGGCTTCGACTTCGATCCTGAAGCGATCGTCGTTTGCCACAGCAACGCCGAGGAGAATCCACACATCACGAAACTCGAATTTGAAGTCGCCGATTTGGAAAAAGGCCTCAACGCCCGGCAAGCCGACTTGCTGCTGGCGAACATTCAAACCGACGTACTGATTCCACACTGCGATCCGGTCGTGCATGGCGTCAAATCAGGCGGCACTCTAGCGCTCAGTGGTATTCTCGTGAAAGAACTCGACCTCGTGCGCTCGCACTACCAAGCCAAATTTGCCGAGCTACGTCCAGAAGACACAATCAATGTGGATTCCCGCCAAGACGGCGAATGGGGTGATTTGCGGTTTGTATTGTCGTAACACAAGCAGATGAAGGGCCGTGGATTTCGCGCTATTCCGTGCTTGCGGTATAAAACAAGACACCCACATAATGACCTTTAATGCAAAGTATTGGCGAACGATTTGAAGAAGCACGCAAGCGCAAGGGAATTTCTCTTCGTGAGGCAGCTGAGGCCACTAAAATCCGCAGCGATTTTTTGGGAAACATCGAACAGAACAAGTTCAATTTCGATCTTCCAGAGATCTACAAGCGCGGATTCCTGAAAAACTACGCACGCTATCTCAAGCTCGACCCCGAAAATATCCTCACGGACTACAGTGCACATTTACTGAGTAAATCCCGTAGCAATCCCAAAGGAGCCGAACTGTTCGGCAGCATGGATGTCAACGGGGCCTCTACTGAAGCAGGGGATAATCAACAAGAGGAACCTTCCTACGGCAGGATTTCCGCGAATACTTCCGCTGGCGATGCAGAGGAAGAGGAGCCGAACTTTGAAGACGAGAGTGATAGGATTTTTTACATCAAAGCGGGCCTAGTTGCCGTCGGCACGCTCGCACTGGTCGTGGTCATCTTCGGCCTAATTAAAGCGATTTTAGGTAGTGGCGACGATTCTGTGATTGAAACCCCGGATCTACGCGATCCTGCTGCGATCACCGAATCCATTGAATCGACTGAGCCGAGTAATCCGGCCAGCACCGAAGAAAGCATCACGCTGATTGCCAGTGGTAATGTTTATGTACTCGTCAAGCAGCGTAACGACAACCAAGAGCTCTTCCGCAAAACACTCAGTAGTGGCGAAACCGTCACCCTCGCTAAGAGTGGTCCTGTCGACATCTTATTTACTGCAGGTGAGAATCTAGTCATCGTTAATCCGGCCGGCGAGAAGCTTCGTCCCAAGGGCGAAGGCACTGCAAAGATTTCGATCCCATAGGGGATTCGATTTGTAGGGCTTGAGAATTGCTCAATGCCGCATCAGAGATGATTCGTGGAGGGCAACGCTCCGTCGTTGCCACCTAGTTGCGAATCGTTACAATCGACACACGGAAATGACGGAGCATTTCCCTCCAACATTTACATGCGAAATGGTATTAAACGATTTCTCTAAGGGAAACGTGTCACGGCAACAGAGCGCCGTGACTACAAACCATCCACGCCCCCTACTCCGCTACTCCGCACCCGGACGGCCGTAGCCCAACAGGCTTGCCCAACACCTCGCCATACACAAAGGCAGTGCGAGCTGCCGCGGGATCGCGCAAGACTGATCGAACCGAACCTACAGGGAAGCTCCCGCGAGTCGCACGGGCCTGCTCAACTTGACCCTTAGCTTTTGTAGTCGACCGAGCCGCCTGACGCCTGAGTGCTTCAGCGCGACGCTTGGTCGCTTCGATCTGTTCCAAGCGAGCCTGCATTTGCTCTTCGTACACATTATCCGACGTATTCCAAGAGAAACGATCATCCACTTCGGACGCTTGAGGGGTCGGCTCCACGTGCGGTGCGCGCTGATGCGTTTCCTGGTGCTGCTCGACGACCTGCTTATGTCGCTCACGATGTGCGGCAACCGGCTCTGGTGAAGACGTAGGAGTAGCCGTCGCCTGTCGCCGCTGCATGATTTTGCGACGAATCGCTTCCTGAATCTGGCGCTGACGCGCGGCATCATCGTCACTGCCAGCAGATTCACGCGGCAAAGTCGACGGCCCTGGCGTATCCTCATCCTTACTCTTAAAGATCTGATTCCCAAAGAGGTAGATTGCCCCAAAGATAAGACCACCGACGACTTTTAAAATCTCTTCTAAACTTTCCATATAATCTGTGGACTTGGGTGAAGTGAGGCGGCCGCAACGACCGCCTCACTCATTCAAATGCTCTATTTCTTCTCGTCCCCCTTGGAGATCGAGTCGCGCATATCCGTATCGGCTTTGATGTTATTCATCTTGTAGTAGTCCATGACTCCTAGGTTGCCGGAGCGGAAGGCCTCAGCCAATGCGAGTGGCACCTCTGCCTCTGCTTCGACGACCTTCGCCCGCATCTCTTCAACCTTGGCCTTCATTTCCTGCTCCAGTGCCACCGCAGCCGCACGACGCATTTCCGCCTTCGCTTGAGCAACGTTCTTATCGGCTTCCGCTTGAGACTCTTGTAGTTTCGCGCCGATATTTTCGCCCACATCCACGTCGGCAATATCGATTGAGAGAATTTCAAATGCAGTGCCGACGTCGAGGCCGCGCTCCAGTACCACCTTCGAGATACTATCTGGCGACTCCAACACTGACTTATACGAATCGGCCGAACCAATTGTCGTCACAATCCCCTCACCGACACGGGCAATAATCGTCTCTTCGAGCGCGCTGCCAACGTAGTTATCGAGGTTAGAGCGGACCGTCACACGGGCGCGCGCTTTAACTTGAATGCCGTCTTTGGCAACACCATCAATCGTCGCTCGCCCGCTATCTGCCGCGGGGCACTCGATGACTTTAGGATTAATCGAGGTGCGCACCGCTTCGAGCACGGACTTCCCAGTGCCCTTGGTCGCAAGATCGATCGCACAAGCACGCTGCCAGTCGAGACTGATGTTGGCCTTGTCTGCGGCGATGATCGCCTGCACCGTTTGAATGACATTCCCCTCGGCAAGATAGTGCGCTTCGAGATCGTTCGCGCTGACCTCAATGCCCGCCTTCACCGCAGTGATCCGTGCGTCCACAATCAAGGAAGCAGGCACACGACGTAGGCGCATCGCGATCAAAGTCGGAAAACCGACAGTTGCCCCCGACAGCTTGGCACGCAGCCAAGTCATAAAGAAGGTCGCAATGACCAACACGAGAACGAGAATGAGCAGCGCAAGAATTGCGGCCGCACCGAGTTGCCAGCCAACTAGGGCAAGAGGGAGGAGGAATGTATTCATAGTTTTTTAATGATTAATTTGAAATTGTCTTGGGCCACCACCGTAATCGTCTGATCACGCTCAATATAGCCATCTTGTGAGTAAGCTTCGTAGCTCTTGCCTTCGACCGCAATCTTTCCAGACGGATTTAGGCGAGTTAAAGTCATGCCTTCCTTGCCGATGACCGAATCTTCGGCAACCGCGGCACGCGTATGTCCTTCGATTGAAGACTTTAGGAAAAACTGCTGTCCGAACGAGGTCTTCCCAAGCAATTTGAATTCCACAAATACCAGTACTACCATCAACAGGATCGTGCCAAAGAAAACCGCACCACCCGCCAGCAGTCCATACGTATCGTAGCCAATCCAAGAGGCTGCGAGCAGGCATAGTGCCGATAAAACGCCCAGAACTCCGCCGGGGAGCAGCACTTCGAAAAAAACCAAAATCAGCGCAGCTGCGGTAAAACCTAAAATCATACTCATGTCGCGACCGCCTCCACGATCAGCTCGAAATCACTACTGCTGACGACTCGAATACACGCACCACGCTCAACCATGCCGACCGAGCAATGTGCCTCATAGCGCTGTCCCTCAATTTCGATTCGACCACCTGGATGCAGCGGCGTGAGAGCGATCCCCTCGCTGCCTGCTTTCGGCAGTGTTGATTCCCTCGCTTGACGGATCGCCGGCCCATTGCCGCCTGCTGCGGTCTGCAACACTAGTTTCCGCTCAATCGAAGAACCCTTTAATAACCGCGACACAATCAGCGCGCCAAACAATGCAATTGAAATGCCAAAAATGAGATGCACCAGCGGCTCAGTAAACATTTCAGGCGAAAGCACTATGCCATCGCCCTCGCTACCAGAGGGCCAATAATCGACCATCGTCCACAGCAATGAACCAATCATCAATGCCAATCCAGACAGTGCAAACACCACTGCCCCAGGAAAAAATAGCAACTCCACCAGCACCAGTAATACGCCTAGGACAAAGAAGAACACTGGCTCATTCCCTGCCAGCCCTGCCACATAGTGACTGGCAAAGAAAATCCCGAGCAAGATCAAGCCGCCGATGCCAAAGATCCCAAAGCCAGGCGTCTTAAATTCGATGAAGAGCAACAACGCGCCCAAACCCATTAGCACTGGCGCGATGGTATTCATCCACTTCGCGATTTCTTCTGAATAACTGATTTCAAAGTCGCGGATCTCATAATTGCCCGCACCCAATCGGGCATCGAGCAGATCATCAATCGAATCGAAGATTCCCTCACCCAATAGTTTATGCGGTGGATCTCCATACTCCTTGACCGCTTCCGAAGCGGTCAACGTCAATAATTCACCTGCTGGCTTGATCAATTCATCGCCTATTTTCAGCTCGAAGTCGGCGTCGAGCATCGCCCGCACCACGTCGGAACGATACGGGTAGTCCTCAGTGATCACGCGGATATTTGCACGTAAGTAACTCTCGATCTTCTGCTTGGCGGTCTCCGCAACATCCTCGCCAGTGCCCTGAATCACTGCCGAAGCGCCGATTTTACCACGTGGCGAAAAATAAATCTCCTGCGTCGCTGCCGCAATGAACGAGCCCGCCGAGATCGCATCATCATTCACATAGGTCGCGGTAATGCCGTCGAAACGATCCAGCATCTCCATCATTTCCAGAGTGATGTCCACTCGTCCGCCTGGGGTATCCATATCGAGGATCACCATGCCGACGTCGTTCACAATCGCCTCTTTTAGGCCACGCCGCAGAATATACAAATTCGGCGTGCCTATCGCGCCGGTAATCGGAATCACATAGACATCAATTGGCATCGCAGTTGTTGGCGTTGCTTTTTGAGCAAGCAAGCCAGCCAGCGGCAAACAGGATAACGTAAGGAGTAAAAGGCAGAAACGACAAGTCGCCATAGAATTTTAACAATGAAAAATTAAAGGCAGAAAGCAAGTGCGGACGACTCAACTTATTGGTAATTGCACCACATCGCCCTGCGAAAAAGGGGCTCAATCGGAACTCTCTTGCTCGGTAAACGATCGTTGTCGACGTGGGTCAGGCTCCTAGCAATTGTTCCACGACAATTGTTCCACAAGGCCAGTGCCCGCGGCAGGTTGGCGCAGATAGGCTTAAAACAGGGGATTGCACTGTTCCACGGCAATTGTTCCACATATTACGCACCGTCCCCTGCCGCACTCTTTACAATCTGGCGCTAGACAAGCGCAAAAAAGTTCTTTCAACTCTAGTCCAATGGAAACGATTGATTATAACGGCATCACGCTGCATCGCTGGCACTGCGGCCCTTCGACTTTTCTCGCACGCCCAGAGCTTGGCGCGCGACTAATGAACTGGAACCTGCAAATGGCTGACGGCAGCGTGCGCGATGTCATTCACTGGCCCGAAGATGCCGACTTTGAGCGCTTTGATAAAGTGCGCGGTGGCAACCCAATCCTTTTTCCATTCTGCGGTCGCAGCTACCACGCGGGCGAGATCGGCTATTGGCCTGATCGGGACGGCACAGTGCGGCCGATGCCGATGCATGGATTCTCGCGCAATGGCGAATTCACATTGGTCGCGACCAACGAGGCTGGATTCACCGCGGAACTGCAACCAAGCAAAGCAGACCACGAAGCTTATCCTTATGACTATCGCTTCACCGTACGCTATGAATTCAGCGAGCTGGCACTACGAGTCACACTGACGCTGGAGAATTTGGATCACCGCCCGATCCTCTGGTCTGCGGGGCACCACTTCTACTTTACATTGCCTTGGCGTGCCGGATTAACGCGTGGCGACTACCAGTTTAAGATTCCTGCCAAAGAGTGTTACACCCACAACGCCGACGGGTCACTCGAACCAGTCAAACCCTTTGCCAAACAAGGCTCTTTTGGCAACACTGAGAACAGCAACCGTATTTTTACAAAATTGCACGGTACTCCGACCACTTTCGGCCCAAACGACGGCGACGAGGACATCCGCATAAATATTTTGCAGGATACTGATACCGCATCACCGGAAAATGCGATGGTGATCTGGACTGAATTTAAAGACAGCCCATTTTACTGCGTCGAACCGTGGATGGGCCCGCCCAACGGCGCCGAGCATGGCAAAGGCCTGCATACAGTGGCGCCTGGCGAGCGCTCCAGCTTCACTGTTGAAGTGACGGTTTGATCGACGCGGCAGCTCTCTCGCACTGAAGCCTAGCATATAGCCAGTCGCGAGCAAAATTGCAGTGTGCGGCTTGATGCCGCGAATCAAGGATCGGCAACACGATCGGGACCCCGTCGCCTCACACAAAGTCAGTTTGCAGCCTCATTTTTATGTAAAATGAGGTAGAAAAGCCCCTAAAATTAACACTGGATATACGCCACCGCAGCGTCACTATGCGTCGGAAGTTTAAAGTCATTTAGACACATCCGTTATGAAAATCATCATCGTTGGCGCTGGCGAAGTCGGCCACAATCTTTGCACAACACTCGCTGCCTCTGGGCACGACGTGACTCTCATCGAACGCTCTGCACAACGCTGTGAGAAGCTGGATGAAGAGCAGAACGCGCGCATCATCTCTGGCAACGGCAGTTCTGCGCGCCAATTGATCGAAGTCGATGTGGCGGAATGCGACGCCTTTCTAGCGATGACTAGTGATGACCGCACCAACATCATCTCCTGTTCTCTCGCCAAAGGGCTGGGGGCTAAAAACACGATCGCCCGTATCCATGACGAGACTTACAGCGATAACTCGGTGATTAACTATCAACTGCACTTCGGCATCGATCTTCTAGTAAATCCGGAAGCGATCTGCGCCGTAGAACTGGCTAAAGAGATTCGTGGTGCGGGTCGCGTGGCTGTAGAAAACTTCGCCCGCGGGCAGATCGAAGTGCAGCAACAGCGTGTCGCTGCGGGCTCTCGCCTAATCGGCAAGCAACTCAAGGACCTGAAATTCGACCCTCGTGTGCGGATTGGCTACATTCAACGCGACGGTAAGAGCGAGATCGCCAGCGCAGAGAGCACGATGCAAGTGGACGACCTCGTCACGCACTTCGGCCATCCTGAAGCCCTGTTTGCCCTGCGCCAAAAATTCGATCCAAAACACAAAGCCGACCTCTCTCGAGTCGTGCTCTTCGGGGCCAGCGAGACGGCAATCAATTTGATTCAGCTGCTAACCAATCCACGCTTTAAAATTCGTGTAATCGAGAAAAACCCCGAGACTTGTCGCGCACTGGCAGAGCGCTTTCCACACATCACAGTCATTCATGGTGATGCCACCTCGCTACGCCTACTCGAAGAGGAGCAAATCGGCAGCGCTGACTATTTTGTGGGCTGCACCAAAGACGATGAGGAAAACATCCTCACCTGCATTCAAGCCTCTAAGCTCGGCGCCAAACACGTGCAACTGGTGATCAACAAGGGTGACTATGACGAACTACTCGGGATGCTAAAGACGACGCTGGCGATTGAAGTGGTGGTCTCACCGCGCCGTGCCACTGCCGAATTCATGCTACGCACCTTATCCACAGAAACCGTCGCGACCCTCGCCGATTTACCGAGTCAGGGAGTACGCATACTCGAAGTGCGCATCAGTCACTCCAGCCCATGCGTCGGCCGTAGCGTCAAAGACCTGCAATTTCCACGCGGCAGCCTATTGGTCGCCTTACAACACAAATTCAAAGCCAAGGTCCCCGCAGCAGATGATGTCATTCTTGCAGGCGATCGAGTCGTCGTCGCCGTCAACCACGAGCACGAAAAAGCACTGCTTGAGCGCCTCGTCTAAACTGTGAATACCGCAATCATCTATAAGCTGCTAGGCATGGTGCTGCTGGCTCTGACCGGAGCCTTCGGTCTCTGCATCCTGGCGGGTCTCGCCAACGGCGAGACCTTTGCCGACCAATCCTTGCAGGCCTTCGCGACCTCGATCGGGATGACTTTTGCGCTGGCCGCGCTCTTTCTGCTGCTCGGCCGCAAAGGACAAGCCAAGCTCTTTCGCCGCGAAGCACTTTGCGTCATCGGGCTATCATGGATACTCGCCACCATCGTTGGCGCGATTCCATATCTCCTCATCGTCGAGCACTGCGAGCTATCCGATGCGATTTTTGAGAGTTCCTCTGGGCTCACCACCACTGGTGCGACCGCCTTCCCAAAGTTTTACGAGTTCCCGCATAGTCTGCTGTTTTGGCGCTCACTCAGCCAATGGGTCGGCGGCCTAGGGGTGGTCGTATTTTTCGTCGCGATCCTTTCCTCGCTCGGTGCCGGCGCAAAAATCCTATTTAGTAATGAGTCTTCGGGTACTTCGGCAGACTTTGATCACGGCCGCATCCAGAGCGGTGCGTTCTACCTGATGCTCTATTATTTGGGACTTTCGGTTGCCTGTATGGTCGCCTATGTGATGGGAGGGATGAATTGGTTCCAGGCGATCAACCACGCCATGACCACCATCGCAACGGGTGGGTTCAGCACCGAGCCCGCGAGCATGCAGCAGTTTCAGAGTCCGACACTCGAATGGATCTCGATCGTATTTATGACGATTTCAGGCACAACCTTCGTCTTCGCCATACAGCTGCTTCGCGGGCGCACCAAGGGATTAGCCAAACACAATGAGATCTACTGGTTCTACGTAATACTCCTCGCGAGTACTGCGCTTTTGACGCTCTACTTGGTAGAGCTCACCGGAGAGCTCCCGGACCATAACAGTATCCGCGCCGCAGCCTTCCAAGCCGTTTCCATCATGACGACGACCGGCTATTCGACCATGGACTACGACACCTGGCTGCCCTCTGCCAAGATGTTGCTGCTTATTTTGATGTTAATTGGAGGCTGTTCGGGTTCGACCAGCGGCGGAGTTAAGGTGGTGCGCGTCGTGATCGCGTTACGTGCCGCGGTGCAAAGCGTAACGCAGTCCTTCCGCCCACATGTCACCAAGCCAATGCGGATGGGCGGCCAAACGCTCAGTCAAGGGGCGATTAACAGCGTGATCATCTTTCTAATGCTCATGCTATTTTTAGTGGTCGCATCGATGCTGTTCATCGCGTCCAACGAGCCTGAACTCACTTTCGTGGGCTCATTCTCGGCAGTTCAAGCGACCTTGTTTAATATTGGTCCAGGCTTCGACGCCGTCGGCCCCACCCAGAATTTTCATTTTTTAAGAGATTCCACCAAAGTATTCCTTTCCCTACTGATGATCCTTGGCCGCCTTGAACTCTACGCCGTGCTCGTCCTGTTTTCTCCATCGGCGTGGAAACGTTTTTCATAGCCGAGGAGCGGCGTGGATTCAAATCAGTGCCGCTTACGCGAGCGCACGCATCGATTAAGCTCAGAGGCAATGATCCAAAAAAGGGCAGTGAGTAAAGGAGGGAGGGCGACTCGCCCTCCTTTACAGCCAGACAGAATAAATGTGGGCGAGTCGCCCTCCTTTACAGTCACACAGGATAAATGTGGGCGAGTCGCCCTCCTTTACAGTCACACAGGATAAATGTGGGCGAGTCGCCCTCCTTTGCAGCTACACAGGATAAATGTGGGCGAGTCGCCCTCCTTTACAGTCACACAGGATAAATGTGGGCGAGT
>Ga0115005_10001066_pt1 | contig 21627 bp, 16 predicted proteins | sample ArcOceMetagenome_FD_87163 | JGI IMG/M metagenome (GOLD analysis project Ga0115005, IMG submission 87163) | Marine eukaryotic phytoplankton communities from Arctic Ocean - Arctic Ocean - Greenland ARC118M Metagenome | ecosystem: Environmental > Aquatic > Marine > Oceanic | place: Arctic Ocean...
GAACAGTTGAGACCAGAAGAAGAAAAACAAACAGATTCATATCACCAGCAAGCTACCCCAGTAAGAAATACTGAATAGACTTATTTGTGGCTTACTCATCTACTAGCCAGTTGAACTTGTCATTAGTGATCGCGCTCTTTCTTATAGCGTAGTTCCCTGTAAAATGTAATGCATTGTTTATATTTATGCTAACACATAACTCTGTGTCAATCTTCAATCACACGGAAGAGGGATTGAATGTCAAATTGCACCTCATTTGATTGCCCCTCCTTTGATTTTGAATTTACAAAGAAGGGCCAATTTGTATGATGTTTCACAGAGCATATACAAAAACGAAAGATTACACGCTCGACGGCGACTTTTTCGCTCTGGTTCTGCAATTTGAAATTCTTTATTTGACGAATCCACGATGGATAGCGAACTAAATTGGATCTACCTACCTATCTAGAGCTACTTGGATGAATGTTACATAAAGTCCCACCGAACCTTGACCGAAACACTGTTTTTGTAAAAGGGTGATAATAAAATGAAAAATGAGGAGGATCCAGATGATTTTTGCCGGGAACGTGTTCCCGCCAAAAAAGGTTGTGGATCTAAAAGTCAAAACGCTCTTCAATGAAGAATGCGACAGCTGTTACGTTGGATGACCGTTCAGGTTCATTGTTCATTCACTACTCTTCGAACAACTGATGAAGTTCAGCTCACTACATCTCAGTATCATTGGTTTCATAGCATTTTTACCATTCGCAGTCCGGGTTACACCAAAGAGCTTCCTTCATTCCGATTCTTCTAATGAAAATCGTCAACTCGAACACTGGATTGAAAAGATTAATGGTACCATTGGTATTGGTACTTGCTTCTGGCCTATGCCATGCCTTCCAATTCGGCGGTCAGAACAATGTTGGAAAGTCACGTATGATGCATAGAGGTACCTTTACCAATGCCAATTCTAGCTGTAGAAATGTGAATACCAAAGGTCACCTACGTCAAATTCAGGGTCACCTATTTATGTCTTCACCGTCGACGAGTGAAGTTGCACCTACCACTGAAAATGCGTCCAAAAAATCAAAGTCAAGCCCACCGCAACTTATAGAATTCACCGAACCCAGAACCAAAACAAAAGTAATCCTTATTGGAACCATGCACTACAATCCAACTTCCATCCAGTACGTACAAAATACTCTTGAGACTCTAGCCGAACAAAAAAAGCTCGGATCTGTCATAGTCGAAAGTTGTGATATTCGCTGGAACACTACCATGGAAATCTTAAAAACTCCCCGTGGGAAATTATTGGAACCCTTCCTGACCAGCGAAATGAAGGCCGCGAGCGATGAAGCATTGAAATATGGCAGACCATGTGTTTTAGGTGATCAGAGGATTAATGTCACCGGAACGAGCTTAGGGAATACTTTTCGCCAGACATTTGTAGACGTCGCTTCGCCATTCGATGGGGGTTGGAACAGGTTGTATAGGGAATTTAAAGAGGCGGCCGAGGTGGCACTACCGAGTGGAGAGGGTTATTTGAGCGCGAGTTCTATTTTGGACCCTAGGTTGTTAATTGCTGCGCCCGTTTCGTTTGCCAAGTACCCTCTGTCATTCTTGGCGAGGAATCCGATTTCTACCTTAATTGTCTTTTCTATTATTGGCCTTTTGACGTATTTGGACGCTAGCGGTGGAGGAAGCGTAGCATTTGCAGATGCAACTTTAGAAGAACAGATTTCAAGTATTGTTTCTTCGCTTCTGTTTGCTGGTTTAGAGTTTGGGTTATTTGGAAGGATCTTGGTTCAAGTGTTATTAGCGGAACGAAATGAAATTATTGCAAAGAATATTCTTGATCAATGCAAGATATACTCGTCTTCCTACAATACAAAAGGTGGCAATGGGAATATCATGGACATGTTTTCATTCTTTTCTGGAAAGAGTCAAAATGAAAGTGACAGGTCAGCTCTGAAGAGTGATGACGGGACAAGTTTAACAATGTATGTTCCCGGAAGCATCCAAGAAAATATTGCTGTAAAAAATGATGGTGTCGAGAAAACTGTAGTTGCCGTCCTCGGCATGGCCCACTGTAACGGGATTGTTAAACTTCTCAGGGAAGAACTAGTCTAATAAGAAGCGAACATCGACATGCTTGAAGGTCGTTTTTGTATTGTTGATTTGGAATCGATCATATAATACCGGGGGTATGTCCAATTACATGGCAAAATAGATACAGGTACCTGTTTGGTTCCCTCGATGCTTTACTGCAGGATTAAGACAAGTGAATGGCTAATGAGTTCCAGAGGAAAATCCTATGGCAGAAATAATCACGGAAACAGATCTCTGGTGCTCAAGCATTGAAATGTGCTTACACTTACCTTGCCCATACAGTAGGTGCTTAGACAGCACACAACGTAGAAATAAGTATTATGCAACATACATTCGAAACGAATAATATCAGAATATTGTTCCATGATTAGTAAAAGATTACTGGTGCATGTGTATTATCCTCAGTGATGTCAAACAGAGTTAGATACCCAGAGCGCAACTACGCAAGAGGGTCATGTTCATGTGGAGATTTACTCTTTCTTCTCTTTTGCATTCTCGGCCTCGTCGGATTCTGTCATCATGCTACAAAGTTTGTCAATTTGACTCCCGACATGTTTCTCCATGAATCTAGCCAACTTTTTCTCCGGTGGCAATGCCATTGAGAGCAGAAACAGAATGTCGAACAGGCCCATGATGAACATGCACATTGCCGCCCATGGATGTTTATCGAAATATTTGGATTGTTCTCGGAACATGCCAGGCATGAACTCCATGCTACCATTCATCTCATCACTTTCATCATCGTCGCTCTCGACTCTCTTTGGGACCACTTCCCCACTCATAATGTTTTTAAGGAAAATTCCAATATTATTCATAGATACTGAAAGTGGAGCATCTTTCGGAAAGTTCCAATAGACATCGTGTGGAACCTCGACCACTAAGAATTCAGGCTTTCCTGTGAACTCAACCTCATACTTTTCGAGGATAGACGTCCACTCAAGAGCATTTGTCCAAGCAAATGAGAAATGATTCTTCACAGACGGGGGTGCAGAACTTACCCACTTTCTAAAGTTGGAAAGGAAAGTTTTAGAGTCCTCTTGTGTCGGATCGACTACGCCGAGTGCGAGGAACTTGTCTGTCCCACCCAAAGTGTTGACATTCTTCTCAGTCATTTCTGGAACCAGCGTTTGCAAATTGTCTTGAACAAATTGAGAAAGAGACTCGATTGCACAGTCTCCTCGAAAAATGGTTGCTTTGCTACTTTCAATATCTCTCTCCATTCGAATCAACACGTCTTTGGATTTCTGTTTGGTGATTCCTCCTAGCCATTCATCATTCGATTTGTTCAATTCTAACTCAACGAACGAAGCGTAATACTGGAAATGCCTGGCTACTGATTCAAAGTTCGATTTGCAAGACGAGCTCCTTGGGCGCATGATAAACGCCACATCATTACCCATGGTCTCTTCTTGGAAAATATCCTCATAGGTACCCACATTCTTGACAGGGTGACTTGTCATATGCGATGCAAACGAGAGCAATGCATCGCGATCTTTGGCACCTTCGTAGTCGTGGAATTCTCCATCACGATACCATTTTAATGCAGGATAATACTTGATTTCGGAACATAGGTCCTCCTCCTTTCTGCAATCGATTTTGCCGAAACCCATGTGGTTTTCGAACAGAGAGCCGACATCATCGATTACTGGCATGAAATCTTTTGAATAGGTACATTCTGGGTCGTAGTACGTAAGGAGCCACAAATCTTTCGAAAGGTCATTGATTGATGCGATGAAGTTGGAGCTTGTAAGGTCGTTCACTGGTGCTGCGAGGACCCTGCCAACCAGAAGCTGGGTTACGATTGTTGCAACAAGAAGTTTCATTGAGATCATTCTCAAATTCTGTGGTTGGAAAATAAATAAATGAACATTTCAAAAACAAATTGAAATCAGGGTTTAGAATCCTTGTTGACCCATTCCTACATTTTGAATTTGATTTGCTGTTGGCTAATGAAACCTACCAGCTTGCTACCAGGTAGAAGAAATTTATCATTGCCGTAGCTTTTTTAAATGACTTTCCCCTCCTATTTGTGTCGATTTCCATTTTCGCCTTGCTCCACCTGCTCGTGCCTCCGTCACTATAACCTCTCTAGAGTTTCATAACACTTCCTGTGTCCACTACCAATAACTTTTCTCTTTGATGTGCGGTGTGCGTTTTGGTACAAACAAATTGCAAAAGTTTCTAGTATTTCCAGCATCATTTGGTGATGTTCAGTGTGGGTGATTTCGAATTTATTTTGTCCCTCCTCCAAGAATGACATTTGTTTTGGCCTTGAGGGGCTATGGAAACAACCAAATTTGAAAATTTACACTCCGTCCGGAATCCTGGACGATGTCATCCTGCTGATGCCAACGAGCAAGCGACCAACGACCAAGGCCATGAAGCATCATGCATCATGAAGCAATCAAATCGTTTGCTCCCACAATGCAAGTTCAAAGTACATACAAGTTACCCATCAGCCAAAGTCAGCTACAACGTTTAGAACTGTTAGGAACCCAATTCTCCACCATGTCAACAACGCGTCGGACAATAATAAAGCTGCTCTCCATCTACTTCATGCTAAGTTGGGGGGTAGTGTTGCATACATTGTCAAGAACAGGCTCACTAGATCTCACCAATACAATGACGACGGTCAACCAGATTTACTACGATGACATAGGAATGGAAAATGCAAAAGATTCGGAAAGAAATGATCTCGATGAACCAAGCGAGGATGAACACACGCCATCAAAACGACACAACAATAGCACGAGCTCTGAACTTAAGGAGAAAAATGCTACTCTTCGTAAAGGTAAGAACATTCAAAAATGGAACACTTCAATGTGGTGAAATTTCGTCTTGCTTACACCCACCTGATTTGTCTATGACCGCCAACATCATTCTGTTTCATAACTGATGCATCTGGGGAACTTCATGTACGTGTACGAATGTTAACTACCTGACAATAGATCCTTGTAGGGGGGTATCTTGGAATGAAATCCTTATCCATGTACCAGGTGTGTGCAGTTCAAAAGCTAACAGTGAACATGGTGACAACGATGTGAACCAGCATTCCAACATGGACACACACGGTCCGATAAAAGTTGAATCTCAAATGGACACAATAATGAAAAATGTAGCACTGTATTTTCCAAAGATGAAAGCTGAGGTACAAACCAATCACACCAATCACACTGTCCTCGTCATTCCAAATGCCATTTGTCTAGAAACCAACCTTCACGCAGACAAAAATGAAAATGAAATCAACAAGTATGACATTACATTAACAACTCACATGGGAGCCGGAAAATATCAAAGATTCCTCGTCCTCATCCAACGATGGAACGGTCCCGTCTCCATTGCTGTCAAATTTACCAATCTTTTAGAAATCCAATTATTCCATGCCTTCATCCTGCAACATCTAAAACAGCTCCAACGCGTATCGTTCCACTACTACATCGAGCACGCACCCGAGTATGCGAATGCCTATCCTCACAATGTCCTCCGCAATCTTGCCATGACGCATATCTCCACTGAATATTTTTTGGTTGACGATGTAGACATCTTTCCCTCCCCTATCGACACCCATGATAAGCTGCGATCGGTGATCGCCTCCCACCCCGATATTCAGCAAGGGCTGAGCACAGATACCCTTTATGTCGTGCCCATGTTTGATTTTCACGAGATGGTTCCAGAGGAGGAACTGACGTTCGATCATGCCTCGTTTCCTAATAAGAAGGAGGATGCTGTCCGGATGAATGCCACGGGGCTGATCTCACAGCATTTTATATTGAATTATCCTAAGGGTCATCGAGCTGTAAATTATGAGAAATGGTTTGGGAATGATACTGGAACATCATATGACATTGTACACGAACATAAATTTGAACCGTATGTGATTGGTTCGAGGAACATGGAGCGCAAGCTTCCTTTGTTTTATCCCTACTTTCGGGGATATGGGTTTGATAAATATAGTTGGTATGATGAGTTGGCATGGAGCGGAATCAAGCTCAGGGTGATGAGAGATTTCTATATGTTTCATGCCAAGCATTCAAGCTCGTACGGTGATAAAGATGAAAAGCGAAAATTGTTTGGCATGAATCGGATTTGTGCACAGGATTTCATGAAGGATGTAAAGGGCAAATACAGACTGCAAGAAGACGATCATATATGGAATGAATGGCGCAAAAAAATATGTGGAAAGAATGAGACATGCTTTAAAAACGCATAGATTCGATTCGGAAGTCACGTTGAGATGAGCTAGTTTTCATTTCGTGCAAAATGTTATGTATAATGCTCGTAGTAAACTTAGCAAATAGAAAGACTTTTAACATAATTCATCAAGGCATTACTTTGTGGCACGACCTTCAATACTAATATTGGCACTGCGAGCATTCTTATTCACAGGTCTCTTTTTTTCCAACATTGTCTTATGGAGAGATTCTCTCCCATCTCTCACAGTCGATATACGTGTCTTCTTATCAGTAACATCACCGGTCACATCTGAAGGCCTGATTGAATACTGAAATCCTTTGCTGTAGGGAATGCGCACCCTATTCTTTCCCAAATCCCTCGCCTGTTTGACTCCCTTGGACATCATAACTCCAATATCTCCCTCCATATTACTCTGCCTGCTAGAGGATGCACTCGACATTTTTTCACCGTCATGCGCTGCCGCTGCCTGAGAACGTGCAAAACCTGTCAAACCAGTATTACGCCTCCTTGACTGTTGCGCACTCGCCAAATCCTTCATATTTCCACTTTTCCCAAAAATAGTCCGACTCCATTCCTCAATGAGTTTCTTCAACTGCTTCTTCATAGCCGGCGTCTCCTTCTTATGCATGTACAACGTCATTACCAATTTTCCGAATCCGCTCTTTTTCAAATCATCGGTATCAATACCGTGTTCCTCCCCCGTTCCCATTTTACTAACGACATCAATCATCTTATTCCTCACCGTCACATTTCCCAACGACCCATTCGGCAAAGGCTGAATCCACCTTTTGACCGCACTCAAAACATCACTTTCAATCAAAGGCCTAATCATTTCCCTATTCGTCATCATCTCCACAGCTTGGGGCAACATCTGCAACTTCTTCAAACCCGGTCTCTTCTCCTTAATCGCCAAATCATCCTCATCCGCCGAATACTCCATTCTACTCACAAATTCCTCCGCAACTTCCTTCTTCTCTTCAAAAGACTGGACCGTCTTTTTCTTCTTCTTCATACGGTTCACAGCAGCCATCATGGGATTATTCTCATCCTTCTCATCCTCCGCGGAGAGAGCATCTGGTCCCCTTTTTTTGTTCGATCCTTTACCCTTTTTACCCTTTTTGGGAATACCTGCTTCTTCTTCTTCTTCATCGGGTCTCTCATCGTCGAAATTCTGTTCGGCGTAGTAATCCCTTACGACGTCTTCGTCCTCCCCCTCGACGTCGATAAAGTCGTCATCTTCTTTCGTTCTCATATATCCCGTTCCGGAATCGTAACTATTTTGCGAATCGTATCCTTTGTCATGGTTGGATGCTTCCTTGTTGCCTCCTTTCGGTTTCTCATCCGAGAGACCGGCTGCGGCCCTGGCTTTCTTTTTGAGAGCTTCCATTTTTTCCCGTTTGGTCATGACGGGTTTGGATTGAGATTTCGAGGGTGTGCTGGTTTTACCTTTACCTTTGGTTTTGGTTGTTTTTTCTTCTTCATCGTCGGAATCAAAGAGACCATCGGCTGCATCGTCGTCAGAGTCAGGGTCGTTGTCGGCATCTGGAATGTTTGTCTTTTTTTTTAGGGTAATCGTTTTCTTTTTGGTGCTGCTGGAGGATTTCTTTTTGGCAATGGGCTTTTTATCTTTGATGGAGGCTGCGAATAGTTCGTCAGTGTCTCCTCCGTCCGATGAGGCTCCGAATAGTTCGTCATCACTGTCTGACATGTTGATGGATTGGTTTATTAGATGGTTGATTTAGTGAAGTAACTAGCCGGTGGTTTTGGAGTCCAAAACGGTTATGCTGGTTATGCTATGGTATTTGGTGGACTGATCGCTTGTTTTGTTTTCCTTGCTTGCGCTGTTTGCATTGCTTCTTTTGCTTCCTGCTTGCTTGGCCGCGCCGCCGCGGGCCTGGCCAAATATAGTAACTTTCTTTGCTAACCGACTTTACCGGTAAATACGCGCACCCCTGCGCGGATTTTCAGTCGCAACAATGCAACGAACAAACCGCTTGAAGTCCGCTTGAACTAGAACAAACAGCCAACGACAATGACAATCAAAAGAGGTAACGACAACATCATTGAAAGGTTGCCCGGAAATCAACATCTATCGAATTGATTCTTACCAATCGAAGCCCATACAATCAGACAAGATCTGAAAGAATCAAGCAAAGCTTTATACAAAACAGCATTGACACAACAATGACGGAGCGCTATGATGCCATGGTAGAATTTATCGGGTGCTTTCCCACAATCTCGGGTCCTCTACCGGCAAACATTCACGAACTCAGCGATGGTGTCGTCCTATATGAGGCTCTCGCGGATATGTAAGTACCGTACAGTACAGTACAGTACAGTGCAGTACAGTGCAGTGAAGTTAGGTGGTATGGTTTCACTTGATGCATTATAACAAAAGCGATATACATCTTTATATACAATCACTCATGTCTGTCCCCTACACCACACCATACCATAACCATAAATCACAGCGCTCCCGAACAATTCGACCCATCCACAATCTCCCGCGATAACGCAAACTGGGCACTCAAAGCAAACAACCTCCGCAAACTCCTTCGCAACATCGAATCCTACTTCCACACCACCCTCTCCAAAACCACCGATTTCCAATCCCTCTCCGATCTCATCTCCACCATTGCGCGGGATGAGGATCATGGCGATGAAGCCGCTGAGGGTATTGCACAGTTCATCGAGGTTATTACTGCTGCGGCGGTGACGTGTGAGGAGAGAGGGAGGTATATTGGTTGGATTATGGGGATGGAGGGTAATAATCAGGTGGTGATGAAGGGGATTATTGAGGCGAGTTTGGCGAGGTTGGAGGATTTGGATGAGAGCGAGTGTTTGGATGCGAGTCGGAATACGAATTCCGAGTTTCAGGAAGATGGCCCGATGGGCGTTGGAGAGGATTTGAGCGATGATGATTTTGAGGTTGGAGCGGAAATGTCGGGGTTATTTAGGAGTGCGATGCAGAATCTGGACTCGGCGACAGAAGGGTTGGATGTGACGATTGGGTCTAATTCCGAGTTTTCGGCCGGGCATTCGCACGCGGAGATGAATGATAATGCTTCCATGGACGTTGTGAGGCAGAGGGACGAGTTGCGTGCTGCCCTTGCTGAAGCAAAGAGGGAGTTGGCGCTGCAGAAAAATAATAATGAGACTTTGGTGGAGGATGGAGAGGTTACACAGAAGAAGTTGAGGGCTTTGGCGGCGGATTTACAGGAGAGGCTTGAAAAGAGGCAAGAAGAGCTTTTGGAAACGGAAGAAAATCTGATGCAATCCCAAAGGTCATTGGAGAATGCCGAGGCGAAAGTATCGGATTTGGAGGAGAAAAATGTTACATTGGAGGATGAATTGGATATCGCAACTGCCAAGGCTACTCAATTGAAAAAGGCTGAAGCAACTGTGGTTGCATACAGGAAAAAATTGGAGGGTGCTGGTGTGATGAATCAGCAAATGAGTGACTTGGAGAACCAATCTGCGAAGTATTTAGGTCAAGTTGTGGAGCTTGAAATGGAAGCGAAAAAGATACCAGAATTGCAAAAGAATCTTGACAACGCTTCGAGAGATTTGAAAAGAACTCAAAAAGAAAAAAAGGATATGGAAGAAAAAGTGATGACAAAAACAGCGGCAATCGCCAAGCTTAAAACAGAATTATCTGCATCTGTCGCTGCCAAAAAGGTAGCCGAAGAAGAGGTCACTGAGTTACGAGCCATTCAGGAATCTGGCCAAAATGAAATGGATGATGGTCCGAATATTGCTGGATTGTCCTTGACGAGTGCACAGTCTGTGACGGAGGCGAAAGAGAAGGTTATGCGTTTAGAGATTGAGAACCAAACTTTGAAGAAGCAACTCAAGACGTCCACTGAAGTAGCTCAACTAGTAGCACCCAAGACCACCACTGTTGTAGACGAATCGGCAGTAAAAGCTTTGGAGAGTGAAATCGAACAACTCCAAGCAGAAATTCAGAAGAAGGACGCTGTAACCGCAAAACTTTCTTCCGATAAAGACAAATTGGAGTCCTACACCAAGAGGACTTTATCCAAATTCCAAGAAAAGTACTTGGTTGCGCTTCAAGAGTGTAAAGCAAAATTGAAGGAGAAGCATGACAAAATTGAAGCTTTGGAGATACGCAGTGCCGCTGAAAAGTCGAACCAGAAGAAGGAGGAGAAACTTTTGTCCTCCACTATATATGAACTTGGTCTGTCAATAATGCAGCAAAAGTTAAAGAGCAGGTAGATCACCTCGGGGGCCTTTCCATTAATGATAACATTGACCATAATTTAATAATTTCCAAAACTAAATTTGAGAATTTCTATACAGTACACTGTACGACGGTACATCAATACCCTGTTTCTACCCTTCTTTCATTACGTCCAACAAATGGTAGTATAAGTACACAAACAGGGTTGGCTTTTACCCACTCAATTTTGATGAATCTCTTGCGAGTGAGTTTGTTTAGCTCGCACAAAATAAGACCATTGTTTATGTTTTGCATACGAAAATTTGAATCTAATGCACTCTCGTAACTCTCTCTTACATGCCGGGGTAAAAAAGATAGTATGATACACTACGGTAGGAATGACAACATGATGCTTTGATCGGGAAAAGTAGAAGCCGTTATTTTATCGTTCCAATCTTCCTTCCGTACCGTTCCGTTCCTTCGTCAAAATCAACTATAGACCGCAACGACAAAACAATGATTTTAGTTCAACGATCATCAATCACCTCAACGCTACTGCCAACACATCGGTTCTAATCAGGTGAAATCACTCCTTGAACAACAAGATCACCAAGCCGCATCATAAAACATGGATGTCGAAGAAAAGGTATCAGAACATGCGACCGTCAGCGTAGAGGTAGAGGCAAAGGTCATGTCATACTTGATAGACTGTGGTATGGACCCGTCAACTATCTCGGTCAAGGATATAGATGAGAAATCTTTGTTATTCTTAGCGGAATATGCCGACAATTCCTTTGAAGCGGAAGACAATAAAGTTGGTGGTGATAGGAAGGAAGGAGATAGCCCTCGTATTGAAAAAATGAATAATGGAGACGCTGTGATTGATATCCAGTATCGAGAACCCCACAATGATGTATCAGAACCAGATCATTTCGATTTGAATGGAAGCATCCAGACTCTATCAGGCAAGCAAGTCGAGATAACTCGTTTGAAGCTAATGGCCGAGAGTCTGAAAACCTTGTTGGTAACTAATGACGGCAGTGAAAAAAAAGATAATGCAGAGCCGGACAACGAGCATGAAATCGACATGGATGAGTTGGAACCGTGGCAAAAGGCTCTATTTCATAAATTGGATAAGCAAGCGGAATCCATCGAGAAATGTCAGGAACAAATACAAGCTCTGACAAAAATTGTCGCTCTCAACGCAATCGTTGATAACGGGACGCCACAAACGCAAACAATGAATCGTCCTGTGTTCATTCCACCCAACCCAAACGCTCATGCTGCACAAGTCAATACCACCCCCCCACGAGGCCAAGGTAATAGGGGACCTGTCCTCGTAGCAGCCGAAGAAAATTTGGGCGCGCAGACTTTTCTTGATAAAGTCCTCTGTATCCCACGGACAACCTACAACTTCATCAAAACCTCCCGCCCCATCCGCATCGTCACTGCACTCAGACGCGAAGCAGACAATTTTCACATCCCCGGAAACAGGAACCAAGCCTTCCTCGACTTCCACCTCATGTTCAAACTAGCCTTCATCTGTGTCTTTCTCCGAGCAAGAATGGGCTCTAATAATCGCCGAGGTTATCAGCAAAGTAAGGGTAATGGTATTGTGGCCGAAATGTTGTCCTTGTGGAAGTATCACAGTAATTTGCTTTTGATTACTGCCGCAGTCATTGTGTATTTGGTCCAGACTGGTCTCATTCTCTTCTTATACAAGATTACGATGCAGGATAATGTCATTGGACAAATTTTGCGGAATAAAGATTTGGAGGAGGATACAGAGGCGAATGGTGAAGTGGCTGCAGCAGTTGCTGAGTATCAGAATGGTGCTCGTGCAAGGAGAGGTCGAAGAGATAGGGCACCTGCAGGAAATCATGCCATCAATGCCAATGCCAATGCTGCTGAACCGCCTCAAGAGAATGGCAATCAAAATGAAGCAAATGGAGGTGGAGGACAAGAAGGCAACGGTAACGTGCAAGTGGATAGAATGGAAGCAGATCGCGCTGGAAGATTCAACATGAACTTTAATGTGGATGAAACTTTTATTGGAGGAGTGGTGGATCGTCCTTTTGATGGTAATGAGGAAATAGCCCGCAATCTACCGAGAGAAGAAATCTTTTTGGGTCAAATGATTGAAGGGGTGAAGGACGTGTGTTATCTACTTGGTAGTTTCTTTCTTTCAATCTTCCCCATGTGGAGACCGAGGCAAAGGGAGATGCCTGAACCTGATCCAGAACCCGAACCTGATCCAGAACCCGAACGTGGACCTGAACCTGAACCTGAACCAGGCGCAGAGGAAGAGCCTGCACCTATGTGAACGGCAACCATTGCCTGTATGTATTGTCTTACCATGAACCTGAAAACTTGTATGGCCGAAGGGTACACGTAGTGAGAGAGAATTGATTGTACCGTGAGATTGGTCCTTTCTCTAATGCATAACTCTATAGCAATTAAACAACGCGTACGTGTAGATACAAACATAGATTTACTAGTGCAGTACTTGAGTTCATTCTTGGATGGTAAAAATGGACTTGCACAATGCTATTCGATATTCACTACTTGTTGTATTCACTCCTATTCATCAGCATCTTCTACAAAACCCCCCAACGCGCTCTCATCAGTGGGTATCTTCAACCCCCTCTTTTCTCGATCCGCCATCATCCCCTTATAAATGCATTCCTTATAAATGTTAAACAGATCATCACAAGATTGTTCGTCTCCATCCTCGTCCTCGAGTTTTCGACCTGCGACGAATGACTTGTGTTTGGTGCTGCTGCATAGATCATATGCTCTTCTCTTTTTTCGGCATTTGTATTCTATTAGTTTGAAACCATGGAGATTGGGTGGCGTTTTCTTTTTTCTTTTAGGTTTGTTGTTGAGGTCTGTGTCTATGTTTGTGAGTGGTGCACCTGTATTTGTTTCGTCAGTTGTTGTTGTGGGGTGAGGAGGAGAAATGCTGGTGCTTTGTTGAGATCCCATGGAGGACGAAAATAATTACTAGGAGAAGGGTTGAGAGTGAAGGAGGGTGGTGGTTTTGTGATGTGATCACGAACTAGAGGTATGATACTACTAACACGAAGGAAGGTGCAATAATGCAGTTCAAGTTCAAAGTGTTCAACTTCTTTGAACGCATTGATGAGCTGTTGATGTTGAATAATGTTGGTTTTGAGGGTCCTCCGCTCCCCCCCCCCTTTCGTTTTTTGTGAATCTTCTCAATGGCGCGGAATATTCATGAATGCCCCCCCCTCCTCAGCTTTGACCCCGCGATTGCGAAAACAAAGACAGCATTTTTTAATAAATGGACAAAGATGCTCACCATACAACGCGACTCGACTCTTTGTCTCTTCCGCTGGCTCAATCTTATTGTCTCTTCCGAAGGCTCAATCTTATCAGCCTGCATCATTGCCATTGCATCTTATTTTTAGTGGAAACAATCGCAGCCAAGAAGAAGAGCAGCGCAGGGAACGAAACGGGACACCAATCATTTTCAAAGCATACCGGTGCAGCCTGCGGTATCGATAAGAGACCAACATAGTTTTGATTATAGGTTGACTATCAGATTGTAGCCAGTCACGTAATCGACACCATTTCATACAATGACGCTACGACGAAATAAGCTTCGAAAGAAATCGGGGTCGTCTTCCAATCAACATGGCAACGGCAACGGCAATCACACCGCTGACCACGATGCCAAGAGATCATGCGGCAATGTTGCTCTCTTTGAATACGACAAATGCCACAATGCAGGCGCGCCCTGCTGCAATGCTCTTCGTGATATCGTAACCAATATGTTCCCCGATGCCATTCCGTCCAATGTAGAACAGGAGACAAATGCTGCTGGATCTGGAGCTGGATCTGGAGCTGTCCAGGAAGATAATCAGACGCAGCTGACTCAATCGGCATCGTCGGATAAATCTGAGAAATCTATACCGTCGCCATCACTCTTTAGTCTTGTCGTTCGAAAACATCTTTTGGAAGATCGAAAGAAGCGTCTTGGTGGAGATCTTTCTCGTATTTGTCACCCAACGTGTAATGCTAATGACAATCCAAAGGTCGAGTCGGCTTCAGCCTCTGGTACTACTACAACAACTAAAAGTACAACTACAACCGCATCCGCATCCAAAAAGAAGCGGAAAAAGAAGAAGAAGAAATCAAGGTCATCATTAGAGCAAAGTCAAGGGCAAGCTCAAACTTCATCTCCAACACCGCCGATATCAGCTCAACCGCCACTGCAAGTCGGAACAAAACAAGCAACCACAGACCAAAACTCGCCCTCACCCTCGCCTGCCAATGTTATCCACTCCACTATTGAAGCAAAATACAGCACTAATACAAATACAAACAAAGACACAAAACTGGACGCCATGCTTGATCAACTCCTGATACAAGCAAACGAAAAACCACAAACAAACACCAACAGCATCACACTCCCACAAAACCGCGATTTAATCTCACTCGTTGAATACATCTCCAACAAATGTCAACGTCAACCTTCATCATCACAATCATCACCAACATTACAATCACATAAATCTTCCAAAACAAAGCAATCCAAAAGAGGATGCCAATCTACCAATACAAGGTCAAGCATAGAAATTCCAATCATACCGCTGCAAGAAATCACAGAAATGATCAAAAAGATTACTTGTCAAGATTGTCAAATTTCATGTATGAAATACTTGGAATACATGTCGTATGATTCTTCCACGCCCAATCATAATCATTCCCCCAAGAGTGATTTTGGGCTTGAAGGGGGCGATACGCATACGCATCAGCATGATAGTGATGGTATTCCTTCAGAGTTGGAAGTGGGATGGGGCGGTTATCAGGTAGAGGAACAAGAGAAGAAGGGTTCTAATGATTCACGTTTCAATGGCACGCGGACGCGGCAAGAAGCGCGAGAAGGAGAAGATGATAATGATTGTATGGTACTTCTTAGTTCCATTCAACTGGATGGGAATTCTATTGCAGTCAAGAAGGATGCATCACGGTTTAGTGCTACCATCAAGCGCGATGAACATGCATTTGATTATGATTTGATGGAGGAGGGTGGTTTTTCCAATGATGTGGACGAATCAGACTCGAATGGGGCGGTTTCTAATTTAAAGGTTAAGGATCTCAAACACGCTCGTGGGGCTGGGTCTGGGTCTGGATCTGGATTGCGCATGGATTTAGTGCAGGAAAAGGGAACGCTGCTCAAGTACTTTCGGCTCAATCTTGGTCTGGATGATGACTTGACATTCACGGTGGATAATTTTGATTCTTTGATCAAAGATATCATTATTCCTTGCGGCACGAAAGAAGTGGCTATCATGACAGAAGAAGATATCAAGCAGGTTACAATGAACACGGAACATCTCTCTGAGTTTCTGTTTGGTGAAGTCAAATGCGGCCTGCCACAGACACTTTCGGACTCCCAAAAGGCATTGGACGACGCGGAGGAATATTTGAAATCACCAGGTGCGTTCAATGTAAAGGCAGTCAAATCCCTGAGACATTGCTGTGAGCTTCAAGTGACGTATATGGAACGGTGTAAGGAGTTCCTTACCAAATTAGAGGGCCGGACTCTGCAAATGCAGGCTTCCAAACATGAACACCAAAAATGGGTCTGTGGGTTAATGAATAAGCTCTGGAGTATCTACATGGATTGTTCAAGGTCGCTCGTCGAGCCTTCTCTTCGGTGTATGTGGGAGGGCATCCAGCTTGATTGCAAACGAACTGGGTGTGTTCCTCAGTACTTTAACTCTCCACCGCAACGTGAAAATCTGAAGAAATTGTTAGAGAAGAGACTGCTTATCTTGGCAAAGCTTCAAGATAAGATTGAATTGGAATTACTCTCAAGTCCAAAGAATGAAAATGGGAATGGTTATAGTGCGGTTCCTGTTCTGAGACGACTTGCAACATTTGGAGAATACTTTGCTTTGAAAGAGGCTAATGCATCCTCCCCCCTGAATCAACTGCTTACAGAAATTGATGAAATGATGGCCCTTCGAAACGAATTGATTTGCTCTACTATCAATCAGACTGATGTAAATACTATACTGCAGATACAATCTGATCGTTGTACCCGGCTGTACAACAAAATAAATCATGTTTGCAAGCTGGTGAATGATCGTCTAGAAAATATGGATATGGACCAGAAAGACAAGTTCACATGGCAGGCCAACACGATTATGATTGAGGAGAATATGATGGCCTATGAAGAAAGCCGCACAGCAGAAGTCGAGCCGTCGCTTGAGAGAGATCTAAATGATGTGCTGAATCTATGCGAATTTGTTAAAAATGTATTGAATCAATTCAGATTCTACAGTGTCGTTGAGGCGAAAAGGGCAATGCATAAATCCGACGAGAATGAACAGATTCCTGCCCAAGTTTTGAAAATATGTGAAAGGGCATTTGCTAGTCTCAAATGTGAAGGAGATTGTGGTTTGAGAAGAGTGACTGGAATTTTATCTGCTTACCTTTACTTCTGGTTACAGGAAAGGTGTATGGAGTGGCATGCCGACCTCACACACCAAGAACTGATGATTGAGACAGAAGAAGAATTGCTTCAGGAGAGTAAAGAAAATGCTGCCAAAGAACAAAAGAAAAAGGCAAAGAAAAAGAAAAAACGCAAAGGTTCCCCAAAGAAAAGTTCGTCGCATGAGCATGAAGCTAGACAACTTGATGAGAGCTTGGATCCAACAGAAGTCAACGAAAATAGGCAGGTAAGCCCAACAGCTATTGAAAGTTTCCCTATGACTTTGGAAGGTTCAATGAAAGAATCGTCTACATCTCAGAGCGAAACTCTAGTTAAGAACGAGCCCCTAGAAGATTCACAATCGCTATCAAAAATTGTGAAGGAAGATTCGTTAACAGACTTGTCCCTCGATGAAACTAAAGAAGAGGTGCCAAACAACGAAGACACCTTGGAGGACACGTATGTTGAAGTATGTGTTACAGATAAGGGGGAGAAGATCTCAGCAGAATTCTTCCTATGCTCACGATACTTTCAAGTTCTAGAAGATCGTAATATCAAGTATTAAGATATACTAGTAATAGTGGTGGATATTGCGAGTGAACTTGTGTCGATTTGATTTCCAGAGACATAAGTACCACCGAAAGATCCTAACTGTTCTATCTTTGGGATCGAAAGCGTACCACCAAAAGATCCTAATTCTGCTATCTTTGAGATCGAAAGCGTTGATTGCCTATTAATACTAGCCACGATTATCGGCTCTGGTTTCTCATCAATATACTCATTCTTTTGTGAACAACCCTCAGGATTTATTGAATCAATCTGAGTGCCACAAATACCACCAAATAATTTTAATTCTGCTTTCTTTTGAACTAAAGGATTTGATTGCAACTGCCTACGTGTAGTATCTGCAATTGTCGGCGTCGATTTTTTCTCAATAGGTTCGTTTTTTTGTATCTCTTCAGTCAGTATTCCTTGGGGCATTGTCAAATCATATAGTATTTCTGCGTCCATCGACTTTGGATTGGAACATAACTCGCGATGTTTTGTTGCCAGTATCATTGCAATACTCTTTCCTGACACAAGCCTTCGGTAGGCTTCGTTCTGCCTCACTGCATGGTCTCTTTTCTCATTCGTATCGCGAAGGAGCTGTTCGGTCTCATCCTTAATTCGTTTGAGTTGGTCCAACTGGTCTGTGAAAAACGGAGGCGAATCTAATCCTTGATCTTTCATTTCAGCTCCACGGCTCAATCGTGCTTGGGTCCCCTTATCAACACACACGCGCCGTATCTTTGGCAGTCCATTACCGGTGCACGGTCTTTTCTTTTGGAGTTGGTTATTTTCCTGCAGTATATCCAACCTCCCGCGGATGGATGCGCGTCTTTCAAAAGCTCGCTCCAAACCTTCTCGTATTTCCAACGACCTTTTCAGTCGACTTTGAAGTTCTTTAGTTTCTGTTTGTTTTGTTTTACATTCCTTCTTTTTTGAACATAGAACTCGATCTGCAATTTTTGCCTTCTTCTTGAGATGGGCTATTTCGAAATGAGCCCAGACTTCTTGTTTCCTTTTCCTATTTAGCTCGTCTTCGAGCCTGGAGCATTTTTCCTCCATTACACCCTTGTAATCACTAAATGTGTCAATGGTTTCGTGTAAATTGTCTTGTGTCTTCTTGAGAGATTGTTGTGATTCGTGCAACGTTTTATCTTGCACCTGTCTCATAGTTTGGCATTGCTCAAGTTCCGCACGTGATTGATGAATCTTACCCTGATAATACAAATGCATCTTTCCCCCATTATCCAGCGTTTCCACCTTTGACTTGTTTGACCTATAATTTTGTTCTAAGCGATATGAAACGCGGCACATATTGAGCTTCTGGTCGTAATGTGATCTCATGTGGTTCCTCTTTTCATTCTCCATTGTTTGTAATGCCTCCACGACATGGTTCAACTGACTTTGTGAGACGTGAAATATTTTGTCAAACGTTTGTGCACACGCATTTTGAATATCTTCCAGGTTTAGATTTTCATTTTCAGGATCCTTATTGCTGCAGAAATTCTCGATCTCCCGGGCGAGTTTTTGCCCCAACCCATTGATGCTGACCTGTGTGTAGGAGAAGAACAAAAATATGGGTCATGAACAGAACAAAAAATGTCATTTTCTTGATGAAGAAATAAAATGTATCATTACTTACTTGAAGTTTGGATTCGAGCTCTTTCAACAGTGGTTGATAATCATTAATGGCAGTATTCTTCTCGACAATTGCATGCAACTCTTGACTTGCATGGTCCATTGGGGGCAAATAACCGTCGCGAGTGTCAGTGTGACATGATTGTATTGTTGAGAAAAAAACACAAAATTTCAATTTCAAAAATTCAAATTTCGGTCACAGGGATAAATGTTTCTGACGTCATCATGTTCAAATGTCAAAAATAGCGCGCGACCCTGCGATTTACGATTTACAGATGCCTTCATTTTCTTGGAAGACCCACCCACACAAAGCACGTGCTCTACAGTAGTGTTGATACCTGCTCGCATCCTCGCATGCTCCACGGTCCACGGTCCACGGTTACACTCTCCTCTCGAGCACCTCCCAACCTTGATTGATTTCTAGAATATTCCGTTGACCTGACGCTCTGAGCTTCTTGCTAGAGATCATGCAATCGCCTAAAGCAGTCATATTCATTTTGCTATTCTCCCTCCCGGCTGTCATTTCAGATTCTGTGGTCATAGAAACAATTGACAATGCCTGGGATCTGAATTTATTTCTGACGAAAATGCGGTTTTGAAGGTAAGATAATGAAAGCCTAAGAGCCATGAGTCGTTTGAAAAGTTTGCATCTGACCTTTGTTTCTCTCGAATTTTTCTTAGCTTTTTGCAGGAGAACAAATAAGTTGGCCAGGGGACGGGATGACGCCTGTCAAGTACAACAATTCGAGGACCAGAGTGACTATTACGCCTGCAATTTCGATAATGCCAAGATCGTCGATGGAAATTTTTTCGACTCCTGGCCAGCAGAAGATCAGAACAGTGTGTTTGGGAAGTCGAAGAAGAAAAGGGCGAAAAAGGCTTTCTTTGGGTGCGAAGAGTCCTGCCAGAATGGCGATAGAATCGTGGTCAAGCTGCCAAATAAGAAATTCCATAAATCAAAGGGGAAAGAGCAAAATTCATGCGTTGGTGTGACTTCGGAGGACAAGATCAAAACTATTGATATGTCAAAGGGTAAGAAGACCACCAAGGGCAAAGGCAAAGGCAAAAAAGCTAACGCGAAAATGAATGAATGAATGCAAGAAGCATTGTACTAAAACGCGCGAATGCTTCGGATTTCATTTTGCTGTGGCTTCAAAAAGTCAGGCGACTTACGGTGAGAAGGACTCTTCGTTAAAGAAATCGTATTGTTTCAGCGTACAGGAAGATAATACTGTCAGCAAGATAAAGGATCCACGGTGATTTAGATAACCCACATTTCTGCGTGTCTTCTATAGATGAAGCCTACACGTATACACACAAATGACGCATTCGAACAAAATAGTGTAACATTCAACAATTTGTAGCAATCGAACGTCAGATTTTGTAAAAAAGAGTGAAATAGATTTCTTCTTTCTCTTTCAATCTCATTGTTTGATTCTGCACTCACGTCCCCCCATTCTCGCTCCTTATTCTTCTTACCCATCATCATGATGTAAGTTTGGATTGATGCTGTCGTCTTCTTCGCCAAACTGCAAGAGAGGAAGTGTAGTCAACGAACACAAAGATTCCTACAATGAGAATTGTTTCGCAAGCAGGTCATCGTTATTTTTAATATCCCTCCATTGCAATTTATTACTAGTAGCTCAGCCATTCGTTCCCAATAGCAAGTTGTGCGTTCAGAAGGATTCGGTCTTCATCTTCCGTCCATTTGGATAACGTGGAGAGTCCACTCTGTTGTCGCTGACTATTGGATAACTTGGGGAGACCGATCAGTTGTCGCCAGTGATTATAGACACCAAAGGGAGTGCGTCCGTGGAGGTGGTGGAGTACGATTTGATTCCATTCGTCGTTCCCAATAGCAAGTTGTGCGTTCAGAAGGAGTCGGTCTTCCTCGTCTGTCCATTTGTGGGTGGGAGCATTGAGGGACCCCTGTAAAGGTTTTGAATGTAACTCAAAGCCAATTGCTTTGAGTTCCTTTCCCAACTCCGTTGGTGGCAACCTATCTATTACAATCCTGTGACGCATTTTGGCAACAAATGGATAAAGACCCTGCACCTCCTTCTGCATCTCCTTAGGGAAATCCTTGGGGAAATCCTTGGGAACTCTCATGTGTTTGTTAAATATATAAAACCTTTTCAATAAATCAAGATTCATTTTGTTCTTCTTTTGTACAATGGGTGAACCAGGACCTGGCATCAACATTTCAAATGTCCTCAAACCATTCCGTCCACCATCCGTTTCTTCAGTAAAATAATCTTGTATGAAATTAACAAATCCTCCACAACATTCAACAGATTTGACAATGCAATTGCGAAAGAACCAAGTTGCTGAACCGGGAACTGAACGAATTCCACGTGAAGTATACACATAATGAGGATGGCACACAAAACAAAACGATATTGACCTCGTCTGAAGAATGTTTCTGATAGACTCTGAAAATAACCAACGTTTCGCATCTTTTCCCACAGCAATCACCACAGGTGGATTTGGACCATTCAGCAAAGATTCAAATTCA
>Ga0115005_10001067_pt1 | contig 21623 bp, 14 predicted proteins | sample ArcOceMetagenome_FD_87163 | JGI IMG/M metagenome (GOLD analysis project Ga0115005, IMG submission 87163) | Marine eukaryotic phytoplankton communities from Arctic Ocean - Arctic Ocean - Greenland ARC118M Metagenome | ecosystem: Environmental > Aquatic > Marine > Oceanic | place: Arctic Ocean...
AAGGCTCTGAAGCCTTACCTGATGCGGCGGTTGTTGTAGACGCAAAGGCGTGCATTATGTGGTGTAACCGCCTGGCACGCTTAGATTTAGGGCTGAAATGGCCTCAAGACTCAGGTCGCCGCATAGATAATTTGATCCGTCACCCTGAGTTTATTCAGTATTTCCATGCGGGCAACTACAAGTATCCCATTGAAGTGCCATCGCCCACCAATCCAAACAAAACCTTCGAATATCGCATCATGCCTTATGGTGACGAGCATCTTTTACTTATTGCCCGTGATATTACCCGTGTTTCACAGCTCGAGGAAATGCGAAAAGATTTTGTGGCGAATGTATCTCATGAGCTTCGCACGCCGCTAACGGTTATTAACGGATATCTTGAAATTCTTCCTATTGATGAAGACTCTGATCCATTCATGCAAAAGGCGATGAAAGAAATGACATCGCAAACGCAACGTATGCAAAGTTTGATTGAAGACTTATTGGTATTGTCGCGCATTGAAGCAAGCTCAGAGCGAATCTATGAGAATGTGGTTAATGTCCCTGTCATGCTCGCGCAAGTTGAACGAGAAGCGCAATCACTGAACAAAGAGAAAGATCATACAATTACATTTCACGTGGATGAAGATCTTTACGTATTTGGTGTAGAAACTGAGCTTCGAAGTGCGTGTTCGAATCTTGTGTTCAACGCCGTACACTACACCCCCGCTGGCGGTGAAATTAACGTATATTGGCAGCGTGAGGTCAATGGTGCACAGTTTTCAGTGGTAGATAACGGCGATGGTATCGAACAAAATCATCTCAATCGCTTAACCGAACGCTTTTACCGCGTGGATAAAGCGCGATCTAGAAAAACCGGGGGGTCTGGTTTGGGCCTATCGATTGTAAAACACGTGCTCAGCCATCATAATTCGCGCTTGGAAATTTCAAGTACGTTGGGAGAGGGAAGCACCTTCTCGTTTGTTCTGGACAACGAACTCATTACAGAAAAGCTTTAAATTGGGGAGGTTACGTGTTTGAAAGGCGAGGAAAGATGATAAAGCGGTTCTGTTTTATTTCAAACGTACTTTTACTCGTTGTACTATTTTTGTCTGCCAACGCGTTTGCAAGTTCTTCAAAAGATACGCCTACTCAAACAGCTTCTCATGCTTACGACGTTCCAACTTACGAGCGAGCGCCTGGCGTAGCGGGAAAAATATCGTCTGTCGGCTCCGATACGCTCGCTAATTTAATGACATTTTGGTCACAGGAATTCAAAACGTTCTATCCCCAAGTGGGGTTTCAGATCCAAGCATCAGGTTCATCGACAGCACCACCTGCTCTTATTGAGGGCACGGCAACAATAGGCCCAATGAGCCGAGAGTTAAAGCCCAGTGAAATCCGAGACTTCACGCGAATACACGGCTACCCCCCCACTGTCTTAAAAGTTGCGATGGATGCCATCGCTATCTTTGTAGACAGACGAAACCCACTTCCAGGTATGACGTTAGAGCAAGTAGATGCCGTGTTTTCGGAAACACAGTTTTGCGGGAGCGACAATGAAATAACAAATTGGTCGCAGCTTGGTGTTGATAATATCGCTTATCGTTCTCCCATCCGTCTTTATGGAAGAAACTCCGTTTCAGGTACTTACGGCTTGTTTAAAGTGATGGCATTGTGCGATGGTGACTTTAAAAATACGGTGAATGAACAGCCAGGCTCGGCCTCTGTGGTATTGTCTGTGGCCAGTGGTACAGGTGCTATTGGCTACGCCGCCTACGGCTACAAAACAGCAGGCGTTCGTGCGTTGCCGCTAGGGGATACACTTGATGATTTAATACCTTTATCTATCGACACCGTTCGTAACGAGACCTACCCCTTTGCTCGTTTTCTTTATCTCGTTATTAATAAGAAGCCAAATGAACCATTACCTACATTAGAAAGAGAATTTCTTCGCTACATTTTGTCAAAGGAAGGGCAGCAGCAGGTATTAAGAGACGGATACTTCCCTATAAGGGAAGATGTCCTTGTGCGTCAACGGCGTTTACTTACAGAGTAAGCAATTTGTCATAATTGCGTCATAAATTGCTTTTCTGCGTTCCCTAACTTTATTCTAGGTGATTGATTCTAGAGCTCGTTCACTCTAGGGCGCGCTTTTGATGAAATTAGTCGCCGCAATTACACTAGTCATAAGTATAAGAAAAATAAAAAAATAATTTTTGAAGCTCGATTTTTTTTAGCCTCGCCCTCTTTCAGTTAGCAAAAATTTGAACTTTTTATATGAAACTTTTGTTACAGCGCCTTAATGTAACAAATGTGTCATTTACCTCAGTTAAAGTTTCCGCGTTTTCTAAATCCATAATTATACCGTACCTGGAGAAACACATGGAACTTAAGCAACTTTTCAAAGCTTCAGCGATTGCTACTGCGCTTGTGCTAGCTGGCTGTGGCGGCGACATCAATATCAGCGAAGGCGATATTGATAACAGCGTTACTAATACTACTAATAACAATGGCAGTGACACTGACGGCGGCAACACTGGCGGTGATACAGGTTCAACTGACACTGCTCCAGGTGAAGTAAGCTCTTTTCTAAGTGGCGAAGTTTCTGAAGCATTCGGCCAAACGGTTGAAGTACGTGTTCTTTCTGGTCGTTTGACTGCAGACGATGCAGATGCACAAGGCGTTGTTACACTAACAAACGACAAAGTATGGGCGCTTGAAGGTCCAGTTTTCGTTGGTAATGACAAAGCTGACAGCGTAACGCTTGCTATTGAAGAAGGCACTGTAATCTTTGGTCGTACTGGTGCTGATTACCTTGTAGTTAGCCGTGACTCAAAAATTGAAGCAGAAGGTACAGCATCTTCTCCAATCATCATGACTTCATTCAACGATGTTGTTGGCGACGAAGTTGGTGCTGGTCAATGGGGTGGTGTTGTTATCCTTGGTAACGGTACATCAACTAAGTGCCCACAAGATGGTTCTGACTGCGCGCTTCAGGTTGAAGGTGCAGAAGAAGGTGCAGTATTTGGTGGTACAGACGATACAGACAGCTCTGGTATCCTTAAATACGTAGTAGTTAAGTACGCTGGTTTTGAAATTGCGCCAGACAACGAACTTAACGGTATCACTTTCGGTGGTGTTGGTTCAGGTACAGAAGTTGACTATGTACAAGTACACAGCAACGCAGATGACGGTGTAGAATTCTTCGGCGGTGCGGTAAACGCGAAACACCTAGTTTTAACGGCTAACCAAGATGACTCAGTAGACTGGGACAACGGTTATAAAGGTAAGCTTCAGTACGTTTATGTTCAGCACGCCGCTGACAACTCTGACGCGAACCGCGGTATTGAAGGTGACGGCGACGGTGGTGACGGCCTAGAATTCTCTAAGCCAATGATCGCTAACATGACAGTGATCGGTAACACTTTCGATACAGCTGACGCTGACTCTGAAGGTCTACTACTTCGCGACCAAACTGGCGCAAACCTAATGAACTTCCTTATCACTGGTCCAGAAGCAATGGGCGAGTGTTTAGAAATGGACACTGACGAAACGGTTCAAGCTAACCTTTCTGACGGAGACCTAACCATGACTTACTCAGCGATTGCTTGTTCTGAGCCGTTCAATACGCCAGAGGGTGCAGTTGACCTAGAAGCATGGTTCACAGGCCAAGAAGGTAACCAGCTAATCGCATTTGAAGACCGCGCAAACCTTGGTCTTAACCCAGACGGTACACTTACAGCAGAAAGTGCACTTCTTACTGCTGGTGGAGACGCGTCTACATTGCTTGATACTTTCTTTGAAGCAAACACATTTATCGGTGCTGTTGGTGAAACAGACTGGCGTCAAGGTTGGGCGTTTGGTTTCGGCGGTGGTAACATCGAATTAGCTCAAACTGCATCAGGTTGCCCATCGGGTACGACTTCAATCACGCCAGTAGACGGTTCAACGACTACTTGTGAAGTATCTGGTACTATCACTTCTGACCTTACCCTTACAGAAGGTAACTTCTACGCGCTTTCAGGTGCAGTATTCGTTGGTGGTGATAAAGAAAACAGCGCAACGCTTACTGTCGAGCCTGGCGTAACTGTTTATGGCGCATCTGGTAACGACTACCTAGTAATTAGCCGTGACTCAGAAATTAATGCAAACGGTACTGCTGAAAACCCAATTACTTTCACATCACGTGACCACGTTGTTGGCGGCCTTGAGGCGGGTGAAGCTGGACAATGGGGCGGCATGATCGTTCTAGGTAACGGTGAATCGACTAAGTGTCCTCAAGACGGTACTGATTGTTCACTTCAAGTTGAAGGTGCACAAGAAGGTGCAGTGTTCGGTGGTACAGATAACACTGATAGCTCTGGTACGCTTCGCTACGTTCGCGTAATGCACGGTGGTTTCGAAATCGCCCCAGATAACGAACTAAACGGTATCACGTTTGGCGGTGTAGGTTCTGGTACTACTGTTGAGTATGTACAAGTACACAAAAACGCGGATGATGGTGTTGAGTTCTTTGGTGGTGCAGTAAACGTTAAGTACCTTACGCTAACAGGCATTCAAGATGACTCTGTAGACTGGGATAACGGCTACGTAGGTAAGCTTCAGTTCGTACTAGTTAAGCACGCTGAAGACAACTCTGATGCTAACCGCGCAATTGAAGGTGACGGTGACGGCGGTGACGGTCTAGCGTTCTCTAACCCAATGATTGCTAACATGACTATCATTGGTAACGAGTTCGACACTGCTGACGCTGACTCAGAAGGTGTTCTACTTCGTGACCAAACTAACGCGCAGTTATACAACTTCGTAGTCACTGGCCCAGCGGGTATGGGTGAATGTTTCGAAGCTGACCTTAGCGATGGCGACACTACGCTACTTGCTAACATGGACGGCACTAACGACCCACAACTTACTTTTGAAACATCTGTACTAGCGTGTGCGGAAAATATCAAAGACTCTGGCGACTTTAGCCAAGAAGATTGGTTCACTGCGCAAACAGGTAACAGCCTACTTGATAACACTGCAACAGTACTTAACGGTATCTACACAGTGGATGCAACAGTAGCGACTGACGTATCGACGCTAGACAGCTTCTTCTCGTCAGTAGACTTTATCGGCGCAGTTAAAGACGCTGATAACGACTGGACTGCAGGATGGACTGTTGGCCTTGAATAAGGCCCAGTTCGCATAGCCAAAAACAAGCAAGTGCGTTGCAAAAGTGGCGCACTTGCTTTTAAGTTTGTAAGACACGAATTATTTTCGTGAAAGTATTCCTTTCTAAAGAGGTTCATCATGAACAGACCTGCTAACAGGTTTCTTCTAAAGCCCATTAGCTTAGCCGTTGCAGCAAGTATCTTGTTTCCAGCGACTATAGCCAACGCTCAATCAAATGAAGAAGAAGTGATTGAGGAAGTTGTCGCAACTGGTACACGCCTAAAGGGTACCGCGACGGCAGTAATGGAAGAACGTAAAAATCAAGCTTTCGTGGCTGACATCATGGGTGCTGAGCAGATTGCTCGTACCGGTGACAGTGATGCTGCGGGCGCACTTCGCCGTGTAACTGGTCTTACACTTGTAGATGGTCGTTTCATCTACGTACGTGGTCTTGGTGAGCGTTACTCATCAACACAATTAAACGGCGCTATCGTTCCAAGCCCTGACCCTACACGTAACGTAATCCCTCTCGACTTGTTCCCTTCGAGCATTATCGAAAGCCTTGCGGTTCAGAAATCGTATTCACCATCTATGCCCGCTGCTTTCGGCGGTGGTAACGTAAATATTCGTTTAAAATCTATACCTACACAGCGTGTTTTCAACATATCAGCTGCGGTTGGTATTGATACAGAAAACTCGGGTGACGTGTTAGATTATGCTGGTGGCGGTCGCGACTGGACAGGTGAAGACGACGGTACTCGTGGTGTTTCTGCTGCTATTCAAGAACGTTGGGATTCAAAGAATTTCCTAGACGACCTAGAGCCAGAAGAAGCATTAGAACTGTTCAAGGGTGTTAACAGAGAATACGGGTTAGAAAGAGAGTCTGCCGATCCTGATATGCGTTTTAACGTAACTTACGGAGACAGTTACGATTACGACGACGACTGGCGTTTTGGCTTTTTGGTAACTTCACGTTACTCAGCCCAAACCCGCTCTTCTGAAGAATACGAGCTACAAGATCCTGACTTAGTAGGCGATGACATTATAAATGTACGCTTCTTTGACGATATTCAAGGTACTGAGCAAACGGTGACTTGGTCTTCACTATTAACACTAGGTGTAGACTACAACCGTCAACATCGTATTGATTACAGCCTTATTGTACTAAACGATACGCGCGATGAAATTCGCGAAATGTTTGGTAACACGGAAAACTTGAACCAAGCAGAAGGCTTGCGTATTCGCGATATCGACGTTCAGTACGAAGAGCGCTCGTTATATACCAATCAGATTAAAGGTCAACACACCATCCCAGAACTTAACTTCATGGGTATTGATTGGACTTACTCATTGGGTCGCTCTGTACGTCATGCGCCGGGTAACTTCAATGCGCGTTTCGTAATGGAAGACGTGAACCAAGACGGCATCTTTGATGATGAAAACGAAATCTTCTTGTCAGATGCACAAACTGCAGCTCGATATACGTTTCAAGACCTTCATGACCGCTTGGAGAACTTTGGTTATAACGTGACTTACCCGATGACAATGGGTAAGTGGGAAACTGAGTACAAAGTGGGTGCAAGCTTTGTAACCAAAACTCGTACTGCAGAAAACCGCCGTTTCGATATCAATACGTTAGGTGTTGAAGACCGTTCAATATTAGATGGTAACGACTTTAGCGAAATCTTCAGCGACAGCGTTTTAGAGAGCCTGTCTTTGTCTAGCCGACCTATCATTCGTGATACGACTATTGCTGGTGATGACTATGTAGCGGGTCAGAAAATTGATGCGTACTATCTAGAAGCTGATTTCTTCTATGACAACAAGTGGCGTTTCACTGGTGGTGCTCGTTATGAAGACTTCCGTCAGGTAGTGGCGCCGCTAGACCCGCGCACAAACCAGTTTGACTTGAGTGACGAAGCAGATCGTTCACAGCTTGCGTTCCAAGAAGACGGTTTCTATCCAGCGCTTGCAGTGACTTACTTCTTAGAAGACGATATGCAGCTCCGTGCAAGTATCGGTCAAACGGTTGTACGTCCCGATCTGCGTGAAGTGTCATCAGCAACTTACTTAGACCCGTTAACTAACTTCCCGATTGCGGGAACACCTGGTGTAAGCACAACAGATATCATTAACTATGATTTACGTTGGGAGTGGTACCGGGAAGCGGGTAACAACGTGTCTGTAGGTCTTTTCTACAAAGACATGGAGGCGCCTATCGAATCAGTACAGTCTCCGGCTCAGGATGGCCCTCCGCTTATTCGTATTGCTAACGCTGAATCTGGTGAAGTTTACGGGGTTGAAGTTGAATTCCTACAAGACTTAGCCTTCATTGGCGACGGTATTTGGGACAACTTGTTTACTACAGGTAACATCACTGTCAGTGATTCTGAAATCGTACTAGATCGTCAGAATATCGTTGAGCAAACTGGTGTTTCTGCGGCAATTACTAATGTTGAGCGCCGAATGACCGGCCACTCTCAGTATGTACTTAACATGCAGTTGGGTTATGACTCAGATAATGGTGAACACTCTGCGTCATTAGTATACAACGTATTCGGTGAGCGTATTCTAATTCCGGGTATTGATGGCTTCGACGATAACTTCGAACAACCATTCCATTCACTGGATATGGTGTATAAGTATTACCCAGACTTTAATAGCACTGTCACATTACGTGTTCAGAATATCCTAGGTGAAGATCGTGAAATTGAATTCAACGATACGCTGCTTAGGTCAGAGACAAGAGGTACGGGTATTAGATTGTCATTTAAGTATGACTTCTAAACCCTAACTTATTACAGAGGCCGCTAATCAGCGGCCTTTTTTATGTTTAATAGATGACAGTTTGGTCTATTTATGACAGTTCCGTAATAAAACTGTCACAGAAAACTCCTATCCTACGCGCAGAAATTTATAGTCGGATACAACCGATTTCTTTTAACTTTAAAGGTTTGAATGTATGAAGCTTATCAATGCTTTGCTAGTTGCAGGTGCGCTGACAGCGACACCAGTACTGGCACAAGACGATGAAGTCTTAAAACCCGTTGTCGATGAGGCAGCGAAAATCAATGAGTCAGCGGCAAAATCGCAAGAAAAAATAAACGGTATTACCGATCAAATTGACAGCAAACTTCAACAGTTCAAAACATTGATGAAAGAAATCGAAGGCCTTGAGGTTTATAACACTCAGCTTCGTAAGCAAATCAATAACCAAGAACAAGAAATGGCAGATCTAAACGCTGCTATCGATGAAGTATCTGTTGTTGAGCGTCAAATCACACCACTAATGATGCGCATGATTGACGGCCTAGAGCAGTTTGTTGCGCTAGACGTACCTTTCCTTCCTGAAGAGCGCGCAAATCGCGTAGCTGACCTTCGCGCCATGATGGACAGAGCCGATGTTGCCGCGTCTGAAAAGTTCCGCCGCGTAATGGAAGCTTATCAGGTAGAGATGGACTACGGCCGCACTATGGAAGCGTACAGCGGTATTCATTCAATTAACGGTCAAGAGCGTGACGTTGAATTTTTACGCCTTGGGCGTACAGCGCTGATTTATCAAACACGCGATGCAAGCATGCAGGGTGTTTGGAACAAGCAAACCCGTCAGTGGGAAGAGCTTGATAGCGGCTACCGTACACAAATTACAAAAGGTCTGCGCATGGCGAAGAAGCAACTTGCACCAGACTTGCTAATGCTGCCAGTGGCAATTACAGACTAAGAGGTTGATGAGAATGTTTAACACAGTAAAACGTATCGCTGTTGGTCTAGCAGCCCTTAGCATCAGCGTTGGTGCTTTCGCACAAAGCGACCGTGCTATGGACTTGGACGCACTTCTAAAGCAATTAGAAGAAGGTCAGTTCGCACAGTCTCAGCAAAATAAACAGCGCGAGCGTGATTTCCAAGCGCAACGTGCAGAGCAAGATCGCATTCTTCGCGAAACTCGTGAAAAGCGCGACCAAATGCTTGCTCAATCAGAGCAGCTTGAAACTCAGTTCGAAGAAAACGAATTCAAACTGGCTGACTTAAACGGTGCACTAGACACACGTCTTGGTTCACTTAAAGAGCTATTCGGTGTGCTTCAGCAAATTGCTGGCGACACCAAAAACAAATTCTATAACTCAGTGGTTTCTGCACAAATCCCTGGCCGTGCTGACTTTCTAGATAAGATGGCACAGGACATGGGTTCAAGCTCAAAACTTGCATCAATTGAAGAAATTGAGCGCGTTTGGTTTGAAATGCAGCGCGAAATGACTGAAGCCGGCAAAGTCACCACTTTTACAACTGATGTTGTTGAAGCGGGCGGTGAGAAAGTGAATAAGTCTGTTGTTCGCGTAGGTCCTTTTGCACTTGTTGCTGATGGTAAATACCTAGAGTACAACGGTGTAACAGGTACAGTATCTGAACTTGTACGTCAGCCTGCTGACCGTTACATGGATTCTGCTGCTGAACTACAAGCATCAAGCGGTGAATTAGTGCAGTTCGGTATCGACCCAACAGGTGGTTCTATCCTTGGTCTTCTTGTTCAAGCACCAAACCTTAAAGAGCGTGTAGAGCAAGGCGGCGTAGTTGGTTATATCATTCTTATCGTAGGTGCGTTCGGTCTTCTACTTGCCCTTGAGCGTCTTGTAACGCTGACGCTTACTCGCATGAAAGTGAATAAGCAACTTAAGAGCAAAGAAGTTAATACTAACAACCCGCTTGGCCGTGTACTTAAGGTACGTGACGAGCATCCAAACGCAGATGTTGAAGCACTTGAGCTTCACCTAACTGAAGCAATTTTGGGCGAAGTACCTAAGTTAGGTCGTAACCTGACTATCATCAAGATTATCTCAGTAGTAGCACCTCTTATGGGTCTACTAGGTACCGTAACCGGTATGATTAACACCTTCCAGGCAATTACTTTGTTCGGTACAGGTGACCCTAAACTGATGGCGGGGGGTATTTCAACCGCACTTGTAACAACAGTACTAGGTCTAGTTGTAGCGATTCCAATGACACTGCTTTATGCAATGCTTAACACGCGTTCTAAGAACATTGTGTACATCCTACAAGAACAGGCGTCTGGCGTAATTGCAGAGCGCGCTGAGCGAGGCTAATCATGATCGAGTTTCTAGAAGCAATTCGCGATTTCACAGAAACAGGTGGCCAGGTTCTCCTGGTCATCGGTCTGCTGATATTCGTTATGTGGCTTTTGATCCTCGAGCGTGCGATGTATCTGATGGTTTGGCACAAGCAAGCTAAGAAAGAAGCGGTTGCGATGTGGACAGCACGTACCGACCGCTCATCTTGGTTCGCTGAGCAAGTTCGTCAGAAAACGATTTCACAGTTAACTATGCGTCTTAACGGTAGCATTCCTATTATTCAAGCACTGGTCGCGCTTTGTCCGCTGCTAGGCTTGATGGGAACGGTAACCGGTATGATTGAAGTGTTTGATGTAATGGCGATTGCGGGCTCAGGTAATGCTCGTTCAATGGCATCAGGTGTATCAAAAGCCACTATCCCCACAATGGCGGGTATGGTTGGCGCGCTTTCAGGCGTATTCGCCGCTACTTGGTTAACCCGTACGGTGAAATCAGAACGCACGCATCTTGAGGATGCATTGATTATTCAACGTTAATGCTAGCTAAGCGTTAAGGTAAGGTATTTATTATGAAGCAGCACTTTCAAAACTTAGTCGATGAAGAAGAAGCAGCCATCGACATGACGCCCATGCTGGACGTTGTATTTATCATGTTGATCTTCTTTATTGTGACTGCGTCATTTGTGAAAGAAGCGGGTATCGATGTTAACCGTCCAGAAGCAGCAACTGCTGTGAAAAAGGATCGCGCTAATATCCTTATCGCTATTTCAGATAAAGGCGAAATTTGGATTAACAAACGCCGTATCGACGTTCGCGCAGTGCAAGCGAACATTGAGCGTCTTCGCGCAGAAAACCCACAGGGTTCTGTTGTTATACAAGCTGATAAAAAGGCTACAACAGAAACCCTGATTAAGGTTATGGACGCGTCGCGAGCCGCTGGCGTTTACGATGTTTCGATTGCAGCCCAAGAGCAATAAATCATGCCACGATATTTAATCGCATTTGTACTATCCCTTGCGATCACGTTAGGCCTGTTCTTCTTGATGCAATCGCTTATCAAGATGGGTGGCAGCGCACTAACTGAGCCGCCTAAGGGAAGCGTGCTTGACTTTGTTAGGGTCAAGCAGGATGAACAGGTTGAGAAAAAAGATCGTAAGCCGAAAAAGCCACCCAAGCCAGAAGAGCCGCCCCCGCAAATGGAGCAGCCTCAGATGGACTCACCTTCTCCAGATGCAGAAGGGACGTCTATGGACTTCGGTGCTGAAGTGGGAGACGACATCTCTTTAGACGGAGGCCTAGCCCTTGAGTCAGGCGACGGTGAATACCTTCCAATTGTTAAAGTTGCGCCGGTATATCCACGACGTGCACTTCAACGGGGCATTGAAGGCTTTGTTATTGTTGAATTTACGGTGACTAAGCAAGGTGCGGTGCGCGACCCAATTGTTGTAGAAGCAAACCCAGAAGGTATATTTGAACAAGCGGCTATCGATGCTGCCATGAAGTTTAAATATAAGCCTCGCGTGGTTAACGGTGAAGCAACAGAAGTGTCGGGTGTACAAAACCGTATTTCGTTCCAAATTGACGGGTAACAGAACATGATGAGAAAACAGACGAATACATTGCTTAGTGCACTGGCGTTTGCATTTGCATCGGCCACGGTATCTGTACCTAGCATGTTGGTTGCCAATGATGCTGTTGCGCAAGAGCAAAAAGCGAGCGAGAAGAAAACTCGCCGTGTACCCACGCTACGCGGTAAGGTTTACGAGCAGTTAGCCCGCGCACAAACGGCGGCGGATGAAGCCGGTAACGTTGAAGAAGCTATCGCTATTTTGAAAGAAGTAGAAGATAAGTCTGACTCAATGAATGCCTACGAAAAAGCGATGATGTATAACTTTTTCGGCTTCATTTATTACAACAACGAAGACTATACAAAAGCGTTGGAATCGTTCGCGAAAGTCGTAGAGCAGCAGCCTATTCCTGAAAAGTTCGAAATGACCACACTTTTCAGTTTGGCGCAGCTTAACCTAATGCAGGGTAATTACGACGATACCATCACTTATTTAGAACGTTGGGAAAGCCTAAATACGGGTCCAGTACCGGTTAAAAATAAAGTCATCAAAGCCCAAGCGTACTATCAGAATAAGAAGTACGACGAAGCGGCAATGTGGATCTCTGAAGCGGTTGCCGATCATGAAGCTGAAGGCATGATCCCTGACGAAGGCTGGTTAATACTTCAGCGTGCTATTTTTTATGAACTCAAGCAGCCTCAAAAGGTTAAAGACGTTCTTACTAAAATGGTGAAGTTGTTTGACGAGCCTAAATATTGGATCCAGTTAGCCGGTATGTATGGTGAGCTAGGTGAAGAGCGCAAACAATTGGCTATTATGGAAACTGCTTATCAGCGCGGGTTTGTTAATACGTCAGCTGATGTGTTCAACATGGCGCAGCTGTATTACTATCACCGTGTACCTTATAAAGGTGCTAAGTTGATGGAACAGGCGATGAACGACGGTGTGTTAGAGAAAAACTTGCGCAACCTCAAGTTCTTAGGTCAAAGCTGGTCGCTTGCTAAAGAGCAAGACAAAGCCATTCCCGTTATGATGCAAGCCGCTGAGCTTTCTGACGATGGTGAATTAGATGCACAGTTAGCGCAAATTCTTCTTAATGAAGAGCGTTTTGACGATGCCATCTCTGCGGCAGACCGTGCGGTTGAAAAAGGTGATTTGAGAAACCCGGGTTTGGTTTACTTGATCAAAGGCATGGCACTTTACAATAAGAAGCAATATGCCCTTGCGCTTAATCAGCTAGCTGAAGCAGAAAAGCATCAGAAAAGCCGTGCTATGGCGCAGCAGTGGAAGCAGTTTGTGCAGGGCGAAAAACGTCAGGCAGACGCCATTGCAGCTGAGTTAGGTGCAAGTTAGTAGCAGCGAAGTTCGAAGCTTAAAAATTCAAAGGGTCGAGTAATCGACCCTTTTTTATGCGTGCTAGTTTTTAATTTAATATTTGATAGGTTTACTCTAACTGCGCCTTTATTCCAAATATGCGGCTGTTTGTGCTATTAAAAGTTGTGACGACATCTCGTAATTATCTATGCGGACTGGTATTGAAGGTTTTTAGGAAGTAAATCACTCACTGACACAACCTTTCCTTCCGCTTCTAATTGGTTCCAATAGTGCTTGGTTTCGATAATTTCGTCTTTTATTGATAAAAAGCAGTCAACTAATCTAGGGTCAAAATGCTTACCTGCACCTTGAAGTAAATAGTCGAATGCTTCTCCATCATCCCATGCTTTTTTATAAGGGCGCTTCATTGTAAGGGCATCAAAAACATCTGCAATTGCTACAATACGGGCGCTTTCTGGGATTCTCTCTCCTGCCAATCCATGCGGATAGCCAGCACCATTCCATTTTTCGTGGTGACATAGGGCAATCTCAGCAGCAAGATTAAACAGTGGAGTATCACAACGGGAGAGAATTTTATGTCCTATTTGCGCGTGAGACTGCATAACTTCCATTTCACTGTTTGTAAGCCTGCGCGGCGCTTTTAAAATTGAGTCAGGTATTCCTATTTTTCCTGTATCGTGCATGGGGGCGGCTTGCGCGAGTAAGCATGCATCATCATAAGACCAGCCCGAGGCCATGGCTAAGCATTTGCTATAAGCAGCCATGCGCCAAATATGGTGCCCTGTGTCCGTATCATTGTAATGTCCCGCAGCCGCTAGCATAGTAATAGCGCTTTGCTGACTTTTGCTAAGTTCCTCAGTGCGTTTAGCCACTAACTTTTCTGTAGTGCGCATTTGATGTGCGAGACTGAGATGGGTTTTTACTCGCATCAGCGCTATGCTAGGTGAGACAGGTTTTGTAATGTAATCTACTGCACCAAGCTTGAACCCTTTTTCTTCACTTTCTCCTTGAGTTAGTGCTGTCACGAAAATCACAGGAATCCGGCTAAGTACTGCATCTGATTTAAGTCGCTCACACACCTCAAACCCATCCATATCCGGCATCATGATATCGAGTAAGATAAGGTCAGGCGTATGTTGCTTGGCAATTTTAAGGGCTATAGGCCCTGAGGGGGCGACTTTAACATTGTAAAAAGGGCTGAGTATGCCCAGTAATATATCAATATTCGCTGGCTCGTCGTCAACGACAAGAATATTAAATACGTGTTCGGCGTCGTTAGATACTTTCATGGATAACGTCATTAATCAGAGTTTCTATAACAGTTAAAGCGCTTTCAAAATCATAAACAGAAGTCAGTTGCTTTAAATGAGCGATGGTGTGAGCGTGGCTTGATTCACTAAATTGTGCGGCGAGCAAAGATATATGCTCTAACGCTTTTGCATCATAGGTTTCAAGCGCGTCTTTTGTTTGTTTTAAAGAGGCCAGTAAAGCGCCGTTGTCAACATCAGGATCAACATTGGTGTTTTCAATTTCATCATTTTTATCAATGGTATGAGCGATCAGTCGCAGTGTGGCATCCAATGCATAAGACAAGTCAGAAACATGTTTTGCGATAGCGGTATCAGGCCGTTGTAACGACTCAAGTAAAACCTCAAGGCAGCGTTCTAGCGTAGTAGCCCCTATTTTACGCGCATCAACGAGTAGCGCGTTTAGCAGGTCGCTTGTATGTGAAGGCGACTGTATGATGTTAAGTAAGTCTGTCATTACGCTGCGTTGACTGTATGCGGTGTAGAACGCCAACAGCGATATGGTAAATTCGTCGGCACGTTCGGGCGCATCAATGTCGATGTAACCTGCGTGAATGTGAGAGTCGATAGTGTGGACTATTTCATCGGCCGTTGCTGGCTTTACTAAGTGATAGCACATACCTGCCGGTAATGCTTTTTCTGAGGCTTCATTAGTCTCATCTGCACTAAGCGCGATTATAGGGGTCAGCCATCCCTCTCTGTTTACGAGCTTGTCTGCAACATCATAGCCTGAAATTCCAGGTAAGTGGCAATCCAGCAAAATTGCGTCAAAGGTGTTCGATTCGCAAAGGGTCAGCGCGTGCTCTCCCGTGGCAGCTGTCACGACCGTCATACCTAAATCCACTAAGATTTGCTGGCTTATTTCAAGGCTTATTAGGTCGTCATCGACCACCAAGATACGCTTATTTGACAACCGTTTGATCCGCCATTTTTTACTTTCGAGCCTCTCTTTCGCGGCTTCAGTAAATGGCAATTCAAGTGGAGACAGTGCCGAGATTAATTCTCTGTCAGAGAACGGTAATTCCACAACTCTGAATTCATTGTAACGCTTTTTTCCTAAGCGTTTTTGTACGTCTGCTCTACTGAGTGGGCTTACTATTATATTGCAGCGTAACTGAACATCGTCGTTATTATTCAACCGGTCTAAAAAAACTTTCCAGCTCGCCTCGTTATCACTCAAAAATGCGATGGTTTGTTGCCCGGTTGAAGCAAAGCGTGCTTCATGCTCATCAACAATTTCGCAATTGATATTAAGCCTCTTCAGCGTTTGCGCGAGAATTTGACATCCTTTCGCTACGCTGTCGTGGGTTTGAATACAAAGTACATCGGAAGGCAAAGATACCGGTAGGAATGGTTTTATAACGGGGCCTTCATCGACGCAGACTGGGAGTGAAAAGGCGAAACAGCTACCTTCGTGAATCTTACTTTTAAGAGTAAGTTCCCCGCCCATCAGTTCTACAAGACGTTTGCAAATGGCTAAACCCAGCCCGGTACCACCAAACTTCCTAGAGATGGAGGCATCTGCTTGTACAAACGCATTAAAGAGTTTGGACTTCCCTGCGTCGCTAATACCCATACCGGTATCGCTTACACTGAAAAAGAGTTTGTCTTCTCGCTTGTTTACTTTAAGCACTACATAACCATTGTCTGTGAACTTGATTGCATTGCTTAAAAGATTGAGTAGAACCTGATAGATTTTTTCGCTGTCACCACGGCAAGGCGAATTCGTGTTGTAGCGTATATCAAAAAGTAGCTGTAAACCTTTCTGCTGCGCCTTGACTTGAAAAACTTGTGCAAGCTTCTCAATGGTTTTAGTTAGGGTGAAAGGTTCGTTTAATATATCCACCTTATCAGCTTCAACTTTAGAAAAATCTAAAATACTATTCATTAGTTCTAGCAAGGCATTAGAGCTTCGCTGGACTTTTTCAAGGTATTGCTGGCGTTGGTCCTCGTCCTGCGTTTCCAAGGCTAGGTGAGTAAGCCCAATAATAGCATTCATAGGCGTTCTAATTTCGTGACTCATGGTAGCGAGAAAGTCACTTTTCGCCTTATTCGCGCCTTGAGCTGTGTCGTAAGCTTTCTGTAATTTATGCTCGATAGCTTTTCGGCTGCTTATGTCGCTAAAGACTCCCACATGTCCATCCGGCCTGCCGTCTTCGTCAAGCAATGGAACGGCAACGATAGAGATAGGAAACAAACGTCCCCGTTTATCCGAAAAGTAATCTTCGTAAGAAGCGTAAGATTTGCCCGCTCTTATGGACAAATTGACTGGACATTCTTCTCTAGGTAGAAGTGTACCATCCCCTTTTTGATAATGAACGGTATCGTGAAACCGTCGGCCTTCAAGCTCCTCGACGGTCCAGCCTAAAAGTCGAGAAGCCGCTGGATTGAGAAACTGAGCTTTTCCCTCGCTATTGACCGCATATACCCCTTCGCCGATGCTATTGGTAATACTTTGGTAAAAGGCGCGATCCTCTCTTAGTTTGCGGGCAAGGCGCATCTGTTCTGACATGTCTGTGCAGATAACGACAAGCCGATTGACTCGCGTGTTGTATTCCACAATCGGTACGACCGTGGCAAATACCGTCCATGGCTCATTCGTCTTAGTAAAACTGTGCAGTTCTCCTTGCCAAATTTCACCTTTAATCAGCGTTCCTAATATTCTGTTTTGCTCTGCAATTGGAATGTTTTGGATGCGGAAAATGGCGGTACTCTTCCCGATTAATTCGTCGCGAGAAAATCCGGAAAGCTGACAGCATTTATCATTCGCCGACAGCAAAATGCCATTGAGATCTATAGTTGCCACGATACCGTGTTTATCCATGGCTTTGCGCTGGAGTAATAGCTCATTATTCGCGTTTTTCTGTTCGTTGATCAGTTCATAGGTCAGCGCACTGAGATCGGAAAGATTGGTAAAGTTTTCATCTATGAGCGGCTTGTTTCGCTCTTCAAGCAACTGATTTACTGCACGCCTAAGGGTTTCAATGACGGCTTTCTGTTCGCCGTATTCTCGGCGAACTTTTTCGTTTACCGTCATCAGTTCCTCTGAACTGATGCGCAAACTTCTATCTCTTAGCGTTATATCTCTTTCAAAGAAAGCGTAAGACTCATCGACTCGTGAAATAAGCGATGCTAGCCCTTGTTTGAAATCATCCGTTACCTCAAACTGCTCGTCATCGCTTTTAGATTTGAGGTCATCGAGCCAGCGCTCGAGTGTCACTGTATCGTCGAGGTTGAATGCTCGGCGCAACTGGCGCTCTAATAGTGGGGTCAAGTTGCTTCCCTTAATAACATAATAGTCAACGTCTGATTGTGTAACTCACACTGGGCCTTATTAAGTAAGGGGCTAATTTCACCGTAGGAATAAAAGCCAGCAATACATACTTGACCGGTAAGTTGACGGTCTATTTCCTCAATTTCTTCTTCAACCCGGTCACCCATAACGAGTTTGCGTCCAACACAGCTAGTAACAAGGGCAAGACTATCAGCATGATAGTTTGGGGGGGAATGGGTAATACCGTCTATAGCCCTATGAGCGCCATCGATAAGATCATCCGTCGACGCGTGCATTAAACGTAGGTAGTGACTTTGTTGAACTTCGCCTGCCAAGATTAAGCTTTTCGATGATTCATCTATGCCGAGTATCGTTCTAATGACCTGTGTAGGTTGACCTTCCTCATTTAAAACTTCGAAGGGAAACAAGAGCCCACTTGCAGGAAGGTCGTTTGCGTATTCGCCCAGGTACTCTTTATAGATATCAAGCGCAGGTCTACCGTCTAATTCAAAGAGCTGATTCGCAGTAGCTGATGTTACTGCTCTCGCCGGGCCAAACGAACGCCAGCCGCCATGAGCACTATAATCAAACGACAAACTATCACCATAAAAAGCGATAGCGGCAACGCTTCTGCTGTCGACGCCTTCGGGGTGCAACACATAAGTTTGTTCAAACGCGCCATAGTCTCCGGCTAGTCCTCCGCTTATTCCTACATTTTCGGGTAACTTGCTCGTCAAGCCTTCTAACAAGGCTGAGCCGTTTACATCAACACCGGGCGCGAGGAGATAAACACCTCTTAGCCCTTCATTGTCTATATCACCTGCCAATGATTGCCCGGTTTTAAATGAGCTCCCCATGTCTTGTAAACGTGTATGGTAGATTTTAACTTGTGCACTGCTACTGAAACGTACTGCGACGAGAGTGATACCATTTTCAAAAACTCTGTTGCCAGAAATTTCACCTGCAGTACTACATCCAATGCAATTGTGACAGATTTCAGTCAGCGTTTTACGAAATGAGGGAATAAGAAAAAATGTCGGCGAAGCGAAGGCGATAACAAACGATGGTGAAAACGCTCTCAACGCCTCACTCTCAGACTGTAGCTCTTCTAAGCTGGTAAAAAACAGCGTCTTTGAAAGCATTGATATGGATTATGGATTACTCATTGGTACTTTATAGTAACAACTGAGCAAATTTACAATTTTTGGAGGTTATTCTTTCGTAGTAATAAACTGATTTTTAGAGAAAAACAGCCGTTTAAGAAAATACTAAAACGGCTGTTTTTTTATCATGCGGAGCGAAGTTCTCTTCGCAAAATTTTACCAACGGTAGATTTAGGTAGCTCGTCAAGAATAGTAATAGATTTTGGGATCTTATAATTAGTTAATTGCTTTCTGCAGTGTTCGATAACGTCGTCGGTAGATACGTCGGCCGATACAGTAATGAAGGCACAAACTTTTTCACCCGTTTTGTCATCAGGTTTGCCCACGACAGCAGCTTCCATTACGTTAGGGTGCGTGGTTAAAACGTCTTCAATTTCATTGGGGTAAACGTTAAAGCCAGAAACTATAATCATGTCTTTTAAGCGGTCTACGATTTTTATAGCGCCTGACTCGGTGCGTATACCAATGTCCCCGGTTTTAAAGAAACCGTCTTCGGTCATTACTTTAGCGGTCTCGTCATCCCGGTTCCAATAGCCCATCATAACTTGGGGGCCGCGCACTGCTATCTGCCCAGACTCGCCCTCGGCCACAGGTTTATCTGAACTGTCTAATAGTGCCACTTCGGTATCTTCTAATTCATGACCTACCGTGCCAATTTCTTCTTTTCCGGGGATGTTGAATGAAACCACGGGCGCCGTTTCAGAAAGACCATAACCTTCGGTAATGGTGTTGCCGGTAACATCTCGCCATATGGAAACGGCTGCCTGAGTAAGGGCGGTGCCCCCTGACATAGTAAGGTGAAGCTTAGAGAAATCTAATTTTGAGAACTCAGGATGGCGTCCTAAGCCAACAAATAAGGTATTAATACCCATGAAAGCAGAAATTTTGTGTGGCTTGAGAGTTTGAATAAAGCCGTCAATATCTCGTGGATTTGGAATAAGGATGATTTGCGTACCCTTAGCAAATAGCGCCATCATACCTACCGTGAATGCATAAATGTGATAAAGAGGTAGCGGGCATACAAGCACTTCTTCACCGTCTTTAAAGCCCTCTCCAATGCGCTCTAGCATCTGAATGCAGTTAGCTAGCACGTTCTTGTTACTTAAAGCCGCTCCCTTAGATACACCTGTGGTTCCCCCTGTATATTGCAACATAGCAAGCTCATCTAGATTTATAGAAGGGCGTTCGAATTGAGGTAACTCACTTCCTATTTCGATTGCTTTACTCAGCGATACCGTACCGTCAAGCGCGGGCGCTGTATTAGGGTCTAAAAGTTCAGTTGCAGACGTAGTGATGACAGTACTGATGTCTGTTTCAGTTTGTATGCTGGTGAACTTTGGAAGTAAATCGCCAAGAATGACCAAGGCTTTTGCACCACTGTCAGTAAACTGATGTTTCATTTCCCTTTCTGTATAAAGTGGGTTGGTGTTGACTACCACTAAACCCGCTCGTAATGCTGCATATACGGCAATGGGATTTTGAATTAAGTTAGGAAGTTGAATGGCTACTTTAGTGCCCGGGGCAAGTTTAGCTTCGTGAACAAAATATCGCGCTAGTGCAGACGATTTGCTATCTATTTCAGCAAACGTGAGGGTTTGTCCAAGTGCCGTGTAAGCGGGCCTATCGGCAAACTGGTGCATTACATGTTCAATGTAGTCGGCTAGACAGGTCACGTTATCAGGATAAGTTATCATAATGCTTGTTCCTAGTAGGGCATGGTAATTAGGCATTCGTTATACAGTACCAAACTTAACCTTTTATTTACATCTGTGTTAATTTATTCGGCACTATCAATATTATTTATGTTTTTGCTTTAAATTTATTACCTAAGTAGGCAAAGACACACCCCGCAATAAGCCCTGCTAAACACTGCGCTAGTAAACCAGCTAAAGAACGAGCGCCAGCGATAAGCGTAACGTTAAGAATAGGCTGCATTGCCATGAGCATTATTCCAAAAGACACGGCTCCAGCTAATGAAAACAATGCTAAGCGGGTAGGGAATGGTGCACTTTCAGTTCGCCTGCTATAAATACGATCGATAAGGTACTGCGTAATGAAAAAGGCAAGGGCGAGTGTCACCGCGATAATAACGCCATAGGTTGGAAGGAGCCCTAGTAAATCTTGCTTTATCATGAAAAACCAGTCGCTAAACCCAATAGAAACGTCAATCTTTGTAAGCTCCGTCAATACCGCCGTTGTGTGAAAAATACTCGCTAATATAAAGCCTGCGGCCCATGCGAGTATGAAAACAAAAAATGTATGTCGTAAGAATTTTTTCATTGTTTTAGCCAAAAAGCTTCCGGTCCTTGTTATAGATAAAATGTAGGTTTGACCTATCAAGCTGCTATTTTTTATCGAAAGTGCACGACATAACATAGTACGTTTATCCACATACAACAATCAGTTGATTTATTCGTCAACGCCACGGGTTATTAAAGCGCAGCTCGCCAGGCTAACCGGTATTTATTTGTTAAAATGTGCTGCCCATCCGACACATCGAGTCTTCGCAAAAGGCTTTTTAACCTAATGCTATACCGACGAAACGGGAAGGTTAGAGGGACAGTTGGTTTAACATTTAACCGATCTGTTCTTCACAGATGTCCGTAAAGATTAACGAATATTTATGGAAATATATTAACTGGGAGAAAAGTTAACTTTCGTCTTCTGTCAAAATTAGAGGCAAGTTCAGTTTCCCAGCTATGACCTAGAAGGCACTAGCATGTCAGATGAACAACACACTACCCCAAAACTACTGCT
>Ga0115005_10001069_pt1 | contig 21608 bp, 20 predicted proteins | sample ArcOceMetagenome_FD_87163 | JGI IMG/M metagenome (GOLD analysis project Ga0115005, IMG submission 87163) | Marine eukaryotic phytoplankton communities from Arctic Ocean - Arctic Ocean - Greenland ARC118M Metagenome | ecosystem: Environmental > Aquatic > Marine > Oceanic | place: Arctic Ocean...
ACGGTAAACATGTGGGTCACCCAGACTTTGTTATTGCAAGAGATTTAGCGGATTTACGCAATAAAATAGATGCCGCCAACGCCAATGGAAAAACCGTAATGGTTGACCTTTACGCAGACTGGTGTGTGGCCTGTAAGGAATTCGAAAAATACACCTTCCCTGACCAGAAAGTGGTTACAGCGCTTAGCAACACGGTGTGGATGCAAATGGACCTTACCGATAACACACCAGAACGCCAGGAGATTTTCGATACCTTCAACGTCCTTGGTCTCCCTACTATTTTATTCTTTGATAAAAATGGTAATGAAATAGAAAAAGCTCGCGTAACCGGGTTTATGAAAGCAAAAGCCTTTGCTAGTCATGCTGATGAATGGCTAAACCAAACACTCGATGACAGTAGCCGTGGGAATATTAGCCCTGACTAAATCATCGGATTTCCCTACAGGAAGCACGGCCCTTATCAATTTTGTTAAGGGTCGCCTCATATGGCTACTCTTAATTGTAATCATTGTTAGTTTTTGTTGTTTGCTTTCCTCGCCTGTCTTAGCGAAAACGACAGGCTGTTTTGATAATAAGCGGTTTTGCTTCGAACTCACCCCTTCATCGACTTCCCTTTATCTTGTCTCTGTTCAACGAAAAGTCTCTTTTCCCGTAGCGCTCACGCTGTATTCCGATGAACTGTTACAAATACCGTCTCAAGAAAAGTCACGAAAGCCACTATTTCATGCCAACGCGTTTTTGAATACAGACAACGCTATACCTTTAGGTGTAATAGAAGAACCTGAAACATTTTGGGAAACCATGCGCGTTAAATGGACGGTGGGGCGAATAGATGCGAAGCATGACGATACTTATACCTACCTTTCTCCCCTGCAGCCTGCCAGTAAATACAGTATTGTTCAGGGTTTCAATGGTACCTTTACCCATTCTGGAGCATCGAGATTTGCGCTCGACTTTGCCGCGCCTGTGGGCACTCCTGTTCTAGCAGCGCGCGAGGGTGTGGTCATAGACACCAAAGACGATGGCGATAAAGGCGGGCCATCGCCCGAACTTGCTAAATATGCTAATTATGTTGTTGTTCTTCATAGTGACGGCACAACCGGTGAATACTATCATCTTAAGCACAAAGGAGCGGCAGTAACACGAGGGCAAACCGTGCAGCGGGGACAACTAATCGGCTATACCGGCAACACGGGATTCTCTTCCTTACCCCACCTCCACTTCGCTGTTTATGTGGCTAAGTTTCACGGTAAATACGTTAGCGTTCCCTTTTCTCTTGGCGGCACCTCTCTCTAACTCGTGTAACCAATACCATTGAATCACACAGCGTGCTGCGGGTTCACGCCCAAAATTACCACTTAAACTTTGCGGCGAAAACACCTGATTAGACCAGTATTTTGCTGCGAAAACTTTATCTATCACTATAATCATTAGTTAACACAATAAATGAGAAAATAAATTGGCGTTTTTTCGTGCAACTGTCACAAAAATTTGTTGAAATGACGAAAACAGTGATTTTTTCCCGAAGATAGCAGCAAACTAGATGAACATTTTGTTACTGAACGGCCCTAACTTAAATATGTTAGGCCAACGAGAACCCGAAAAGTACGGCACACAAACCTTGCAAGACATCGTTGATGATTTGCAGGCGCAGGCTGCCTCGAGCGACGTGACCTTAACGCATTTTCAGTCGAACGCAGAGTTTGAACTGATTGAACGCGTGCACGCTGCTATGGGTACAGTTGATGCCATTATTATTAATCCTGCTGCTTTCACGCACACCAGCGTCGCCCTTCGCGATGCATTGTTGAGTGTCAGTATTCCGTTTATTGAAGTGCATTTGTCGAACGTTCATGCCCGCGAACCGTTTCGTCACCATTCTTATTTTTCTGATGTTGCAGCTGGCGTCATTGTTGGCCTTGGTGCCATGGGTTATTCGCTCGCGCTAACTGCAGCAATCAATTTACCGAAATCGTTAAAATAACGCAGAGACAGAACATGGATATTAGAAAGATTAAAAAACTCATCGAATTAGTGGAAGAATCTGGCATTGCCGAGCTAGAGATCACTGAAGGCGAAGAGTCTGTACGCATCCACCGTGGACCTACAGGTGTTCAAGCGCCAATGAACTACAGTTTTGCAGCGCCTGCAGCACCGCAAATGGCTCCTGCTCCAGCAGCGGCAGCCACCACCGCATCAGAAGCGCCAGCGGAGCCTGCACAGCCAGAAGGTCACGTTGTTAAGTCTCCTATGGTAGGTACTTTCTACCGTGCATCTTCTCCTACTGCAAAAGCCTTTGCAGAAGTGGGTCAGCAAGTAAAAGTTGGCGACACGCTTTGTATCGTTGAAGCCATGAAGATGATGAACCAAATTGAAGCAGATAAAGCAGGTGTGGTTAAGGCAATCTTGGTGGAAAACCAAGACCCTGTCGAATTCGACCAGCCAATGTTCATCATTGAATAAGCGAGTGCTTAACTATGCTAGATAAAGTACTAATTGCTAACCGTGGCGAGATTGCCCTACGTATTTTGAGAGCCTGTAAAGAACTAGGCATCAAAACCGTAGCCGTGCACTCTACTGCGGATAAAAACTTGAAGCACGTGTTGCTAGCTGATGAATCAATTTGTATTGGTAAAGCATCGGCAACCGAAAGTTACCTTAATATACCGCGCATCATCGCTGCGGCCGAGGTCACAAATTCAATCGCTATTCACCCAGGTTACGGTTTCCTAGCGGAAAACGCAGACTTTGCTGAGGCGGTAGAAAAAAGCGGCTTTATTTTCATTGGCCCTAAACCCGAAACTATTAACCTAATGGGTGACAAAGTTTCAGCTATTAATGCAATGAAAAAAGCCGGGGTACCCTGTGTGCCAGGCTCTGACGGCCCGCTAACGGATGACGTAGAGCGCAACAAAGCCATTGCTAAGCGCATTGGCTACCCTATCATCGTTAAAGCTGCGGGCGGCGGCGGTGGTCGTGGTATGCGCGTGGTTCGCAGCGAAGCTGAATTGATTAAAGCCATTGAAACAACGCAGGCTGAAGCTGGCGCTGCCTTTGGTAACTCAACGGTTTACATGGAAAAATTCCTTGAGAACCCACGTCACGTTGAAATTCAGGTACTAGCCGATGGACAAGGCAACGCCATCCACTTAGGTGAGCGCGACTGTTCAATGCAGCGTCGTCACCAGAAGGTCGTTGAAGAAGCTCCGGCACCAGGTATCTCTGAGCAAATGCGCACCAAAATTGGCGATCGCTGCCGCAGAGCCTGTGTTGAAATTGGCTACCGCGGCGCAGGTACGTTCGAGTTCTTGTATGAAAACGGCGAATTCTATTTCATTGAAATGAATACTCGTATTCAGGTAGAGCACCCTGTATCTGAAATGATTACTGGCGTTGATCTCATTAAAGAACAGCTTCGCATTGCTGCTGGTCAGCCACTGTCTATCGACCAGTCGCAAATTCAAATTCGTGGCCACGCCATTGAATGCCGAATTAATGCAGAAGATCCAAAAACCTTCATTCCAAGCCCTGGTCCTATCACCATGTTCCACGCGCCAGGTGGCTTAGGTATTCGCTGGGAGTCGCACATTTACGCGGGCTACCACGTACCGCCTTACTACGACTCTATGATCGGTAAGCTTATCACTTATGGCGAAAGCCGAGACGAAGCGATCGCTCGTATGCGTCACGCGCTTGAAGAGATTGTAGTTGAAGGAATTAAAACGAATATCCCGCTTCAGCGTGCCATTATGGCTGATGAAAACTTCTTCGCAGGTGGAACCAACATCCACTACCTTGAGAAGAAGCTAGGCCTAGCCTAATCCCCCCTTTGGGCTACACGGTGTTTTTTGTGTAGCCCAATTTTCTTTTCGCTATTCGCTATTCGCTATTCGCTATTCGCTATTCGCTATTCGCTATTCGCTATTCGCTATTCGCTATTCGCTATTCAGCGTCTTCTAATTTTACGATTAGCACAATCAAATTTTAACGATTTTACTATTCAACACACCAATTTAAACTAGGTACAAGTTTTAAGACATCTCCCTAGGTTTTGAAATTTTGTGTGTTTAATTGGAGTCCCACTCCACTTGTGCCGGCATCCCTGTCGGCTTTTTTTATTTTTCATCAATACCAACTCGTTACCCAATTAACAGGATTTAATGTATAAACGTAGATAAATTCACTGCTTAAGAGTTTACGAGTGCGTTTTTTTATACTGCTTATCACACCGCTTTTGTCTTGCGCGTTAACCAATGCTTATGCGAATGGGTTTTCCCCATCTTTTTCACATAAACTTGATGTACAGATACGCTATGACGATCGCTCCAACAGGCCTAGCAGAGAGCAATACCGTTTGCGTTACTATCCCTCTATCGCACTCTCGCCATCTCTGTCTGTTCATAGCTTTATTGTTACCGGAGAGGACTTTTCTTCTAGCCATAATACATTCGGTAGCGATACCACAGATTACCTTTATCCACGGCGTTTATATGTAAGACACAAAAATGACTTCGGTAAGACTGAGGTTGGCGTTATTCCAACCTACAAAGGCAGGGTTTCATCTACAGGACTTTCTAAAGATGGCTGGATAACGGGGGTTCGACACGTCCGACAGCTCAAAAACGATACGGCCATTGAAATAGTGGTGGGGCAATTAGTAAATGCACAGGCGAATGAAGCATTCAATATTGGCGAAGAAGACGATTATTTTGAAATTGAGTACTCGGCAAAAATGGGGCAGCGTCACAGTTATGAAGCAAGTTTTGAAAAAATGCTCAATGGAACGTTTGTACGGGCTGAATATCGCTTTCGAATCAATGATGAAGATACCGCTTTTGTAGAACTTGTTCAGCGAACTGACGAAAGCGCTGCTAAGTTTGTAGTTGGGACAAGTGGTGAGCTTGCAACAGGCGTTCTTAACACTTCTTATCCTATCGAATATTTTGCATATTACTCTTATATAGATAGTCGTTTCGGCGAGCGTGCCGAACTCATAGAAGACTTTTTAGGTACAGGCCATGGAGGTTCGTTGGAATTCAGTGGTGTTCTTTCGAAAAAACATGATGTTGAATGGTTTGTGAGAACAGACGTTGTTGAAAGCGTAAGCCGACTGTTAGCAGGTATCAAGCTGTCTTTCGAGGGCTGACAGCCAAGCACAACGCCATTCAAAAAAAGGCCCATCAAACGATGGGCCAAACAGCAAGAACGCGTACACACTTTAACAGTGCATAATAGATTACGGGGGTAGACTGCTAGGAGTTCAGTTATGCTTAATTACTTATTTTTAATTTCAGACGCTTTAAAGTCCTCGGCAGATTTATTAGACTTTAGACCAATAAGAGAGCTTATTCTTTCTTATCGATGTACTCATTATTTGCCCTGAAGAAATATCAAGGTGTGTTTGTGTCTAGTCGTTACGCCCAATTTAAAGAACAACTACCAATTTCTCGTCTTTCAGATGAAACGCTCCTCGCGTTTAGAGTGTTATTTGATGATCCACTCGACATTGTCGACCTCGCTCAAGACATAGCCGACTTAGCTCTTTACCCGGAACGGTTAAATGAGAGCTACCGAAAAGAATGGGAAACCTATGTCGTAAAAGCGTTAGCCCTTGAGATAAAGAAACAAGATAACTTAACGCCTGGAGAGTTTATTGAACTTATGATGACAAAAGTGGAGGACATTCAAAATAACAACGACACCTATTCAAATCTCCTTCGCCAAGTCCACCACGCTAAAAGCATTTTGTTATCAGACAACACCTTCGTATTTCCAACGCCATTGCGACAACAGCTCACTGCTTTTCTCTTGCCAATTTCTGCAATATCACCGCCTAAGAAGTGACCCAAGAGCCTTAATTACATGCGCTGATTGCCGCTCAGCCCACCATGACCCGAGCGGTGGGTGACGATATGATTGTTGATATTTACTTGTTAGCACCTTTATATTTGTACTGAGAAGGGCAGTAACCTCTATCCACGCCTTCTGGTCGCAAGCTCGCATGCTTTGTCTTCCTACCCGATACTCTCTCACGCCAGTTTTTGAAGGTTTTTTGTTTAAGGTTTTTACGCATGAGCTTTATTACGTCTTTCTCGGGTAGTCCAAACAAACGCTCAATAGCTTCAAATGGGGTGCGGTCTTCCCATGCCATTTCTATGACTCGTGATTCTTGCTCTTCAGTAAGTGCCATCTCAAACATCTCAATAAGTACTTTTTTAACTTCAATATTTACTCTATAGGGAACGATTTCGTTCAGTAAAAACCATAAATTCCGTGTTGCTAACTTACTCGCTAAATTACTCGCTAACGTTAGCAATAATAGCCTCATCGTCTTTTTCAAACGCTAGCTTTAAAAGCTCTGCTGCTGCTACGGCATCACTCAGTGCCCGGTGATGCCGCTCCATTTCGATATGGAAATGTTTAGTCAAGTTGGCTAGCGAATAGGACGGTAGGCCAGGGTAAGTTCGACGCATCTCGCGCACAGTACACATTTTAGGTCTTCTAAACGATTGTTCTAATCGAGCAAACTCTTGTTTAATGAATCCATAATCAAAGTTAACGTTATGTGCAACAAACACGGCATCCTGAGTAAAACTTGCGATATGATCCGCGACTTCAGAAAACAGCGGCGCGTCGGCCACCATGTCGTCTGAAATACCGGTAAGCTTGGTAATATTGCTGGGGATACGGCGCTGAGGATTAAGAAGGGTTTGAAACCTGTCTACCTCCTGTCCAGCCACAAGCTTCACCATACCTATTTCCGTAATGCGGTTGTAACTGTTATTGCCACCTGTTGTTTCGATGTCTACGACAACATAAGGTTGTTCAGGATCCCGTATCCAATTAACAGTCGTAACGGCTACATCAAACCCCGCTTGCTGCAAACGCTGGATAGACACAAGTTGGTTACGTCGAAGCTGATCGCCAGGGGCCTTTATCTCTTCAAAGCGAAGGGTGTTATCAAACACCATAATGTCGGGGAATCCGTCTCGCAGGTTGGCGAAGTCTTTACACATCATTCGTAGTAAGGTGTAAATCACCTCAAGTGAACCATGCTTTATCAGTGCTTCAATCGGCGTTAGCAAATAGCTTGACCACATAAACAAACTGTTTACTTTGCCATAATGCTTGGTCGCCATTTTATGAAGGTGGAATCGCAACTTTTCTTTAGTATCGAGCTTGCGCAGTAGGTCTTCAATACTAAGTTCAAACTTTGCATAAAAGTTGTTTTGCTTTAGCGAAAGTGGCCTGCGATCAAATTCAGTAACCAGCGTATCCTCTTCGTAAAGCTGCTTCCAGAACGTAAGGCCAAACAAACTACGCCACAACCGATTCTCTGTGCGCCAGCCCTCAATTCCTTGCCTTGCGTAGTGGGCTAAAACACCTCGCTCTACCTGCTGATTTTGACTTACATCAATATCAAGCGTTCGGCTTGCGTTTCTGAGCATGTCAGTCACCGTACTAGTGCGCTTTTTATGATATTTGCGAGCATAAAAATCTTCAGCAAAAGCCAGCAGTGTATCCGACTGGGGATTATCTATGATGTCTTCAAGCACCTGCTTTACGCCATCCTGGTTACCGTCTTTGTAACTTTCCCTTAACCACTTTTCCTTTGCTTTGTCGCTTTGTGCCTGTTGCAGAACAGCTAACCCTTTTTGGCGGTCTATTCCCAATAGTTTAAGTCCAAGCGCGTAAAGACATTGATCGCGATAAAAACTTGCCGATACGCCTTCTGTTTCTGGAAAGTCTGCCTCTGCGGTTGCAAGAAGCATGTCATCGTTATAAAACGCCAACTGGCTGTAGTGGTTAGCGTAGAACCATGCTGCTAGAGCGTCTTCCTTGGTATCAAAACGGGCCGTGTCGGTAACAGAATCAGAGCGCGTTCTCATTACGCCAAGATCGCGCATAGAAAATTGATTCAGGCGGCTTTTTGTGTTGCCGAAATATATAAAAAGTAGAAAGCGAAGCGCACTATCAAAGAGACACACTAAATAATTTTCAAGTGATAACTGCTCAGGCCAACCGTGGGTTGAAATGTGCTCTTTAAGTCTTGTGACCAACTTTGGTTTGGTCAATGAAGAAAGACCCTGTGTACTGCCATACTCGGCGAGTAACGCAAGCAGTGCGTCTTTTGTTAATACACCCGCAATATCATTTAACGAAGCATGAGACAGGTCACCAAACCAACCATTTACCTTTAACCAGTCTATCTGCTCCTGCGGCGTGCTAACTTCGCTGTAATTAAACTGACTTCTATCTATTACCGCGTACTTGCGATTGGCAGCTCTCACCACAATGCATTGCTTGTCGTCATCCAATGCCCTGAAGCGTTCTATAAAGCCAGTAGCCTCATCGCTTAACAGCGCACGGTTTGCTCCCTCGAAGAACCCAAGGAATTCGTGAAAGTGTGTTAGATAATAACGGGGCGGTAAATCTTTTCGCATGGTGCATCTTTGGCTGTAAAATCTTTGATAGTGTATATTTATACAGCCCATTTAATCAAATTAAATACAGCGCCTACACAAGGTTCTGCTTCTCCCATCCGCACTTTAAACTCGTACTCTCTGCTTCGCGACCCAACGAAAAAACGTGGCTAGCTGCTCGTCTTCAAGCAAAAGCGGCAAAGTATAAAAGTGTTTAGCTAACGTCATCTCATCATAAAATCGATGGATGCCACTATGACATTGCCTACAAATATAAATACCGGTTTGCAATTCTGATTTGGTGAAATGCTTTTTAAAGAAGTTACGACGGTGCATTTTTCGTGGGATCAAATGATGAAACGTAAGGCGTGTGTCTCTTTTGCAGCAAGGGCATTCGCCTACTTTATTTGTCACTTCTCAACCTTTATGTCTGTTTATTTTGGCCCAACCAAATCTTGTCTCTTAGCTTTTGCTTCTTTCAACAATGGGTAAATCCAGTCTTCTTTACATTACGTAACAAACAGCAATTGTGATTACGAAGGCGAACTTTTATGAGCTTAACCCGTTCTATGGACTTTTCATGCCCATACTGTATGGCACCGAACGACGTAGAGATAGATGAAGTCAATGATGTAGGGCAAGTTCAGGTACTTGATTGCCAAGTGTGCTGCCAACCTATTGAACTGACGACCTATCAACATGGTGACGACATACAGATTGAGGCTGAAAGAGAGAATGACTAAACAATTTACTCGGGCCGATATTGACGCCCTTGCACAGCGATATCGCGCTAATTTAATCAATAGCCTATCTGGGTTTAAGTCGGCCACTTTAGTGGGCACGACCGACGGCAAGACAAACAATCTTGCAATCGTTAGTTCTATTGTCCATGTGGGTGCAAATCCTCCACTAATTGGTATGATCATGCGCCCACATACTGTGACGCGCGATACCCTTGGTAATATCAAACAGCAAGGGTTCTACACATTGAATCACGTTTCCACCGATTGGGTAGACAAGGCGCATCAAACATCAGCGCGCTATGCACCAGATGAAAGCGAATTTGATGCCGTAGGCTTAACGCCGCAATTCAGCGGATCATTTAGTGCCCCTTATGTGGCAGAAAGCGATATTAAAATGGGGCTCAAGGTTGCTCAGCACTTTACCTTACTAAATGAGACTGAAATGGTAATTGGCGAGATTCAAGAACTTTATATGCCAGAAGACATTGTTGATGAAGATGGGTATGTCGACATTGAGCAAGCGAAGACGGCTTGTATTTCAGGTTTAGACAGCTATCACAGTACAAAGCGAATAGCGCAGTTCTCATACGCTAAGCCAGATGTTGCACTAACAAAAAAGTGAATCTACAGTGTCATTGTGTGTCTGACAGACATGGTACTGTGAAGTTTATTTAATCTGGATCAAGCGAAAATTCGAAAATTCAGTCGATCTTTTTTCAAAAAGAGATAGTATCTAGATATGAAACAAAACCTGCCTCTTGGGGCAGGTTTTTGCGTTTAAGGCACTGAATAAAAAAGAATCATTATCGTTTCTATCTCTTAAGGAGAATGTTATGAAATCTGTAAATCGCCGTGACTTCTTAAAGCTATCGGGCTCTACAGTTATCGGTCTTACGCTAGGCGGAGTTGCGTTACGTGCACAAGCTCAAGAGCAGCTTAGCGCCGACGACCCAACAGCAAAAGCATTAAACTACACACCGTCTTCAACGGTTGAAGGTGCAAAATGTGCTAACTGCATGTACGTGCAGGGCGCCGATGGCGAGCAATACCGCCCTTGTAACATTTTCCCTAACAAACTGGTTAATGCTGACGGCTGGTGTAGCGCTTGGGTTAAAAAGCCTGGTTAATGTTGTATTTCGCAACGAGCGTTTTGAGAAAGTTAAAGCCCTTGATTTGAAATCGAGGGCTTTTTTGTTGAGCCTGTTATAGCGCGGCATCTAGTCCTTTTTCAATTCCCTTGAACTTTGGGTTGTCAAAGCGTGTGGGCAGCAATCCCGGCTTGATATAAAAGCCATGTTTAGCTTCAAATATACGCCCGACTCCAAGCACTTCTTCATCTTGCCACTTACCCCCAATAAAGCTGATGCCAACAGGAAGGTCTTTCACTTGCCCAGCCGGTACCGTCAGATGAGGATAGCCAGCTATTGCCGCTAAATACCCAATACCAATAAAGCCTACCGGAGAGTGGTCTCCATATACGCCATCTATAAGAAAGGATGGGCTATTTGATGGTGCCACGAGTACCTCAACGTTATGCTTTGCCATCAGTGCATCAATGCCATTTTTGCCCGCAGTATCTTTAATAAGGCTAAGTGCTTTTTTGTATTCGTCGCTTTCAATTGTCGCTGAAGCCAAAGACTTTTCAAAAATGTTCTGATCAAAGAGTGATAGCTCTCGCTCGGTTTTCTTATTGAACGCAATAAGTTCATCAAGGTTCCTTGCAGGTAGCTCTGCCGGAGAGCCAGCTAAATAGTCGTTGATGCTGTGATGGAATTCACTAAGTAAGACATTGTAAGAATCGGCCCAGAAAGAATCCGGCTGAGAAAAGTCACTGATATCCACCAAGGTTGCTCCCGATGCTTTAAGCTGCGCTAACGCTTTTTCGTAAACGGCGAGGACGTGTGGATTATCTCCTTGTCTGTACCTTACCACGCCTATTCTCTTACCTTTTAAGTCTGTTGCGAGCATTGAGGCGGAAGGTAGCTTTGGAATATGGGATTGGGCATCTTTTGTTGCGTTATCTTCTTCATCAACACCCGCCATGATTGCGGTCATCAACCATGCATCGTGCACATTCGCTGTCATTGGCCCTGCCGTATCTTGGCTAAACGAAATCGGCACAATATGCGTTCGAGACAGAAGGCCTACCGTAGGCTTAAAGCCAACCACACCGTTTATCGAAGCTGGGCAGATAATTGAACCGTTAGTTTCAGTTCCTACAGCGAGCGATGCCAAACGAAGTGACATTGCTGCGCCTGAGCCTGACGACGAACCACACGCGCTTCGCGCTAGTATATGAGGATTGCGAGTAAGCCCACCGACGGCGCTCCATCCGCTGATTGAAGACTCTGAACGAAAGTTAGCCCACTCAGACAAGTTAGTTTTACCTAGGACAATGGCTCCAGCAGCTTTTAGCTTCGCCACAATGGGCGCATTGCGACCTGTATTATTGTTAAGAAGCGCCATCGAACCTGCTGTTGTAGGCATTTCATCACTTTCAATATTATCTTTTAACAATACAGGGATACCGGCTAAAGGGCCGAGCGCTTGCTTATTGGCTATTTGTCTATCGACTGCCTGTGCTTCGTTTAATATATTTGGGTTTAACGCAAGAACGCTGTTTACTTGATTGTCTAGCTTTTCAACACGTGATAAATAGCCTTTAACCAGCGCCGCCGATGTAATCTCTCCGTTGGCAATCGCTTGGGCTTGCTGGTAAGCAGGCATGTCCAAGTAACGCTCAAGCGTATTTTCTTGTAGTGCTTCCGAAGGGGTTGAATGAGACACACAGGCCGAGCAAACAACCACCGTGACCAATAAAAAAGACCACTGCTTCAACATAAATCTTTCCTTAACAGATAATTCCAGTGTCTAGCATTACCGCTTTATAAAAGCGGCAAGTTTCAGACGTCAAAGTACTGATAGTTTCATATACCTTGTATCAGAAATAGTTCACTGTCTATACATTAAAATCTGTATTTATGGTGTTGTTGCATGTGGCAGCAGGTGAAGGAGACTCTCGAGTTTGTATTTATCTAGCAGCTGCTGATAACGCCCATTTTCAATAAACGTGCGAAGCCTATTATTAAACGCCACTCTTAATTCCGGGTCGGGAATAGCTGCACTGTATGACGAAATAGGGAATAGCTCATGAAAGACGACTTCATCGCCCGAGTAAGCCGTATTATTTGACTTAAAATAGTTGAAAATATTCCTGTCGAGTATAACCACATCTACATGGCCGAGCATCAACATATCAACCTGTCTATCTTGCCTTGCCATCTCCATATATGTGGCCTGGTCCGTAACGATTTGGCGGAATGCTTCACCTAACACCGCATCAGCCGTTTGAAACGCAATAATGCTTTTGCCACGTAAATCTTCAATACTATTAATTTCAAACTTACTTTCAGCGCGAGTCACCGCAACGTTTTGATAGACAACATAAGGGTCCGACAAGATAGCTGAATCAAGGACGTGAGCTGAATTTTGCGTCAAACCAAGGTCAATCAAGTTATCTTCTAGTAATCTTGCTGTTCGCCCAAATGGCACGTAAATAGGCGATAAATCATGCCCCATATCTGCCAAAATAGCGCGCGCTACATCCACTTCAAAGCCAGAGTTCTCTTGTGAAATAACATAAGGTGGCTTATTCCACCCTACTACAACGTCAATTTCCTCAGATGAAGCTGAAAAAGGTAACAACAAAAAGCTCAAAACAAGGGAAAAAAAGCGCATAAGGCCTCTGTTAGATTAAAAAACAAACAACCAACGTCTACTATAAGCGTTTCTCTAAATCGCACCAGTCGACAAAAGGTTAATATTTTAATTGCTTTTTTATATTAAAGTAAGCCGGTAACATTCAAACTCACAAGGTTTAATACTGTGGCTTTTCGTTTGTCTTCATTTTGTTTCACGCCAACGAAAGGTACAATACGTACAAAGACCACAACGAATGATAAATATGGCTTGGCTACAACTTCGAATCGACACATCTTCTGAACACGCTGAATCTATTGGCGATATGCTTACCGCTAACGGCTCTCAGGCCGTCACATACGTTGATGCGAAAGATACTCCTATGTACGAACCGAAACCTGGTGAGGTACTGCTGTGGCCAGATACACAAGTGGTAGGGTTATTTGAAGCTGATGCCGACATGAAAAGCATCCTAAAGCGGTTAGGTAAAGCTAAGGTGTTGGGGGAAAATTTTAAATACAAGCTTGAACCACTTGAAGACAAAGACTGGGAGCGGGAGTGGATGGACAACTTTCATCCTATGCAGTTTGGGGAGCGCTTGTGGATTTGCCCAAGCTGGCGCGATGTTCCAGACCCGAACGCCGTTAATGTCATGCTAGATCCAGGTCTTGCCTTCGGAACAGGGACTCACCCAACTACAGCGCTATGTTTACGCTGGCTAGACGGCATAGATATGACGGATAAAACCGTCGTCGATTTTGGCTGTGGCTCAGGGATTTTAGCATTGGCTGCATTAAAGCTTGGCGCTACGCGCGTTATCGGTATTGATATCGATCCGCAAGCACTTCAAGCGACAAAAGAAAATGCGCGCCGCAACGGTGTTGAAGACCGCTTAGATGTGTACCTTCCTGAAGATCAACCTGAACTTGAAGCTGATGTGGTAATGGCGAATATATTGTCAGGCCCTTTATTAGAACTTCAAAGCGTTATCACAGACTACTGCAAATCAGACGGTTTGTTAGTCCTTTCCGGCATTCTTGCTGAACAAGTCACCCGAATAGAAGAAGCGTATTCGAAAGACATAGAACTTGAACCAAGTGCTATTGATGGTGAGTGGGCGAGAGTTTCCGGTAGAAAACGCTAAGTTGACGAATTAACCGGCTAGGCATGCAAAATATTCTGCTTGTCTAGTGCACAAAGCTGATAAAGAAACGTGCACTCGACAAGTAGCCCTCTAAATAAATGTTAAAATTTTTCACAATACAGCCCTTTTAACACGGGGCCTGTAAGACTTTCGTACAATAATCATACTAAAAAGTAGTGCTAGCTTACTAATGTGACAGTTTTTTTTCACTGTCAATACCAGGAAGTGAAATTTTGTGTGATTTTTAGCCTTTTCAAGCATTGCGAAAACACGTACACTTAGCGCCCCGTTTTAGCCGGGTGTATAATTTCTGTGCAGTTTTAGATGGCGAGCTATACATTTTACGATGCGAATTGGACCTTACGAGTTAGAAAACAATTTGATGTTGGCCCCTATGGCTGGCGTAACAGATAGACCGTTTCGTCAACTCTGTAAGCGCTTGGGCGCTGGGCTTGTTGTTTCTGAGATGCTTTCAAGTAATCCGAAAGTTTGGAATACGGCAAAATCACAAGCGCGCATGAACCATGAGGGTGAAGAAGGCATTCGCTCTGTACAGATTGCTGGGGCTGATCCTGAGCTTATGGCTCAAGCAGCACAATTTAATGTTGAGAACGGTGCGCAAATCATCGATATCAACATGGGTTGTCCTGCCAAGAAGGTCAACAAGAAGCTTGCAGGTTCTGCGTTGCTTCAATACCCAGACACAGTGGAAGCGATTATTAAAGCAGTAGTTAATGCTGTGGACGTACCCGTGACACTGAAAATTCGTACCGGCTGGAACCCAGAAAATCGCAATGGGGTAGACATTGCCCGCATTGCAGAGCAAAACGGCATACAGTCGCTTGCGGTTCACGGCAGAACTCGAGCTTGTATGTATAGAGGGGAAGCAGAATACGACACCATACGTCAGATAAAGGCGGCAATATCAATTCCTGTTATTGCAAATGGTGACATTACTTCCCCAGAGAAAGCACAAGAGGTGCTGAATTACACCGGTGCAGATGGCGTAATGATAGGCCGCGGCGCGCAAGGTAAACCTTGGATATTTAAACAAATCCAACATTATCTTGAAACGGGCGAGAACCTAGCACCACCGCCGCTGTCAGAGCTGTATAAGCTTTTGCACGAGCATGTAGCCAATGTGCAGGACTTTTATGGTGATATAGCCGGTGTAAGAATTGCCCGTAAGCACGTGGGCTGGTATCTCGCGGAGCACGATACGGATCGTCAGTTTCGTAAAACGTTTAACGCTATCGATGATGCGAATGAGCAACTCGATGCACTAAATGCATATTTTCAAGCGCTGCAGACACGAGAAACCCGACAGATTTCTCCCGCAGCATAGTGATGACTAACTTAAGAGCAACACAGTATTATGTTCGATCAAAACGTGACTTCACCTTTTACTACTACAGTAACTACGCCTTCACAAACGCAAGCGCAAAAGCCTTTGCGTGACTCTGTAAAGCAAGCGGTTAATAAGTACCTTAAGCAACTGGATAACGCAAACATCGACAACCTGTACGAAATGGTACTGGCTGAAGTAGAAGCGCCGCTTCTAGAAGAAGTCATGACTTACACTCGCGGCAATCAAACCCGCGCGGCCATCATGATGGGCATCAACCGTGGCACACTTCGCAAGAAGCTAAAGCAATACGGCATGAACTAAGATTCCAAGGGCTTTGCCCACCAAAGAGCACCAATCGGTGCTCTTTTTGTTTCAACACTACAACATTAGAAACTAAAATTTATGCAAACACCAAAACCCATTAAACGTGCTCTCCTTAGTGTCTCTGATAAAACAGGTATCCTTGATTTCGCAACAGCGCTGCATAACGCTGGCGTAGAACTTCTGTCGACAGGTGGTACCGCAAAACTTTTAGCTGAAGCTGGCTTACCTGTGAAAGAAGTCTCTGATCACACAGGTCATCCAGAAATAATGGCCGGTCGTGTTAAAACCCTTCATCCGAAAATTCACGGCGGTATTCTTGCTCGCCGCGGTGTTGACGAAGCGGTGATGGAAGAAAACAACATTGCGCCTATCGACCTAGTAGTTGTAAACCTCTATCCGTTTGCTGCAACTGTGGCAAATGAAGACTGCACGCTTGAAGATGCCATTGAAAATATTGATATCGGTGGCCCTACCATGGTTCGCGCGGCAGCCAAAAACCACAAAGACGTGACTATTGTGGTTAACGCGTCAGACTACTCACGCGTACTTGCTGAAATGAACGACAACAATGGCTCGCTAACGTACAACACGCGTTTTGATCTTGCCATTAAAGCGTTCGAGCACACGGCTGAATATGACGGCATGATCGCAAACTATTTTGGTGCCCGTTTAGACAGCACTGGTTGTGAAGCAGACTGTGACCACCAGCACAGTGAATTCCCACGTACTTACAACATGCAGCTAACTAAGAAACAAGATCTTCGCTACGGTGAAAACAGCCACCAAGAAGCGGCGTTCTACGTTGAAAACAACATTCAGGAAGCGTCGGTTGCTACAGCGACTCAGCTGCAAGGTAAAGAGTTGTCGTTCAACAACATCGCTGATACCGATGCAGCGCTAGAATGCGTGAAAGAATTCGAAGAGCCAGCATGTGTAATCGTTAAGCACGCTAACCCGTGCGGCGTTGCAATTGGCGACGATATTTTGAGTGCCTATGACCGCGCATTTAAAACTGACCCAACATCAGCATTTGGCGGCATTATTGCGTTTAACCGCGAGCTTGATGCGAAAACAGCACAAGCGATTGTTGACCGTCAATTTGTGGAAGTGATCATTGCACCAACCGTAAGCGACGAAGCGAAGGACGTAGTAAGCGCAAAGAAAAACGTACGTCTTCTTGCGTGTGGCGATTGGGCTGGCCAGCTTACTGAAGGTTATGACTTTAAGCGTGTAAACGGCGGTTTATTAGTACAAGAGCGCGACTTCGGCATGGTTGAAATGGAAGACCTAGAAGTTGTGACTAAGCGTAAGCCAAGCGAAGAAGAACTGCGCGATCTTATGTTCTGCTGGAAGGTAGCAAAATACGTGAAGTCTAACGCAATTGTTTACTGCAAAGACGGCATGACAGTAGGCGTAGGCGCAGGCCAAATGAGCCGCGTTTACTCTGCAAAGATTGCGGGTATTAAAGCTGCCGACGAGAACCTTGAAGTGGCAGGCTCTGTCATGGCATCTGACGCATTCTTCCCATTCCGTGACGGCATTGACGCTGCTGCTGAGGCGGGTATTAAAGCGGTCATCCAGCCTGGCGGCTCTATGCGTGATCAAGAAGTGATTGATGCAGCTGACGAACACGATATTGCTATGGTGTTCACCGGTATGCGCCACTTCCGTCACTAATAAGTATTTGCACAACAACTTATAGTGAAGGCTTAGTGAGGGAAACCAACAGCTAAGTTAACCACGCAGTAAAGTGGCATTTTGCTACTTTATTGCGTGTTTGTTGTTTTCCTTTAATCCCTTTTTTATTACGCATGTTCTATCTCATTTGCATGGCTAAAGTGACACTAAAGCTAAACGATATAGTTAGGAATTATTCTGCTAAGTCGTAAGTGCAAATTAGGGTTTGCTGATAGGCTTGATCTGACCTGTGGTAATTTGTAGTAATAGTGTTACTAATAAATGTTATGTTATTCCAGTCCGCATAGATAATTACCCTCGACAGAAAAAGGAAATAAGAATGAAAAAGTTAGCCCAACTTGTGTTAGCCGCAACACTCGGTGTAACAGCAACTTATGCCAGTGCTGATGCTATTTCAGACGCCGCCATGAGCGATATCCGTTCTGATAAAGCCAAAGTGCGCGACGAATACCGCAACCCGCAACAAACATTACGCTTTTTTGGCCTAAAGCCAGACATGACTGTTGTTGAAATTTCACCAGGCGGCGGCTGGTATGCCGACATTCTTTACTCGGTGGTAAAAGAAAACGGCAAATACGTTGCTGCGCATTTCTATGTTGATGAAGAAACCAGCGGCTACTACAAAAAGTCGGTTGAAGGTTTCAAAGAACAAATGAAGCCGGGCATGAAATATGAAAATGCAGAGCTTACGGCATTTGACCCAATCAAAGCGTTAAATATTGGCGAAGCTGGCAGTGCTGATATGGTGCTAACCTTCCGCAACGTACACAACTGGTATATGCGCCACGGTGACGAAGGCATCGACAACGCGTTTGGCGCTTTCTTTAAAGCACTTAAGCCTGGTGGTGTACTGGGCGTAGTGGAACATGAGCTACCTGAAAGTGCAGACGATGCAGCAATGAAGAAAAGTGGCTATATGAAGCGTTCTTATGTTGTAGCAGCCGCAGAAAAAGCAGGTTTTGTACTTGAAGCAAGTAGCGATGTAAACGCGAACCCAATGGACACGGCAGACCACCCGAAAGGTGTGTGGACGCTACCTCCAAGCTTGGCGCTAGACGATCAAGACAGAGAAAAATACATGGCGATTGGCGAGAGCAATCGCATGACGCTAAAATTCACCAAACCAAAATCATAAAATTAAACACTCAAAACGGAACAGTTAATGAACGTACTTGTAATTGGCGGCGGTGGCCGCGAACACGCGTTAGCGTTTAAAGCAGCGCAGTCTTCTGATGTTTCAACAGTATATGTAGCACCTGGCAATGCCGGAACCGCTACAGAGCCTAAGCTTGAGAACGTAGCAATTGATGTAAACGACATCGCTGGCCTAGTCTCTTTTGCTCAAGGTAACGATGTTGCGCTTACTATTGTGGGCCCAGAAGCGCCGCTAGTTGCAGGTGTAGTAGATGCGTTCACTAACGCGGGTTTAATGATATTTGGTCCCACTCAAGCTGCGGCGCAGCTTGAGGGTTCGAAAGCCTTCACTAAGGACTTCTTGGCTCGCCACAAAATTCCTACGGCTGAGTACCAAAACTTCACGGAAATTGACCCAGCTATTGCCTATGTTCGTGAGAAAGGCGCGCCTATCGTAGTAAAAGCTGACGGTCTAGCTGCCGGTAAAGGCGTTATCGTTGCGATGACCCTTGAAGAGGCTGAAGAAGCTATTCGCGATATGCTAGCGGGCAACGCGTTTGGCGAAGCGGGTAGCCGCGTCGTTGTTGAAGAATTCTTAGACGGTGAAGAAGCGTCGTTTATTGTTATGGTAGACGGTAAGAACGTACTGCCTTTTGCCACCAGCCAAGACCACAAGCGTGCGGCTGACGGCGACAAAGGCCCAAACACGGGTGGTATGGGGGCTTATTCACCGGCTCCGGTTGTAACACCAGAAATCCACGACCGTATTATGCAAGAAGTGATCATGCCAACGGTTGATGGCATGGCCGCTGAAGGTAACGACTACGTTGGCTTTTTATATGCTGGCCTAATGATTATGGCTGACGGCACGCCAAAGGTCATTGAGTACAACTGCCGCTTTGGCGACCCAGAAACTCAGCCTATCATGCTTCGCTTAAAATCAGACTTGGTTCCACTTTGCCAAGCGGCGTGTAAAGGTGAGCTTGCAGGCAAAACCATTGAGTTCGACGAGCGCGCATCGGTAGGTGTTGTGCTTGCCGCAGGTGGCTACCCAGGCAGCTATGATAAAGGCGATGTGATTACCGGTTTTGAAGATGCAGCGAAGCTAGAAGGAAAAGTATTTCATGCTGGTACTGCACTTCAAGATGGCGAAGTTGTTACCGCAGGTGGCCGCGTACTTTGCGCAACCGCGTTAGGTAACAACGTTACCGAAGCCCAGCAAAAAGCCTACGAGCTGCTAAAAACCATCCAGTTTAAAGATGTGTACTACCGTACTGATATTGCGCATCGTGCTATTGCACGTGAAGCTGAAGCGAAATAAATAGAACATAAACACAATTCACAAAAAGCGCGGCGCAATGCCGCGTTTTTTTATAAATACTCGTTAATTATTTAAAAGTGGTGGCAAATATATCGCCGACACTATTTAGTTAAAGTCACTTTCCCAAACACCGACGCATCCTTATACCCCAAGTTTTTATCGCCATTTACTGGGGTGATCTCATGCGAACCCAAAAAATGCTCTCTGTCGTAGCCATCAGCATCACAGTAGGCAAGCATAAAGCCCAGTGTCATACCTTCTTTTAAGGTAACCGGCGAGTTATCTTTTCCGTGCTGATAGCTATCATCAAATACATGCACCGCCGCTTCCCAGTAAATCTTGTAGGGCGCTTGTGTATCACGCTGCCATTTGTTCTTTACATGGTCGTTGTAGCGTTGTGGTACCGCCTCACCTGCTTCATTTGGGCCAATATCAATAACCTGGTTATCAAGCGCCAAGTGATAGGCAAACGCATTGTAGTTATTGAGGTGATCGCCACCAGAGGCGTCCGCATCAATAAAAATTTCTAGGCAATCATCATCCCAATAACGCTCAAGCGGGTTGGCATAGGTATCTGAAAGGTGGTCGTCTTGTATTTCGGCTAACAGATACAATGCATCCTTGTTCCATCGAAGTTTATATCTACCGGAAAAGTCGCTGGATTCAGGCGCAGTCCCCCACATGAGTGAGGTCATACCGTGCCAATCGCCCTCTTCCCATACTGCGTCGTTGGCTACGCCATCGATTACGGGGGGCGTTGAAGTAAAGCGTACGCTATCAGACTTCGCTAATGCCGCGGGAATAGATGACGTCATAAACAGTGCTAAAGCCAGTGAAGTAACTAGGGGTTGTTTACTTTTCAATTGAATACGCTCTTTGTTAGGTTACTTGCGATTTAAACTACCACGTTTCGCGCCCAGCTGCGCTTGAAATAGTACGATGCAACGCACCTTAGTTAGAAGCATTACCAATTTGGTGCAGTAATTGGTATAACAAGGTCATTCGTTCTCTTACCATTTTGGCTATGTCATTTAGAAACGCGTGCTATCACATCCTGGCTCCCGCTAGCGAAGCCCACGAATACAAAAAGCTTAGCAAGCTTTTTGATATATTCCTGATCGCGTTAATTATTGTAAATGTCGTTGCCATGATGCTGGAAACGGTACCGGGTATCCCTGCTATTTGGCGATACGAACTTCATATTATCGAAGTGGCTTCTGTACTTATTTTTACCGCAGAGTACTTCCTTCGCGTATACAGTAGCGCATCAGCCCCTAACCGCCCTACCCGTGCCCAAACAACAACATGGCAAAAGCGCTGGGCCTACATTAAAAGCCCCATGGCTTTAATCGACTTAATGGCTATTTTGCCTTTTTACTTAAGCGTATTTGTAGCGTTTGATTTGCGCATATTACGAGTTTTTCGGGTAATGCGAATCTTAAAAATTGGCCGCTATTCACGTTCAATGCAAACCCTTACTACTGTATTGCGCAACGAATCTCATAGTCTTATTGCTGCTATCAGCGTGCTTTTGCTATTTACGGTTATCGCTGCCACCTGCATTTATTATATCGAGCACACAGCACAGCCCAACGTATTCAGCAGTATACCCGCATCTTTATGGTGGGCACTGGTCACGCTGACTACGGTAGGCTATGGCGACGCTGTTCCAGTTACCGCGCTAGGAAAAGTATTTGGCGGGCTAATTACCATCATGGGCATATGCTTTTATGCCTTACCTGCGGGCATTTTGTCTTCAAGCTATACCACCCAA
>Ga0115005_10001071_pt1 | contig 21600 bp, 18 predicted proteins | sample ArcOceMetagenome_FD_87163 | JGI IMG/M metagenome (GOLD analysis project Ga0115005, IMG submission 87163) | Marine eukaryotic phytoplankton communities from Arctic Ocean - Arctic Ocean - Greenland ARC118M Metagenome | ecosystem: Environmental > Aquatic > Marine > Oceanic | place: Arctic Ocean...
ATTCCGGGTTGACGAGCGTGTCGGTGCAGGGTTCCAAGCAGATGGGACATTCGGATACTTCCTCACGAAATTTCTTGAGGGATGCAAGGACGGAGGATAATGTGAACAGCATGACGAGAAGAATTGAAGATGTTTATTGTTTGTGTTTTGGATGGATGGATGATTGTTGGAATGACACAACTGTCTATTTGACCTCTCGCATCATCGTGATCGATCATCTTTTGATTGAAAATAATTGAAGACAACAGCATTTTAAACTCCCTACAGAAGAGGATACGAGTAAACTCCGCTCTCCCTCCTTCGAAGGTCAGACCTTGGTCAGACAACGCACTTTTCAATTCACCCCATCCGCTGGCCGATCGGATCCATCCAAACCCCTCCAGACCAATCTAACAACGAACAAACACAGCACTATTCCACAATTAAGTATGGACCAACTTCCAACATCCTTTTCATCATTTCGTTCTGGGAATCAAGAAAGATTTCAGGACCGGAGTAGAGGTCAAGGGCCCAGACATCAACATGGAAGAAGTGCTAGAGGCCGAGGCCGAGGGAGAGGGAGAGGGGGCAGAGGAGGTCGCGGGAGAGGCAGAGGGAGGGGAAGAGGACGAGGTGGATTCTCTCACAGCAATTCAACTGACATGTTTGTCAGAGATGATTTACTGGTAAATGTTGAAGAAATTGGATCAGGCCATGATTGCATTAGGGTGGCTGTTCAAGGCTGTTGCCATGGAAACTTGGATAGAATATATGACACTCTAGAATTGTACAAAGAGAAAAATGGCAAAGAAGTCAACCTTTTGCTTTGCTGCGGTGACTTCCAGGCGTTGAGAAATACTACTGATTATGAAACAATGGCTGTGCCACCGAAATATCGGGATATGGGATCTTTCTACAAGTATTATGCTGGGATAAAAGCTGCGCCTGTATTAACAATTTTCATCGGTGGAAATCATGAAGCAAGCTCCTATTTGCAAGAATTGTATTATGGTGGTTGGGTTGCCCCTAATATATATTATTTAGGTGCAGCTGGTGTAGTAAGATATCGAGGTCTTCGGATAGCGGGGGTTAGTGGTATATATAAGCATCATGATTATCGCAAGGGCAGGCATGAATACCCACCTTATGATAATTCAACACTGCGAAGTGTATATCATGTCCGTAATGTTGAGGTTGCCCGCCTTAAAGTGTTGCAAAATCTCAGCAAGTCCAATCTAGATGCTTCAAATAATCGCTCTGCGGTGGACGTCATGCTGAGCCATGATTGGCCACGAGGTATAGAACGGCATGGAGATACGGATGGATTGATTCGGAGGAAAAAATTCTTTAGACAGGAAATTGAAGATAATAATCTAGGAAGTCCTTCCAATGAAGAATTGCTGCTTGCATTGAAACCAAAGTGGTGGTTTGCTGCACATTTGCATGTCAAATTCAAGGCATCGTTCCAACACATGAGTCCGAGTCAACCAACTTTGAAATGTGCAGAGACTGCAGCATCGACGAATGTTGCACAAAATACGTTAATACCTTCATCACTCTATACTTCCAAAACTCTAGCCCGAGAAATGAACATACCTGGAAAAACCGACATCGAAGAAACTAAAGATGAAGAAGAAATTGCATCAGAAACGAACTTTATTGCTTTCGAGTCGTCTGAAAAACTGTGTTCGCCTGCAGAAACCTCTGACTTGACAGATCTTATGACTCAATTTTTATCTTTAGACAAGTGTCTTCCTAGACGGCATCATCTACAGATTGTCAATGTCCCTTTAGAATCAGACGAGAATAACGAACAAACATCGGCGGCGCCTGCCTTACAATATGACTTGGAATGGTTGGCAATCCTTCAAAAGACGCATCATTGGACAAAGACATCAAGAACAAATTATCCTGATCCCGCTTGCGAAGAAATTACAATTACAAATGATGATGTGACTGCTGTCCGTGAAAATCTCGCAAAAAGGATAAAGAACAAAAATCCACAAGGTAACCATGATCTGACAGCGATTCCCTTCAACTTCTCGATGACGCTACAACCGCATGGAACGGTCGGCTCTGACCAATTAGTGAATGGCGGACAAATGGTGGGAAATCCGCAAACGGATGAGTTGCTGCAGCTTTTGGGAATGGAGCATCTGATTACAATTCCTCATATTTACAACTCCGCATCAAACAATGTTAATCAACCCATGTATCAAATCCAATCAGATGAGAATGAAATTGATTTAGATGGCGATGATGAGGTATGTGATGATGCTCGGGTCCAAGAGGACTGCAACGAAATTGATTTGGACACGGGTGATCACGCACATGAGGCCAGGCACACATCTGCACCGCCTCAGGTCCCTCAAGAGGATGCGGATGAAATAGATCTAGAAGATTTATGACGGAGATGATGAATAGGTGGTTCTACGAATGCAGCAGAAGGTGGGAGGTCCGAAGATCCCATCCGCTCTCTCTTTAGCCAATGACAGTGAAGACGCGATGCAAGGATGATGCAAATACTCGTATGAGTTCACTACGAGTTTGTGCGAATGTTCTCGTTAATGAATGATCATGATGAAATAGATCTAGAAGATTCATTATGAAGATGATGAATAAGTTTACTGTAACTTTCATGTTTTATTTTCTACAATTCTGATGCCGACGGAAGTGGATGTCTCAAAGGAAGTCATCGTCGTCGATTGTGAAATAATCTGTGGCATCTGTCTTACTTGTAGGCTCTCCCAGTAAATCGGCAAATTCTTGCTTTGCCTTTTCGGTTTTAGCGCCTACATCATCATCTAGATCTAGAAAGTCCAGCAAATCTTTTGCTTCCTCCAATGCATTATTTGATGCAGCAGTATCATTATCACTTTGTACTGTCTCTGCTGGCAAAGTGGGTTCGTCCGGACTACTGGACTGGGCTTTTGCGAAATCAATTACTTCATAGTCGAGGTTGTTATTGCGTTCCTCTGCATTCCTGGGTTTGGGTTTGGGACTTAATCCAAATTCTTTGATTTTGTTGAATACTCCTCCCGTTTTCCCAATGACACTACCAGCCACATTTCCAGCATTACCAATCACACTGCCTGCAATATTACCAGCGTTTTTAGCCACATTGCCAGCTTGTCCAATCACGCTCCCAGTCACAGCCTTGACAGGTTGGGCCATATTTCTAGTTGCTTCTGTAGCAGAAACTGTAGCAGCTGTCAACATTGCAATTCTATTATCCATTGATGATGTAGATCCTTTCGATTGAGACCGCTCCAAAGTCCTTCGAGCTTGATTCTCTTTCCTTTCCATAGCCCTCATATATTTCGTACAGTTACGCGTATGGATTGCCCGTAAGTCATCCACCGTCCTTGGACCTCCTCCAAGCAAGTCATCATTTACCCTCTTCTCCGTCCTTGACAAAATTTCTGCAAAGTCAAAAACCGTCACTTTATTACCCTCGTTGCCCTGAAATCTAGCATCTGTGTCCTTGTCCTTGTCCTTATCCTCCTTTGGCAAGTTTCTTTCCCTTCCCATTTCAACCACAACATTACATAAGATTTCCATGCAAATTTCCTGCAATACTAAAAGTGAATCAGGATTCTCAAACATTTTCCAAAAGGGTTTTTGACTCAATAACGCATCCATCCTATCGACACTCTTACTGAACATACAAAATTTTGCAATCATGTCCGTGACATTGATGCAAGTAATACCAAAAGGTAACATATGCGCATCACCCGAAGGCAAGAATCTGAAAAAGAGAGTATGCGCGTTGAGTGAAACTATCATACAAACTCGAACAAAAACATGCAATGGTCTACACGTAGTCGAAAGATCTTACCTCGCATGTACATTTGGACATGCCTCGACTACATGCACAAGCATGGCAAGGGAAAGAACTCCAGCCGATCGAAAATCTGTCTTTGGGTCAGTTTGCTGAAATCCAAGACGGTCCACCCAAAAATCGTGAGGAATAGGAGGCAGCCCCTTGGAATCAATGAGGGTATCAATGTGTCCATCATTGTCCGCATTTTTCGTAGTGATAGGATTAACCCCCGCTGCATCTGCATCTGCATCTGCATCTGCATGACAATCATCCTTGGGAACGGTGACATTTGAATGCTGCTCCGCGTATCCTCCATCCGTATAAGGCATAATAGCCCCGTTCAACCATAATCTGACAATGAGATTGTCATAACTAATGACCATTTTTTTAGAAGTTTCCACTCCCTGTTCCCACCAAGGCATGTGCTTCACTTTGTTCTGTGCATCTGTTCCTTCATAGCCTCTGCTCAGGCGGAGACCTGGTTTGCATTCTGTATGTAAGAGTTGGCGGTACATGAGTACTTGGGAGGCGACAGCTTTGTCGGGGAGGGCATAGCGTCTCGAGGGTAGTAAGTTGGAAAAGTTGTTTGCTAGGGAATTCATTGGGCTTCTTTGTTTTCTTTGTTGTACGTTTAGTTGTGTCTGCCAAGCTTTGATTTTAAGTTCTCTAACAACTAACAGGTATTGCTGAATGTCAATTATAATTACCTTGTACTGATAGATGCCCAGTATGATACGCCTTTTTTGGATGCTTTTGTGTTCATGATGTTTGGTTTGAGCTTTTGTGCATTTTCCCTTTTGTTTGCTGTTTTGCTGTTTTATTTGGCGAAATCTTTCTTGAGAACACTATCCGTGATTAGTTGGTAGTAATGTATTATCGAACACCCTACCCCCTCCCTCCTCCGATCCCTCCCCCTCTTTTGGCCTTTTTTGGTCCAACTGCAAAAAGTGCCAACTGAAAAACTGTCTCGCAAGTCGCAAGTCGCAAGCAATCAAGCACGCAAGCACGAAGCCTTCTTGTGCTCGAAGATCGATCCCAGCAACAGGGCCGTCGACTAAGATGTCAAAATCCAACCAGAATGAAAGCCTCCCGCCCCTAATTGATTGTATTAATGCTATCAAGTCGGTAGGCTTTGACAGAAGCAGTCATGGATCAAGGCAGCTTGCGCAATTGTTCACTTCGTGTCTTGGTTTTCTCTCGTACATTCATCGCGATAGGTGAGAAGCGTTGGGGTAGGAGTGTAAAGAGGCTTTCCCCCCTCTGTTTATCCGGGTGGAACCTTTTTTCAACGCTCACTTTTCTCACGCTATCATTTTTTATTTCACTAATTTTCATTTACTGCAACGCTAGACAATGTATAGCGGGTGAGGGCCACGAGACATTACCACCGAGTCACAAGATACCGGCAATGCATGCATTACTAATGGATAAATCACTCTTCAAAATATTTCTTACCATGCTGAGTTCAAAGTGCACCGATGTAAATAATGTCCTTGCCAAGGGTAACAGAGGAAGATCTGCTTCTTTCGGACAGGTGAAGATAAATGCTAAACCAGTCCAATCCACCATTTTCCAGAATAGAATGGCGAAGAATCAGCTTCAACAGCAACAGCAACAGCAACAGCAACAGCAACAGCAACAGCAACAGCAACAGCAACAGCAACAGCAACAGCAATTGATGACGAACAGGAAAAGAGCTTTGTCCATCTCCTCTGCCGAAGATGTCGCCCCTTTCCAGAGTAGAATGGCGAAGAATCAGCTTCAACAGCAACAGCAATTGATGGCGAAAAGGAAAAGAGCTTTGTCCAGCTCCTCTGCCGAAGATCTCACCCCCAATAAATCTATGAAATTGATGAGATCGCCAATGCAACAGGGGAAAGAGTTTAACAAAGTTGCACCATCAAATGGACCCGCGCTTCCAGCATTAGCGGGTCCGATGCATTCGTCACTGGATATCAATTTTTCTGTCCTTGCTGCGGTTGTGTTCTATTCTGTATTTCAATATCTAGAACAATGGCCTGCGGTTTTTGTCAGATTGTAAGTCTATGCTTTGGTTGATTACAATGTTGTTGCATGAAAGGTGGTCAATGCTTACTTTTGCCTGTATACAGATATGCCGAAGATAAATTTGGTCTTCAACTCTGGGTCAATGATGAGAGGTGTTCGTTATTTGTGGAGAACTTGGCCACTGTTTTAGGAAAATCTTCAAGTTTCGACGAAAAGAAGACAGAGCTTTTCGTAAAAAGCTTTGACTCGCATTTTGCTGATGGGGCGAAGAGAACCGACTCAGAACAGCATCAGTTCATGCATCTAGACCAACAGTCGCGGATAAATAATGGAATACATCAATCCGATGATGTCAGTTCGGCGTCTGAAAGTGGCGATGAGGAATGTGTCTTTGAAGGGGCGCCAAGAACTGTTCCTATGCAAAACAGGAATGGAACGTCTATGCGGAAGTCGCCTGAAAGAGATGATTCGTCTTCATCGGGTGAAGAACAATCAGAAGATGAAATTATGGTTTCCATATCGTCCTCAAATCCGAATGGATCGAAGCTGAGAAAAAGTGCACAAATTGAGAACCATTCAGAATCTGGATCGAATATATCTACAGTGCCGTCACAATCGAGCCAAGCTCTACAGAGCATTTTGCGGAGTAGGGTTTCACCAATCCCGTCTCAAGGTAGCCAGGATTTGGAGATTAGCCAATGGTGGGTCAGCGAAAATATACAGAGAGAGCAAATATGTGGCCGATTTTTCGGTGCTAATAAACATCTTGCCCATGAAATGATTGGTAGTGCTCTGTCTAGCCGCCTTGGTGAAAAAGTTAAGCAAAATTCAGGTTTACTCGCTACTCTCCCAGATTTTACTCTGGTTCCTCAAGTTCGAGGTCTTGTTGCATCACAGCTTGAGAAATGGCTACAGTCGCCTGCGCTATCGGGACTGGCGAGAACGCTCTTTTCTAAGCTGGTCAAAGGCCTTGAAAATGTGAACCCTCCTTTGCCAGAAGATGTTTCTACTATTCAAACTATTTTATCCATGACGTTGAAAGCAAATCAGGTACGTTATCGGTAGTCAAAAATGCGTGCATGTAGTTGGTACCCGTCACTTCTTTCTCAACTAATTGGTAATTCTCACTTCCATCTAGTTTCATACTCATGTTGAAAATGTGATTGAGATTGTGCGAACTGTACCAACACTAGCAGTTTGTCGGCAAATTGTATTGCATTTATTTACCGAAGAACTAAAAGATGCCGAAGAAAACACAGTGAAATCATCTAATGAAAAGTCACAGAACATGGATATGCTGAAGGCTCTTCTGCTCGCAGTGCCCCGTGATCTCGGTCACGACGCTATTGCGTCGTCGATATTAGCACTGATTTCCATGGAGCATGTGGCTGTCGACCGATGGTCCCGCGTGGCATTATTGTGTGGTCTATTGAGAAAAGTTGTCAACCTGTTTACAAATACATGGTACGATGGACAGTTGATGGTAAATTTTATCTTGGGGCATGATCATAATTTCAGCATAGTCGGGTTGGATATTATCGCTCGCATAGTTTTTGAGGGTGTTATTTTGATGGTACCAACATCAATGATTGATGATACACTGGACAGCCAAAGTCAACTGGGCAACGAGTTTTCCATTAAGTTGCTTGAAATGAAGAAAAGGATTTTGAGGTGGTACCTCAAGTCGTTTGAAGTCCTCGATGCTAAGAAGGGAGATCAGTTCAAGACAAGAGAACCAAATGTTCCAATTTTTGAAAGCATCCTGGATAGTGAAACGAAAGAAATCCCCTTGACAGCAAACTTGAAAATCTTACACTGCCTCTTGTTTCTATCTCAACCTGATTCAATGCATCTACTTCAATTCTTGAACCCTAATATTGGATGGGAAATGGAAGACTCCTCGCGTTATTTGGAGGAGACGAGGGCTCGAGCAACGATCTGCATAAAACATGGTCGGGTTGTTGATGATGATTTGATCAGAATTATATTGGAAGCAGCGAGAAAAAAGAATGGGACTACTGGTCCTGTCGCCGCAATTGAACTGATTGAATTCATATTATACAACTGTCGGGACGAGGCAGAAGGATCCATTCGAATAAAAGATTTGGATATTGTGTGGAGCCTATATTCTCTTGCAGAGCATGTGCTTGACCGTCCAAACGAGGGAGAAGAAATCCCGAGGTATGTTTAATTTATCTGCATTACTGCCACAAGGCAAAAAGTGTCACACCACTCAATATTTTATGTTGTTTTAGAATTGCATGCCCAGGTTTATGGTGGCGAGTCACCGCAATTTCATTGATTTTGTGCGGGAAATCGCCAGGTACAATAGGCGCTTCGATGTGGAAAGAACACCCTACACTTCGGGCTCTCATGAAAATGGCAGTATCAAGCAAATTCCGATTTCCTACAGTGGACTGTGATGATAAAAATCGGGAAATGATGAAATCCAGTGACTATCAGATGAGAGAAAAGGTAATAGCTTTGTTCTGCTACTTTCACTGCAGAAAGAAGATGTGCACCATCCGAAATTTAGTCTAACCCCACACGTGCCTTTTCTGTTTCATATGTAGGAGTCTGAAATCGTTGAGATGTTATTTCTAACTCCGGAAATGAGGGCATCCAATAAAGTGGACAACGCGGCGATTATGGACGAGGCCCCGACTACAAAGGGGACAAGAACGTCAGCGAGACAAAGAGCAAAGCATCATAAACTTCTTCTAATCGAGAGGGAAAAGGAACTTGCTCGACAGCAAGCAGGTAAGCCAAGAACTATGGTTGATTCAATTTATTGTGCTGTGCAGACTTTCAACTTAGACTGTGATGAGCTAAACATGCTATTTTTTCTTGTGAAATAGAAAAGCTTCGTATCAAGCGGCTTTTGAAGGATGCACAAAAATCGGTGATGTTATGGGATCCAAGATCAGAAGCCCGTAAACCCCCGAAGAAATCTGTCTTAATGCTTTTTTCTGTCAGTAACATATTTGATTTGGCAAAGTCGTTCATCGCAAGCACGAGCCCGGACTACATCATTGATACTATAGGATCAACAAACAGAGAAAGCATTCAACGCGCTTACGATTGGCTTATCCCTATAATTTCGTCTTTCCCGTCGGTCATCATTAGGTTGCCGCCAAGTGCCTCTTGCTTCCTTCTTCTTCGCGCATATGGAGAAGGAGGAGGTTCTAGCACAAACGAATTACTAAAACTGTCGTCTCCACTGCTTACGCATGTACAAAAATCTCTATGTGGGGATCATGGAGCTGTTGGTACAAAACGAGCATCAGATCTGCTATTTTTCGACATCGCAGATCTAGACGCAGCCCGGAGGCATTGCGCCCGCAGGGTCCTGTCTGAAGCACTAGGCAACCTTGAAATATCTCGGAATGGCTTTTCTTCAAATTTGAACGGTGATTTCAGATGGCTTGTCAGTTTGTTAGAAACAAATCACTCTGACGTCATTCTAGAATCATTAATCCCTCGTCTCGTAAGTGATATACCAGATATTATCTACAAAGCATCTACTTCATGCATTGCCTCACATTTTTCTTTCACTCTTGAAGACTTCTGCATTGTTTTTGGAAAGAGGTGATGTACTTAGTGCATACATATTCGCCCTTCAATACTATGATAAGACCCGGGTGAGAGGGGATGACGAAGGGGGGAAATCAAGCGAAGGAACTGCTTCCTCTATATTATTTAGACTCTTGTCATTAAGGCCCAATATCTGTTCAGCTACTATGAATAGATATCCCGGCCTTCAAGATTTGATGGTGCGGGCTGTCTATAAAGCTTTCAAAGATGTAGGTCAAGAACCCAAAGAAAGTAATCGTGATGAAGACATTGCCATGTTCATTCGAAAGGATGGTGAAAACATCCCATCCGAAGTCCATCTGCCATTAACTTTACTACAAGCTGCCATTGTTCTGATCAGTAATTGGCAAGATGATACGAAATCTGCAGCAAAACAAGAATTTAAGGAGCTGACGAAATTTCTCATTCGAGCTGGGGGTCGTCATGGATCTAGTGAAGGTGCTGCCAGCGCAATTTTTGCTTCTACGAAACAAAAAGCTGTATCATCAGAAGAGGTGAGTTTTTATCACTTGTTTTTTGTTCCTGTATTAGTTAATCATCAGTTAGTTAATTGGCATGCGCACTCTGTTTCTTCCTCAGTGGGTTTCTTTGGCCACATCAAGCTGCAGTGATATTGCAAGAGAGTCAGTGCGTTGTGCACCTAATATATTACTGCCAAGATTTTTACTGTGTTGCGGAATTTCTGAAGCCTCATTCTCGTTGATAAATGAGAGGTTAGATCAGCTAGGAGACACCTCAGATGACGTGGACAAAGTTTTTAGTCAACTGCTGACCCAGAATGCAATTCATCAGTGGAGAGTCGGCCATAACACGAAGCGAAGTAATATCATCAAAAAGCTGCATGGCAGAGTAAAAGCATACATGCACTTCCATGATTCGTCAAAGGTCTATTCAAGCTTTTTCACGTGGCTCGCCAGGCAATGCCGTGAAAAGAGGAATGATATCTCGAAAAACTCTAGAAAGAAAAAATCAAACGAACAATCCAAAATTTCTGTTCTCGACACAGTTAACGGTGTGTGCCAGGGCAGAGATATCGCCGTTTTACCTGATATACAAGAAAATGGCGCTGACAACACTTTGCTCCATATCGGCCAGAGTTTATCAAGATACGGAGAAATGAGCAAGAATGGGACTGATATCGTCACACATATCCATGCCAGCCTCAAATCCAATGACTTCTCTAAAGTTGAGGTCCTTCTCGAAGAATTGTATTCCACATGTGGAGAACTATTTGGCAAAGATCTGGATAATAGTGATTACTGCGAGAAAAATATACTTGTGGCAAAAGAACTCATTTCATGGCTTCAATCATCGACGACCGAAAATGATGAAGATCTCAATCGGATCTTGCTCAGATGGGTCCCACTTTTCTCCGTACCCGATCCTGAATCACTCAACCTTTTATTTTCGACTGCAGGAGACCTTTCTCTAGAAAGGAAGCGAATTAAAAGTTCACTCGTGTTTCACTGTCTAGCCGCCTGGTCCAAAGAAGAAATACAGTCCTGTCAAACATGGGCGACAGAACGACTTCGCGCAAAGGCAGAGTCAAAGTATTGGCCAAAGTTGCTCATGAGATGTTTTCTACAGCAGTCCTCGTTCACTGCAAACGGAAGTATGACAAAGATAGCAGACTCCACAGGGCTGAATCTCCCATATACTTTTATACAGCTCGATGACGCTGAACATATCACGAGACTTGCTTTACTGGCTGCTGAGGAATGGTCAAATTTTGGTTGTCAACCTGAGAATTGGAGGTCCGAAGACTGGATGACCTTGATCCTCCTGGTTGGAAGTCAAGGGGAAGATCATTTGGCGAAGGTTGTTTCAACAATATTTGTAGACAAGTATCAACTCTCTCAATGGTCAGATACCGTTCTCCCACGGATTCTGTTAAATCTCTATGCCAATTTTCCGACAAAGATGAGTCTCAGTAATCCCAATATTCGCGAGATGCTTATCAACGCTTCAGCAAAGCTACATCACGAATGGTTGGCCTGGTCAAATCCAATTGACGACCAAATTCTCAGTGCAATCCAAAATATCAGGATTACGACGTTACAGACACAGCAGCAACTAGTCATTGACTTTATCAAGAAGTATCCATTATTTGCAATCAAACATACCAAGGCTCTTCTACAGGTTCTGAAAGAAAACGCCACCAGTAATTCTAGCTATGACATAGAGAGAGGCCGGAGAAGCGTACAATATCCATCCCTCGTAGCTACTACAGATGTGAAGTTGGTACAGATTTCAGTCGTTCACTGGGGCTGCAGCTTTTCAGAACCTCTCTGGATAGCAGTATTAGATATATTGCTAGGTTTCCCAGATAAAGTGATCTTCAGCTGTGGGCATTTAATGGGACTTCTGGACGTTCTCAATATGTATCTACTACTGCTGAAGACACAGATTGAAGTTGGCAACTATCGCAAAGCGCCAACTGACATTGTTACAACAAATAGAATTAGAAACAAGTTTTCTAATATTGTTCAAAATTTCAGCAAGGCAAACTATGAAGCATTCGCTGATTGGGTGACTTCTTCAAAAGTCGAATCCCAGGAAGTTGGCGACCTCTTGATATTATGCAAGATTCCAATTGAATAGTGGAGGGCACCAGAAGATGTCATCCATTTCAATCATAATGCTCAAATGTAAACTAGAGATGTAGACTACAGTGTACATACACTCAAAGTGAAAATAAGGCAATGTTTAAAAATTTGTCAGAATCAATCTAAGAACGCATGACTGAGATCATTCATCGCTTGTACAGGAGTCTTCAACGATGGCAATTCACCACTCGACTCTCCGCGTTCTTCTTCTAAATCTGAAACAATTTGTGTACCCGTCGCCATGTTTCCCATAACCAGATGATAAGATAACCAAGCTACCACATTTCTTAAACCATGAACAGTATGATTTCTTTCTGATAGCGTCGGCGACTCAAAAGCGTGTACTTCACCTCTTTCTGTCGTTATCGTGAAAAAAGGATTGTCGTCTTCATCCGGATTTAGGGAGGTAACAATGGAATGAATGCCAAGAAGGCTGATTGACATTCCTTCATCCAATTCATTTCTCACATCCACCCAACACAACTTTGGTTCTAACAGCCTTGAGCCCCGCGAGAGACCTGGTTTTATCGTTAAATTTACAACCCTCGATGAAATTTCTTGGCCATCTTCTGGTACTTGGAAATATGTCAACATGATTCCAATGTTCGATACCTCCTGTTGTGTTGTTGAAAGAAGTTGTGAGAACATGTCGATCTATCTTTCAATATGCCGATAGATAAAGGGTCGACGAGCTACTTACTTTCAAAAACTTCAAAGTGAAGATTGTATCATACACTTCTTCATCAGGTACATCGACATCGGCCTTGGGCGCAAATACCGGGGGTACCACTATAGCAGCAGGTTCCGCATCCTGCGGCGGTGCATCGCCCTCCCATTCCGCCAAACTATCCTGATCTGAATCTTCTGCTGCTTTCCTTAATTTATGTATTGGACCATCGTTTACTTTTTTATAGGGGTGGATCTCAACTGTTTCTTCTCCCTTAAGGGGCTGCTGAGCTAGGGATGCCGAAGGACCATCTTCTAGTGTTGTCTCAATGGCGGATCGCTCAAAACTCTCATCGAACGGCATGCTCAAGCTGCTCTTCTGCGTGATAATCCTTGGAACAGGCGGTTTTTGAACAACCGCCTTCTTCTTCGTCGTTGGGTTAGGGGGGGATGCTTCCCCTTCACCATAGACGATATCAAAAAATCCATTAATGTTGGGCATTAGCAAATTCACAAAATTATTCCAATCCAATAAAGGGTCGCAGGTATCCGAGACTTCCGTTGCTCCGCACAGGTTCGAGTTTGTTCGTGTTTCATGCTTATTCAGATTCTCTTCGTACATGACCTGTTTCCCTTCAAGGATAATTTCGAATCCATCGGTGTTGTTTGAATAGTACTGTGTAGATTCTTTGCTTACTTCAGGAGAGACGAGCGTAATACTTTCATTTTCTTTATTATTAATAATAATAGGTTTCTTGGATTTTTTCTTGAAAATGCTCTTGAATTTCTTGAATGGAGACTTTCCTTTTTTGTTTTTGTTTTTGTTGCTGGCGCTGGAGACTTGACTGGGCTGTTCTTTTAACTTCTGGGAGGCATTATTATTGTTGAAGATTCCTTTTCTCATTTTCATTTTACGGTATTAGTTTCAGAGGATGTATGGATGGACGAATGCGTTACTGGGGCAGCCAATGTTGAATGATGTATATGCATTGGCTGTAAGATGCTTGTAGCAGCCGAAAGGTTGTGTTGTCGTTGTTGGTGTTGCTGTGTTGTTTTGTTTTGTTCTGTTTCTTTCTCCAATTTTGGCGTTTGGCGGGTTTCGAAATTTCAAAAAAATTGTCGGATGTCGGAACACCCCTCCTCCCTCACAAACCTTCATTATTGCGCGGCGCGGGGTACTACTATCTATCGTAGAACCAGCTACAATGTAATCACAGGTCCAATCCGCCCATCAAGAATACTTTATACGTACTCATAATCATCACATACAGTAGATCATTTGTTGTCAATATCTACCATCAGCTTCTGCGTACAAAATTCCACGACCTCCTCTACTACCTTAAAAAAAGATCTCACCACATTCGGAACTCTTTTTCTTCTTCACCAGACAGTTGATTGCGGATTCATTCGTACCGTACGATAAAGACCCTCGCTCACAGCGACATAACAGAGTACGTCATCGTGATGACGAAGCAGAACTCTCAGAGTCAAGTTAAAAGTTCTGAGAAAAAAGGAGTCAGTCTCAGAATATAAGATAAGAATCAGAACCCGGAGAAAGACGGAAGTTTCAGAATATAAGATTCTTTCAATTGTTTAGAAGCAAACGCATTCAGATTGCATTACTAAATATCATTAATAACTTCTGAGAACAGATATCCCATAGCCGATATGATATCATCAGATCCCCTCAGCAAGATTCTTCAACACTTTTGGCGCAAATTCCTCATCTTTGCGCTTGTCTTCTTGGTTGCGTGGAACCTTACCAAGGTATGAACGGTTTGACGATATGTAGTATCTATCTATAGTAGTACAGTATAGGTAGTTTAGTTGACATCATGGAAGCAAATAAATGAAAATGCTGACTCTGTTTCTACTACCTCAACAACACCTGTCCCTATCAAGGTGCCATACTACATTGGTTTCGATGTCAACGGCGATACAGACTACGAAAAAGGGGGATTGACCGGAAGTATCAACTTGTACCATTGGGTCAAAGGGTTCAAGAGCTCCAAACTCCACTCTCCAGCTTGTAACTTCTTGTTAGTCCATATTGCATTTGGAAGCACGGTTCTAATCATGATGGCCCTGTCCCTTATCAAGACCGCATGGCGCAGACAGTATGGTAATTACTTTTTTACGTTTACAGTTCTTCTAGGTGTGCACACAATCCCCGCTGCTTGGACAATGGGCGCGGCTTTCACCAAGTACTTATTCACGTTCACGTGTTTGATGGTTACCACATCAGCACTCTTTGGTTACCGCACTCTTAAGTTTTACGATACCGACCCCGTCAAGCACGAGAAGCATCTTTTGATCGAATATAGTATAATTACCTTTGGGACATACGGAGCTGGATTTGCAGAATCTTACGGGATACTCACCAAGTTCATTTACCGGGCTGAAAATGGTGGAGGATTCATGGACTATGGAAACACACCCGATCCTTTGTTTGGACATTCTCTTTATGACATTGTGCCTGAAAAGGTTGGGTAAGAATTGTTCCCTTTTTCGTTGCTCCTTTTGCGTTTCCAACCGTCACTGACCAACTTCTTATTAAAATTGCAACACCATAGTATGACCCTCTTCTTCGTATGGGCCGCGGTGGTTTGGTTTTGGTGGCCAATCAAACTACTTGAGATTGATACCTATGTTAAAGCCAGGGCAGAGGCCGAAACCAGGGCAGAGGCCGAAGCCGCGGGCCCAACAGAATCTACTCCCCTCGTGACCCAAGCGTAACAAAATCTAATTATGTGGGCGGGTGTCTCATAAAATGTTGGATGTTATCTATGTTATCTGTTATAATATATCTCTAAAATACTTAGCCATCTATCCAAAGGCGCCCATCGTCAATATCTACCATCAGCTTCTTTGAATCTAGAAAAGATAGACCAATTACAATGACATGCCGATTAAAACCACTCCAATTTTTCTTTGGATCAAAAGGGGTTGTCAATGGCTTTTGAGCTGTGATGGTCTTGGTGTTCTTTTGGTCAGTTTCAAATGACACTTCCACTGGCCCACCCCACAACCTTTTCTCCCGACGTTCCCTCGCTTCCCTATATCTTTGATCAAATAGCTCCTTGCTGACTACCATGCCCGTTACACCCGTATCAAATATTACATAAATTGGCTTGCGATTTGTGGGAATCAGGGGTATTCCATCAATGACGATTGCTTTTGCTTTGGCGACGTAGTGCTGAACCGGATCTCCATAATTTTTTCGTAGATCGTTGGTCATGGGTATAAAGTCTACTGATGTAAGTAATGGTACCGTTGAAAGAGTCAATGATGGGGATGAAGCAGCTGCAATTTCAACATCAATTGCATCGGTGCTTGCTATGGGAGAGGGCCCTGCCGCAAACAGGTTATCATTTGCCCTCCTCAGGTCAATCACAAATGACGTGATATCCGTCTGGCCCAGAAAGCTAGGGCGAATCCTTTTTTCAGTGTTCTTAATCAGCCCAAAGAATACGCCTCCAGGCCCGCTTAAGATGCCATCGTCTGCAACACCAAATACAACAGACGGAGAAGAAACAATCATACTACCCGTTGCATTCACAAATGAAAAAGGTGCCTTACGCCACTCGACCTCACCCTCAAAACCATCAAAAATTTCAAACGTCGTTTCAAGCCCAGACGGAACACCTTGCTCTCGATAGCAACCAGTTTTGGCACGGGTATTGGCCGAACATGATCCAGGTATCATTAGAAATGGGCTTCCGGTGTCCAACACGGCTCGAAAGAGATTAGACTCCACACGGTAATAGACGAGATAAGCTCCACCAATGAATTTAAGTGGGACGGTGATTGATTGCGGTTCGACGATTGCTGGAGGAATGGAATTGTTGTTAACATTTTTCTTGGAATTGAAGGCTGCATGCACGGGCTGCGGTCGGAATGCAGTTGTCATTGCGATCGTCACGCTAGAAGTGAGAAAATTCCTTCTTTGCCGATCCGTGGTGGCTTGCTCAGAACTACATATCCTATTTTCATTGGTACTATTTTGCCTCCATGATGGCATGGATGAGGTACACGTATCACTTGAAAAGACCTTTAGCTGATAGGTACGAGATGGTGGTAACGACAGGGCTTCAATTTTATAATGGCACGTAGCGAAAAAGATGGTGAATACCTTGAAACATCTTCGGATTCCTTTATTTGGAGGGCACTGCTGAAACTTGGAATATTCTCTTGAGTGCATGCCAAATAATATGTTTCTCTGATACCAGGTACGTGAGCTTCACTGATGAAAGAAGTCAGTAATTTGTAAGTATCATGTATCAGCCCAGAGTTTTTCTGTACCGCAGTAGTGCCGCCGCGCCGGTACCATACCATCCCATCGTTCATTTGTGTATCGGTTGTGAAAGATTTTATTTGTTCGTTGAGGTTTGTTGTGGGTTTTAAAAATGACGTCATGATGAAGTCGCACAACGTCAAAAACGAACGCCAATCTTTGCCCGCAAAAATAATGAACAAAATACAGTACAGTGTGAATGATGAAGAGAGCTAAAGAAAAGCAGAGAACATCAGTAGTGACCTACTAAAAAGTATTACATCATTACTCAAACTTTCCACCGACGAGCTAGTGATACATGCTACAGTATTGACTTGTTATAATACAAAGACTGTGTCAAAACAATAGTCGCAAGAGTGAAACAACCTCATCGTCAAATCTCGAGATACCCAAAGTTTCGTCCAAACTATAAGTATAGAACTATGAAGATACCTCCTACCAGCCTGAAATCATCGTCAGCTATCGGAGCGCAGACCAAGAGGTATAGAAAGCCACGTAGTGTCCTCTCTTCTGCCACTCTCGCTGCCGCAGCGGTGGCCGCTTTGAACCCGAATGGACCTATTCAATGCGCTCAAGTTGCTGCATTTACTCCACCTACAAGCATCTTAGGAACAAGAGGAGGACCCAAGAAGACCTCAAGATTTTTCACAAAGAAAGCAGTGGCTAAAGTAAAAGAAGAAGCTGGGATAAACAACACATCCATGTTCCTCAGCCGTGATGAGATGCCTTGCTCTACTGACACGCAAGTCGCTGTGAAAAAAGAAGTAAAGACTAAGCAAGAAGATGGAATCGGTAGCGAAGTTATCCCTCGTACCCAATCTTTTAAACCCATGTGGCATGGAACATTGCATCCCAAAACATCCATCAAAGTCCACTCTTTAATTGTTGGAACTCATCCATCAATAACCTCCCTCGAAAAATCTCAATACTACGGACATGCAATGAATGCTTTTTGGTGGATAGCTGGTGATTGTCTTGGTTTCCGTCGGGCATCTGGTATTTCGCCCTCTTCGGGTAAACCATACAAGCTTGTCGATCACTTAGTTCACGCAGAGGACAAAGTCATTTCATACGAGGAACAACTGGAAGTTATGGCCTCGAACGGCTTCGCAATGTGGGATTTATTGGGATCGTGCGAAAGAAAGGGATCCTTGGATAACGATATCAAAGAGGAACAACCCAATCCCTTACGTGAATTCTGTCAGGACCATCCAACAATTAATAGGATAATCATGGCAAATGGCGCCAAGCAATGTACGTTCTTTAACAAATACTTTGCGGAGTGGTGGCTATCTGGAGAACTGAAACCAGGAAACAATGAGCTGTCACGAAAGGCGTTCGAAAAGAAGTGGTCGAAAAAGACGGATGGGTTCAAGAATGGAAGAATTGAAGTGTATTGTATGCCAGGAGTTTCTCCTGCTGCTGCGTCGATATCTTATGAAGTAAAGCGAGATGTCTATCGTGAGTTTTGTTACAACCCTGGTTTGTCTGATCATAAGAAAGTGAACCTTAAAAAATTGTGAGGGGGTTCGTCGTTTGCCGGTTACGCGTTCTGTAGTGGAATGAATCGATCAGTAGTAAAACAACGCGAAGGTACTATATGCTCCAGAGATTAGAAGCATTTTTGAATATATTATATAAATGCCTTACTATATACATGTACTTGCAGGGAAATAAAAAGTAGAAGTGACGATTGTATCATACGATCAATGTCCTATTGTTAGTAGGTGTTACTGTACATATAGGCGTAGAAAGTGCTTTTCACGCGAATTGAATTGACTTCCATGAATTCCTGTTCAGTTCTAGTAGACCCTGCAGTTGCGGATAAAAGTACAAATCTCCATGCTCTTTCAAAAAATCATCAATTTGATGGTGAGCTTATTCTTATTTAAAATAATCGATATCATTATTTTATCTACTGCACCGTCCTGTACAGTATCAGAAAGGTGTAAAATCCAGTACAGCGTGTCAAAGGTGCTGCAAATTGGCATATCAATTCAGCGGCATCAGGGCGGCCTCAAATTATCAGTACTGTGGTGCGTGGTATGTGGGTGATGGACCAGTTACAAGAGTATGATCAAAGTCCGAGTAATTTGAAATTGCATGATCTAATTTACGCAAGAGATTCTCAATTTCCTTCCTGAACCGGACATTTCTTTACTTTCTATACCAATGGGTTTTGAAGTTGAAATACAATGACAAAACTCCTCTCTCAAAAGTGCATCTGAATCCACGCTTCCTTGACTTATTCCACTCCCTATTAATAATTTTGAATGCCACATCCTCGTAGGGAGGGCCAGCACGAAATTTGATGATGCAAAATTCTTGCGACTTTGTGGGTTCAAGATAATACTGAGGTGTATTAGTCCTATCAATCAGATCTGGATAGAATATATTGAATTTGTAGCCCTGCACAGTCTTGGGTGGGGGATTATCGTGATCATAATGAGTCTGGTTGTACTTGTTCCAGTCATATCCAGTTTTGACGCGATTGAAGTACCGAGGCTTTCTCGGACGATATTTTTCTTGCCAAATAAAGGTTGATCCTTCCAACTCGATTTCGTTTGCAAGACCAAGCTCTTCCTCGAGGTTACCAAAGTCTGTGGCCACATTCGTTGGCACTGCCGCCGCAATTGCTATTTCCTCAATTTCTGCGGCTTTAGAATCTGCAGCGTCCTCATCATTGTTGGGTTTAGAATGTGCAAGCTCCTCCTGCTTCTTTTCCAGCTCTTCCAATTGGCAAACGAGCATTTTGGAATGGATTTCCGATAACTCCATTTTACTGAGTTCTACCAGCAATTCGTCTAAAACTGTCTGCCAATAGGGCATATCAATCAAATTTCCATCCTTCTCGTCGAAAACAGGGCGACCACCCGCTTCGATACATTTTTTGACTTTTGCTTCAACTTCGTCCTTCATCTTCTCCAGCGCAGGTTTTGATTGACCCTCAAACATTTTTTGTATGTCCTTTTTAAGCTGTGCTTTGGATCCAGATTCTTGATTTTTCAACTCGTTTATTTCCACCCTGGTCACTAGATGCAGTGCATCCCAGTACTTCAAGACGTTATTATCATCACCGTTCTCGTATCCGCCTACATCCTTTTCCAACAATCGAAAAGTTTCAATATCCGCCAACAATTCCTCCAACTCAACCAACTTCAAATCTTTCAAAAAGACGTGTGGTTCCTGTAGTTCTGCTTCCAGGTTTTCCAACTCATCCATGGCATTATACTTTTCGTGATATTTGACTTTAGCCCTATCCTTCTTCTCCACATCTGATAGTCCAAATATCAGCATATTCTTAGCTAGGACATCAATCGGTCTCTCTCTCCCCTCCACCAAGCGAATGGCACTCCTCTGCCTCTGCTGCTGCAAATGGAATTCTTCCTCCTTCTTCGCCCATTCGTCATAATTTTCCAATTCCTTCATTTTACTTTCTTCTGCACGAATTCGCTCCATTTCCTCTTTCTGCTCTTCATAATCGCTCCTTCTCTTCCTTACCTTTTCAATCTCATTAATAATATCGCTCTGATCCTTCTTCTTGATCTTTTCCTTACCAGCGGTACTTTTGGAAGCCATACTCTCATCCTTCTTATTCCACGTAAAAGTGTCGGCTAGATTAGGATCATTAAAAGGATTATCCGTACTGGTGTAACCGAATTGCGCAGTGATACGGGCAGCACGGCGTTCCCCACGACGCTCTTCTCTTTCTTCCAGAGTTTCACCTCTTTCCGCTAATTTTTTCAAGAGACGCTCATTGACCACCTTTTTCGTTGCAGTTTTGGATCTGGATTCTTCCTCGCTGCTACTTTCGCTCGAGGAGCTGGAGCTTGAGCTAGAGCTGGAAGAGTAGCGGCGCCGTTTTCGTTCTTTGCGGTCTCGGCGTTTGCGACTGCGATCACGATCCCGTTTGGACCTGGATCTACTTTTCTCACTCTTTTTGGAAGATTTTTCTTTTCTTCTTGTTTTTGTTCGTTTCCGATCCCGATCCCTGTGGCGACGGCGACCGTCTTCGCTTTCGTCCGAGTCGGAGGATGCGGCATCGTCTCGCGATGATTTGCGGGAGGATTTGCGGTCCCTCTTGTCGCGATCTATTCTGCGGTCTTTGTCTCGATGGCTGCTTTTCTTATTATCCCGATCTTCTTCTTGTGGTTCATCCTTCTCGCTTTCTGCCATGATTGGATTGATTGTTGATTGATTGTAATAATGCAAATGCTTTGACTTGTAAAAGTATTGCTCTATCATCATGTCGTTCAATTCACTGCCATCCTGAATTTGGCGGTCATGATGATGGACAGACCGTTTACCATACGTCATCTCAGAAAATCCACACGGCGGACCGGGGTTGATTTTAAAAATAGTCACTGTTATTATTAATAGTTAATAGTCATTTACTGTCTGTAGATCGCAATGACTGATCCATCTTGATCTCGCTCAATGTAGATATACGACCGTCCCGTTATACTGTAGTGAAAGGTGAGGTTTTGTGCATGGAAGAGCATTGCCGTTATGCGAAAGAGCATTTGCCGTTATCATGCTCTTTGCAAAGAGCATGGTAACGGCAAATGCTCTTTGCAAAGAGCATGGTAACGGCAAATGCTCTTTGCAAAGAGCATGGTAACGGCAAATGC
>Ga0115005_10001073_pt1 | contig 21567 bp, 20 predicted proteins | sample ArcOceMetagenome_FD_87163 | JGI IMG/M metagenome (GOLD analysis project Ga0115005, IMG submission 87163) | Marine eukaryotic phytoplankton communities from Arctic Ocean - Arctic Ocean - Greenland ARC118M Metagenome | ecosystem: Environmental > Aquatic > Marine > Oceanic | place: Arctic Ocean...
AATGGATGAATTAGAAACATCGCCGCTACGAGGAAAGGTTGCACCTGCGCGAGATCATCATAACCTTGCAGAGATTCATCAGCGTGGAACGTCATCGAGACTTGCACACCATAATAAGCCAGATGAGCTAGAAGAGGCGATCACTTACTATAAAATGAGAGCGAATAATCCTCAAAATCCTGATATCAATGCTGCTTATAAGGTTGCAAATATGTATCATTATGGCTTGAGAGGTGTGCAACAGGACATGCGAGAGGCGTTGAAGTATTATGAAGTAGCAGGTGATTTGAATAGCTGGGAGGCCGGAGGTCAGGCAGGAAAGTTTCATTTATGGGGTATGGGTCTGGATGATGAGGAGAGAAATATGAACAAGGCATTGGAATATTTCCGACGGGGCACACCTGGAGGTCTTGTTGGTTGTCGGGTAAGTAGTTTGGCCTGGGAGAGCAGACTGTATGATTTCTGCACTCATTTGTCTTGTGCACGATGCACTTTTACTGCTAGTATCTTACTTATTCAATAACTTTTTTCAGAACCGGTTTAAGAAAAAACTGACTGTCAAAGAGAAGAACGTGGAAGATGATGATATTTTGGATAGCGCGGAACCCATGTTCAATTGTGACCACCCATGCGTGAATGGTATGGGTTTGCTATCTTTATACGGTGTTCCAATGATGGTGTCGTCAAATTTAACATTGGCGATTGAATATTTTGACCTGGCTAAAAATATGGGTAACATGGACGCATATTTTAACCTTGCTATGATGAAGCTTGGATGGATGAACCCATTTTATAGCAGCGCGTTTGATCTTGCAAATGGTAGATTAAAAGGAAAGGAGATCCCCGAGAAACGGGCCCCAAGTAGGGCAGATTATCTTGAAGCACTGGAATTATTAAAGCGAGCAGATCAGATGGGACACATTCAAGCAAAACATCGGTTGGGAATGATATACTCACGTGGAGTCAAAGTAAAGGATACAGTTTTCATCCCTCAGAGTTGCTCAAAGGCGCTCGCGCAGTACATTGATATTGCAAACAGTGGGACTACAATCCCAAAACGAATGAGAACTGCTTACAAACAATACATGGCTGGGGATTATGAATCAAGTCTGCGTAACTACATTGCTGCCGCCGAATCTGGTAGTGTCGAAGCCCAAGTAAATTCTGCTTTTCTGTTCGAGCAAGGGGTCTGCCTGGGGATGAACCATCTGAATTGCATGAAAGCAAGCGTTAGAATGTGGAGGGCGGCAGCGCGTCAAGGTGACGAAGAGGCTTGTTTGCGTGTAGGAGACTTTTACCATTATGGCCGTCTTCGCGAGGACATTGATCCTGATAATATGTCTGATGTAATCACCGAGAGGGACATTGATTTCTCAGTTGCACCTCTTCCGTGGATTCGATACATTCTTTATCCAGAAGACTTATTTCCAAAAGCGAGAAAGCTAGCGATCAATGGCATCCGCTGGTTGTTGTCGAAATTTGGCACTTCCAGTGATAATTCGACACTACAGCGTCTTGAAGAACAGGGATTCTGTTCCAAAACCTCTGACGGCGAAAAGCCCTCATGCGCCAAGCCAGCCGATGTAATTATTGAAACTGGAAAAGAACAGAAGGAGCACTTCGAAGTTGCAGCGTACTACTATCGGAAAGCAGCAGATGATCATGGTAGCGCAAGAGCTAATTTCAACTTAGGCTTCATGCACGAGTGGGGACTTGGATTGACTCAAGACTTCCCCCTTGCTAAACGGTTTTATGACATTGCATCACAGAACAAGAATGGTGAAGGAGAGGTCGCCGTACAGTTTGCTCTGATCTGCATGAACTTACACGAATTCATTGTTAAGGCCGGTTTAGCTATTGAGAAATGGTATGTTGAACAAACTTCTTCGAGGGCGACCGTGGATACCGATGCAGGATCGCAACACAGAGTTTTGGTTGATGGTATTAGTCCCAAAAGTCCACATGGGATTGTTCTTTACCATGTGTTAGCGGGAGATACAGTCCTAATACTTGTCCTGGTACTGATGCTAACTGCCTTAATACAACATAGACTAAACCCACATTGACGAGAACCAATTGCAATTTCCAATACGTGTAAAGAATAAATAAATCTCTTCATTACGATATTTTTTTACTATCAATGCAATTTTCCGAAAGAATAGATATATCGGAATCAGGGGTGTGTATGACCAGAACGAGGGAGGACACAAGATTTTTGACGTAATCTGTTAGTTTCGACGGTTCTTTTTTATCCCCTGAGACCGGCTCGACATCATTGTATTCCCCAAGAACATAAACATCATATGTCTCAATACATATAATTTGAAATGGGAAGATATGCCATAGGCAATGCCAAAACACAAATCCATTGACATCACGAGTTTCTTGGGCATCTTGGCTGTTCATGAACGCAAACAATGCGAAAGTGAAAGAAACTAGCTGGGCAAAAAAAGTTGTAGGTCTCCCGTAAAAATAAAGTGCGGACATCTTCCATATGTACGCAACAGCCATGAACGTTGCCATGAATCGGTCTAGGACATGGACAACGTGATCATTTGTCATGTGAACATAATCCGCAGTAAATGATAGGGGACCTGATCATTATATTTTCCGCAAGGGCCAGCATTGTGTGAGAAAAGACCAGCTACCGTACGAGTAAAGTACACGGCACACGTATACTATCAATAATCAAATGAGTTTCGGGTCGAACCTATACCAACTTCCTTACACGTACCTTGCACAAAAGTCAAAAGCAGCGCGTAAGGGACATAAGGAAAATTGCTTTGTTGCGCCCACTTAGACTTCGATTCGATAGCAAACATTGTTATGCCAGCCAACGAATAACTCCAGCACAATGCTCCAAAGCTTGGGTTTAACACAAGATCCTCGTTGTTGTAAAATTGTGTTTGTGTTTTCCAGAACCATTTATTTACGCATTCCCTAACCTCATGGTCGAGATAATTTGACTCGGAAAAGAGATCGACGCATTCGCTTAAGTGCATTGTTGATAATAATGATGAATGATATGAGAAAAATACCGGTATGTACCGATGTATCATACAGATGAATGGGATCATTTTTAAAATTTCGTAGCGCAAAAGACAGAAGAAGAAAAAGAGAAAGAAAGTTCTCTAATTGCTCCAATGACATACAATTTCAATTGCAGAGTGGTCATCATTATTATTGGGGTGTTTGTCAACTAATATTTTCAATTCCTAACCGTTGAGAGATATAATGAAAGACCGAAATCAAGCCGAAAGTCACTCCCGCAAGAACGAAATCGCCGATGACACATAATTTTTCATTTTTCATACTACTTGTCATTACAATCAACTTTCAACTTTCAACTTTCAACTTTATCCTCATTCCTATCTCTGTAAAAGCATTATCTCTGGGGGGCAAACTACCATTCTAAAGAACACAGTGCAAAGTACAGAAGATTAGAAAACGTCAAGGGACATGACTTCATCAAGACAATCATTGAATGACGAGACTTTTCCGTCCTTCTCCGACGAGTACGCGTCAAGTGGCGACACAGATAACAACACAGATTCATACAGTGATATTTATAGCGAGGGCTACACATTCAGTACTGATGATGGAGAAAAATACCAATGCCTACCTGCTAGAATTGTACAAAACATAGAGAAGCCAAAAACTGATTACGTCAGTGCGAAAAGTGCGAGATCTAAGGTGACTGTTTACAGCGTTTTGTCAGCACTTGATAGTGCAGTAGACGCTGTCGTTAATGTCGTGATACCAGTCGAGAGGTCTATTAGCAAGTTAAAGATTGATTCACCTCCAGCATCACCAAAAACTGCAACTGAACGAAAAACGAGCTCACGTCCTTTTAGTTTTCGCCGTAAAGCTTCCAGTAGCTCAAAATCTGCGAAGAATCCAGAGGATACAAACAACATCCCGTCTAGCCCTATAGATAAAGAGGATGCAAAATCCCGACAGAATCCGAAATCTTCCTCAAGCCCTAGATTCCAGGTTGTGACGAAAGAGAAACGTCCAACGACGACGAGTCCTAGGTCTCCCAAGGGTTCAAAGAAAGACGATCCCGTATCAAACGAATCAAGGGTCGCAGGTGAACCAACAGACGAAGCTTCCGTGTTTTCTCCAAGTACAATCTCCATTTTTTTCTCTAGCCCAATGAATAAAAAATTTAACGAAGAAGAGAAAAATATCGGAACAATAGACGAAAACAATGAGGAATCAACCACCAGTACACGAAAAGTCTCTTCCCGTAAATTTTTCTCAAGCCCAAGGAATAAAAAAGTCCGCGAAGAGGAAATAACTATCGAACCAATTGAAGAAAACGAGGACGAATCTTCAAGCTTTTTCTCCAAGCCATTTGATTGGATCACCCCTACCAACAAGGAAGAAGAAAAACAGGAAGACGAGGTGGTTCCGGTGGAAGAACACGAAAAGAAGAACAAGCGTTTTTTCGGTAGACGTAGGAATAAAAAGGCAAGTGATATTTCAGTTGTTTCGCAAATGACTGCAGATACCTATTCCAAGGAAAAGGATTGGTTCGGAAGAAACAAGACGTGTACTGTCGACCAAAGAGATGATGCCACAGAGGACGGAAATGTCGATTCCAATGAAAAGAAAAATTGGAAAAGAAGACCATTTTCTCCTAGAAGAAAGTTCAGGCGCAATGACGAGGACGAAAGAGACACCACAATAGCACAGGAGCCAGAAATTGATGATGCAGATGATCAAGACTGGTGGAGTATGTATTTTTGGACATATGCAGAAAATAATGACAATGATGCTGCTGGTTTAGATGCTGAAACTGAAGCTGAAGCTGAAGCTGAGCTTTTCAAAACTGAAAGTCCTAAACGGAAGGGACTTAGAAAAGTTTTCTCCAGGAAATCAAAGAAGGATAGAAATGAATCAGAGCAGTTTCACGTCTAAACAAGAAAATTCGTGCATTTTACTTGTACTACACGTATATGTGTAGTGAATTTCGAATCAGAAAATGTAATTACATAACAAAAAGAAGAATGGTGATCTAGTACAGCACTGTTTACTGCCAATTAAAATTAAACTTACCTAGTCCTCCCAACGCCGCCCTAACAGGCACCCCCCCCCCCCTGTAATTTGTATTGTCGTCGAATGACCTACTCATTCGTATTCGTAAGATCCTCCCAAATTTGAAAATGGTGAATGAATACTTTAGGTCGAACTCAAGGAACCAACAATTGAACTTACCCCAGAAGTTTGAAAGTGGTCCAAAATGAAAAATGACCGAAAAAAAAGCATTATCCTCGATTTCAATCTTCCGCGCCATTTTCCTCAAATTGTGTGCGCGGGCCTCACACGTGAAATTTATACTGGAGCTACGACGTTCACTTTCGAGCCAACCAGACTCAATTTTTCTCAGAAAATCCTGGGCCAAAGCAAAGTAGACAGCAAAAAATCATAACAAAGCTGACAGCAGAATATTCACAAAATTGTGAAAGAATTTAAGATGAAATACGTTATAGTATCAGGTGGTGTCGTCAGTGGTCTGGGCAAAGGAGTCACAATCTCTAGTCTTGGTCGCATGTTGCGTGGCTGCGGGCTTACAGTTACAAGTATCAAGATCGACCCTTACCTAAATGTAGACGCTGGGACGATGAGCCCTTTTGAGCATGGAGAAGTGAGTGTAAAGTTTTTTGTTTTGACACAGACTTGCATTCGTTGGATATTGTGTACTTACCTCTTATGATGAAACAGGTTTTTGTGCTTGGAGACGGAGGAGAATCTGATTTGGATTTGGGAAATTATGAAAGATTCCTAGATATCCAACTTACCTCTGAACACAACATCACCACAGGAAAGATTTACCGTGAGGTAATTTCCCGTGAACGCCGTGGAGACTACCTCGGTAAAACTGTGCAGGTAGTTCCTCACATTACAAATGAAATCCAGGACTGGATTGAACGCGTAGCCCAGGTCCCTGTCGACGATTCAGGGGAACCCGCCGATGTTTGTCTTATTGAGGTTGGAGGAACTGTTGGTGACATCGAGTCTAGCGTCTTTTTTGAGGCCTTGAGGCAATTTCAATTTCGTGTAGGCAATGACAACTTTTGCCTCATGTTTGTCAGTTTGGTTCCAATATTGAGTGATGAACAGAAGACGAAACCCACTCAGCATGGGGTGAAGAGTTTAATGTCTTTAGGACTTTCCCCAAAAGTTATTTTTTGCCGTTGTCCTGTGCCTCTGCAGCAAGAGTGCAAGGATAAGATTTCTGCGTTCTGTCATGTACCAGCGAATAACGTAATTAGTGTGCATGATGTGAACAACATTTACCACGTGCCACTGTTGCTGATGAAACAGGGTTTACATCACATTATTGCGAAAGAATTGAAGTTGACAGATAGGATGGAACTTGAGAATCCAGATATGAAGAGCTGGAGCCAGATGGCTCATAGTATTGATGGTTGCACCGAGTCTGTCAAAATCGCCTTGATTGGAAAATATAATGGACTTCAAGATGCATATTTGAGCATCATCAAGAGTCTAAAACATGCTTCTATCGCTTGTGAGAGAAAACTTGATTTGGTTTGGGTTGAAGCCTCGCAGCTTGAAAACAAGGAAAATGAAGAATACGAATCAAATTGGGAGAAGATTAAGTCAGCTGATGGGGTTATTGTACCAGGTGGATTTGGAACCAGGTGAGTTTGACTTAAGGAGTTCGTTGGCAAATAATGAGTTTTCTTTGATATTTCAAAACTAATTGGGTGTTTGATGTCTGTAGAGGGTTCAATGGGAAGTGTCTTGCAGCACAATATTGTCGTAAGAACAAGAAACCCTACCTTGGAATTTGCCTCGGATTCCAAGCGATGGTTGTTGAATATGCTCGCAACGTTCTTGGTTGGGAGGATGCCAATTCGGCAGAGTTTGACGAAAATACTTCTCATCCTGTCGTTGTCTTCATGCCGGAGATTGATAAAGAAACCATGGGAGGGAACATGAGGCTCGGTGCTCGTAATACTAAATTTACTCATAAGCATGATGACGGTTCGATGTCTACGGCACAAATGATGTATGATGGAGCTGAAGTTGTCAGTGAACGTCACAGGCATAGATATGAAGTGAATCCTGAGGTTGTTGATGAAATTCATAATGCAGGCCTGAAATTTGTTGGCAGAGATGAGACTGGCGAGCGTATGGAAGTTGCTGAGCTGCCGAAGTCAGAACACCCTTACTTTGTCGGGTGTCAGTACCACCCCGAGTTCAAGAGCAGACCTTTGAAACCTAGTCCACCATTCCATGGTTTATTGCTAGCATCCATCGGGAAGTTGGAAAGCTACACCGGGAACTAGATTGATGGCACCTTAGCTCCTTGGGATATGATGCTGAATCACCTCTTAAATTGAACAAATTAATTACAGTACCTTTAATTAAACACCTGGCTAATCAGTACTCCTGTTAGAAACGCAGCTCAGTCGTACGAATGGTTGATATCCATCTATATATATATATTTGTGAATGTATTGGATCTTACTTGTTATTTTAAACAATAAGAATCAACAATGGCAGCGCTTTTGGAAATGGTTTACAATTTTGTTCCGCGCAGGTTGGATCTAACTCTTACCTAAAATTAGTGCCAATATCGCCATCCTCACATATAATCCATTCTCCATTTGTCTGAAATAGGCAGCACGCGGGTCAGAGTCGACATCTGTGCTTATTTCGTCTACTCTTGGAAGAGGATGCATGACAACCATGTTTTTCGGGGCTTCCTTCATAAGATTTGCATCAATGACATAAGCTCCCTTGACCGCATCGTAATCTTCTTCGTTCTCAAATCTCTCCTTTTGCACTCTTGTAGTGTAGAGAATATGGGCATTATCCATTGCATCCCGCAGTGATGTGCATTCTTCCTGGATGATTTCGCATCCATCATGCCTGGCATAGTCATCAACATATTCTTTCACGTAACCAGGCATCTTGAGACTTTCTGGTGAACAATACCTTAAAACCAAAGGTCTTCTTAAAAATCCAGCTTGTGCTCGCGCTAACAACTTGGCCAAAGAGTGAACTGTCCTTCCGTGCTTTAAGTCTCCCAGCATTACCACAATTAAAGGTTCCTTTTCGGCTTTACACGTATCATCTTCCCCCAACATACCCAATTCATCAACAATGGTAAACAAATCCAATAAAGCTTGCGTCGGATGCTCCCCAACTCCGTCACCGGCATTAATTATTGGTTTTTGTAGGTCACTATGCAAAGCGGCATCTCTTATCGTCCCAGTGACAGGATGTCTTACAACAGCGACGTCTGTGTAGCATTGAAGGCACTTGATGGTATCTGATACAGTCTCTCCCTTCTTTGATGAGGTATTACCTCCACTTCCAGCATCAACGTGCATAACCTTTCCACCTAAACGCATCATTGCAATTTGGAAGGAACAAGAAGTGCGAGTAGACGCTTCAAAGAAGATGGTTGCCAAGACACGATGTTGAAGGCGGTCATCTCCTCCTTTTTCCTTTACCACATTTCTCATGGATAGAGCTGTTTTCATTAAAAGTTCTAGACCCGAGGCTGACAATTGTGTCACAGAAATAAGGGGCTGATAATGCCATGAGGCTGGGTCAGATGTGATTTTATCAACGAGGTTGGAGTTGTCTTTATCAGCACTCGTAGTCATGGCGCTGTATTTGTTGGTCAAGTAGAATACTTCTTGGAAATTTCAAATTATTTCTGATCCGTTTGTTGCTACACGACGTGTACACCCGAGAAACTTTGTCGACAAATCGTTCCTTTTCAAGTAAATCTTTCCTTTTGTATTTCCCTTGAAAGTGAATCCTCTATCAATCCTGATCTATTGCTTCTCCAATAAATAATTGATGATGGATGTGATGTGTCAAACAAATGTTTGGAAAACAGGTGGATATCAAGATGTTAAAAAAAGCAAAGATTCCGACAAACCACGACATGTTGGTACTCGGTCAGTATATTTTCTGCGTAGAATATCGTGTGGATGGAGCCACCAATCATTTTTTTAAGAACAAATGCTTCCCGCAAAAGGTCAAACAACAAACGAAACAGCATGATGCGACGCAAGCGAGCAAGCATGATAGCATGATGCAAAAAAGAAAGCACAAATTATAACACTAATACTGCTTGTCGCTAAATAAAGTAACAGCAAGAGATAAACTTGAAGATGGATATTGAAATGGAAACAGGGCAGAATCATGAGATCGCCATGACGAATGCGAGCACAACGATCGATCCAAATGTGGTCCAGAGTCGTATACTTCAGTCATCTTCCCTTGCCCAAGCAGCAGCGGCACAAGACAGTGATGATGAAATGGGGGCTGACCAACCTACCTTCCCCAAATTGAATGCTATGGCTGAGAGAGGTGGAAAAATTGAATACAGGAGAATTCGTTGTCCTAAGCATCGTTATACTCCGCTGAGGAACGACTGGGAACAGATTCTCATGCCACTAGTTCAATTTTTAAAGCTTCAGGTGAGTTATCGTAGGTTTCATTATAGTTGGATTATCGCCCCACGCACTGATTGATGAATTTATGAAAATCATTCTAACAATTACATAAATTTCGTTAGGTTCGATTTAACACAAAAACGAGATCCGTCGAGATGAAAACATCTTCACATACCCTTGACTCAGGTGCCCTTCAAAAGGGAGCCGATTTCTGCTCTGCCTATATGCTTGGTTTCGAAGTACAAGATGCAGTAGCCCTGCTTCGTCTAGATGACCTCTACCTCGAATCATTTCAAGTAACAGATGTAAAAATGTTGAAAGGAGATCACCTTAGCCGTGCAGTTGGACGTGTGGCAGGTCAAGATGGTAAAACGAGGTTTGCGATTGAAAATGCAACCAGATGTAGAGTTGTTGTTGCAGATACCAGGATACACATGCTTGGAAGTTATGCGAATATTAGGATCGCAAGGAATGCTCTCTGTGATTTGATTTTGGGAGCACCCCCCGGAAAAGTGTATAACAACATGAGAAATGTAGCGAAAAGAATGAGTGAACGCTACTGATTCTGTGAAAGGAGACAAAACAATGAAATGCAATCCACCACATTGCATGATTATGGAGAGAAGACGACCCCAATACCAGTGCCACTTTATTAGTTAATATAAGCCAATTTCGAATACCATCATTCCGTTCTCTTGAGCAGGGAATTCTTTATATCCATTCGAGGAAATTTTCTGTTTTATCCTTTTTGTTCAAACGCCTCAGAAATGTCGTTCTTTCGAATCCCATCATCTTGGTGGCATTTTTGCCCACCCTTTCTTCCTGTTTAACGCTGACGTGCGTTGTTACGATAAGAATCGTCGGTAAAGACAATTATAAATATTACACATGTACACGTACCGTACAGGGAGAATAAGGAATTGATAGTACTAAGACATGTGTGTACAAATAGTATTCAATTAGTAGTAACCGTCTCGTCTTAGCATTATTATTAATGGAATCTTCCTATCGTATGTCCAGGGGCGCCATTTTCAAAATTTCTGAGACGTGAAAGCACCATGACATTCCACAAATCATTATTTCGGCAGTCTACTACTACATACACGCATCATATTGTTATTCCTAGCTGGTTTTGTCCCAAATGTCAACGTCGAAAGTTATTTCGTCCCCCGAGCTGCAATCCAGTTGCCACATTCCGTATGTCTCAAGGACATGAGCAAATATCTATTCCCGGATCTACAGAAATGGGAAGAAGAGTATCAGTCAGAGATGGGCGATAAGTGCAAAGGTGCAATGCATTTTTTGCAGAAAATGATCCCTTTCCTTACCGAGTGTATCCTACAGGACGGTGTCTTCTGGATACATAAATTTCCACGCAATTCTGCTGTTCAGCTCTTGTTGGGAAGATTGCAGGGGAAATGGCCCGATGAGGATTAAAGTACATGGGCAAGAAAAAAAGAGGAGAAATAGCGATCGTCACGAACAAAAACGATAATAAAGCTAAAGCGCAACCACACGCATCAACACAATTTAACGGGGCTCAGTGTGACGAAACTATAGGAGGATTGAGGGATGCAAATTCGAATAACAAGGATTTGATCAAATTGCAAAGGGAGCAGATTGCCATTTTGAAACAGCAACTATTGCAGGCGCGGCAAGCACCACAACAACAAGTGGGAGTTCAGAATATTCCTGTTGTCGCTTCTCCTCCAGGGCCTGTTGACCAAAATGACCACTCAGTCCAAAACGAAAATCGCATTTACCTCCGAGAATACGTCAACAGAAGAAAGCCAGTGGTTCAAACTTTGGGAACATACTGCACAATTAAACGTTTGGTAGAAGCATGGAATGTCCATAATCATGATCTCGTCGATAATGCGAAACAACCTGATGTGGAAGGATGTGAATGCAAGAATGCGAAAATGATGTTTTCCAAAATCAAAAGATCCATCGAAGAGTCGATGATAGAATGCTCGAAGTTGAGAAGAAGACAATGGAAGAAGCAAATGCAGATCGCATCGCATCGATCGATCGGAACGGAATAACCTATTGGATTGGGTTTGGATGACGCAAACGAAACCAAAAATAAAAAATAAATAGAACGAAATGACACAACACAATAAAACAGATAACAGCAAACAACAACCGGTGGAGACAAGACGACCATAACAACTATAAGTAAGTTCGAAAGTACGTCTGATCTATCTAAAGATAACATAATTTCTGACTCAAATGCTCTTCCTCATCTGGAAATTATCTAAGGCATCAGCGTTTTTAAAAGAGGCACTTCGGTACTGTAGAAGGCCCTGTGGAAATATACTACGTTTAGTAGCTCTTTAAACTTGTCTAAGCCATGCGTGAGACAAAGAAAAATGTCAACATAAAACTTGAAATGCTTGGTGGATTCTCTGCGGGTGTGATCGGCACAGTGATCGGGTATCCCCTTGATCTCGTGAAGACGCGTATGCAGACAGGCTCTCACCGACGAGGTTTTGTCAGTATCGGGGCTCAGATTGTACGACAAGGTGAGGAATTAGCTGCATTGAATAATTCAGAGAGAGATCCAGAATGAAAAGATTGTATTGGAATTTAGAGCTGTTACAAAATTCTCGCTGAACTTCTTTTGATCGTTTTCTTCAGAGGGGATTCTAGCATTATACAAAGGGATGACCCCACCTTTGATCTCTTTGGCGATTTTGAACACGACAAATTTTGCTTCATACAATTACTTTAGAAACTTGTTTGGAGCAGAAAGGGGATGGGACATTACAAATTTTTGTGCTGGAGCGATGGGTGCTCCATTCGGCTCCACAATTTCAACAGTGGAACATATGATAAAGACACAGATGCAACTTGACAATATTGGGGATAAGAGGTTTCGTGGGTCGTTCCACTGTCTCACGACAATAATCAAGGAAAGAGGGTGGAAAGCTGTATACACTGGACATGCTGTAAATACAGTACGAGAAGGTGTGTTTTTAGGCACATATTTTTACACATACGAAGGTCTAAGAATATGGCTCCAAAGTTTAGCTAGCCACGAGAAAGTGGATAAACATCATACCTCGGCTTGGACGGTACCTGTGGCAGGTGGTATCTCTGGAGCTTGGGCTTGGTTCGCATCCTTCCCCTTGGATTGTATAAAAGCCACTATACAAGGATCTAGGTTACAACCTGAAGTAAGTTCAAGTGGCGAGGTTGTAACATCACAAAAATTAAAATCTGTTGACGTTTTGAAAGGGTTGCTCCGGACAAAAGGATGGAAAGGGTTATATGCCGGAATAACGCCCTCGATAGCTAGAGCATTTATTGTTAGTGGTAGTCGGTTCAGTGCATATGAGTTCACTTTGAGAACGTTTGGAGATTATTTTCAATAAAAATTTCACATGATAGCATTACCATACGACTACTACACGTAGTCTAGGAATACGAGTATGATAGATTAGATGCATGATGAACCTGAAAACTAGAAAGACAATTTGAAAATAAGGGCGCCATTTTTTATTTGGTATCATACTTGTAGTGAGAACACCTGGTTTTTGTAAAAACAACGGCGTTCTTTTTTGCAAACAGGTTTCAACAGACTTTTCTAAACCGTAGAGTACTCACAACGATGAATGAAAACGTGACTCACTTAGTCGTAGGAAAGGTCACTACGACGTACGTTGAACGTGTTGATGTTTTTTTCCTTCTGGAAGCAATTGCTGGAAGTATGAATATCAATCTGTGTCATGCATGTGCATCATATCATTCGTCAAACTGCACCTCTGAAAAGATTCTCAAAAATAATCACCATGAAGTTTATCAATATTGTTACCGCTCTAGCCCTTGCTGGATCCTCCAGTGCCTACACAGCATCCAATACTTCTTCTCGTCGCGAGTTGATTTCCAATGTTGCCAAGGGAGCTCTTTTTGGTATTGGAGCTGTGACCGTTGTCCCTTCTGCCTCCGATGCTTTGGAAATGTGCCCGCCGAAGGCAAATAACTGTGTGCGTACCATGTGGACCCCGCCTTCTGGAACTTCTAAGGACGATGCTATTGCTTCCCTGCGTGATGCCATCAATGCTTATCCTCAGGCTGGACAGGCCGATGTAGATAAAGGTGGATGGGCTATCGCCGAGGATAATTTGGCTGGTTCGGGTGCTGCTAGAATCGAATATATGTCCAGTGGGAAAGGTTTTTTTGCCAAGACTTTCAATGGGGGGAAGCCATTTGTTGATGACTTGAAGTTGGAAGTCGAAGACAGTGGTGCTGTTCAGGTGAAGAGCCAGAGCAGAATTGGAGATTCAGATCTTGGTGTTAACAAGAAAAGAACTGATTACATCGCAGCGACCCTTGCTGCGAAGGGATGGAGTGTTTAGGATGAACTATTTACGAGTAGTTCTTGCACGAGATTTTTAACTCACTCTTTATTAAAAACGGTTTTAGTTTGAACTTGAATCAATCGGTAAAACCGCAAAGAATGAATCAGAAAATTTTGAAACAATTCATAGAAAACTACGCGCGCTTGAAGTAAGGAATATACGAATCAAGAGGCTAATAATGTATAAATCAAGAGTCTAATATGAGTGTTAACCTCTAGCTGAAACTGTTGATGTCAAACTAACTTAGAATGCAAAAACCTTGTCCTTTTTGTGACCCAGGGCAATTAGATTTGGTGTGACTCCTCTGTCAAGCATGATGGGTGGGCCGCACATAAGGTTACGCACATCATCACCTGCAGGGTACAGAACCTTCTCAAACAAAGCCTTATCAACAAAACCGGTGGAGTACTTCCAATCTGCTGGCCATCCGTCAGAGAGAATGTAGTGGACCTTGAACTTATCAGGGAAAACCTTTGCCCACTGGTCAAGGGTCGATCTCATGAGAAGATCGTTCTCCTCGCGACACGCAAAGATGAGAGAGATCTGTGTCTTATCTTCAGGGTGACGAAGAATCTCTGCAGCAATTTGCATGACAGGGGTGATTCCAGTTCCTCCAGCGACCATATTAAACTTAGAAGAGAAGTGCTCTTCACCATCAATGGTATAGTTTCCGTTTGTTGAATAGTCAAACTCTCCTACGGGCCCACGGAAGTCAACGGTGTCGCCGATCTCGAGGCTGTCCAAGTGTTGTGAAAACTTTCCTCCGTTGGGGAATCTTTCACACGGTCTGTAAGCCTTGATAACAAACTTCACTTGACCAACATCGTAGTTGGATGAAATAGGGGTATATCTTCGCATAACAGTTTCTCCGTTAATCTCGTTGGATAGGAACATGTGCTTTCCAGTGGGAAGGCCGAGGACATGCTCAGGAGTTGGCAAGGCGAAGTCAAGCATGATCGAGTCATGAGAAAGAACTGTCTTGGCCTGCAACTTGTAAGGTCTCTTCTTCTTGGGGTTCAAGGCGACAGGACGGCCGGTTCTGGAACACACGAGCTCCTTGTCGTCGTCAACAGTCGCCTTGACAGAGCCCTTGTCAAGATCTCCAATGTAGAACCTCTCAAGCATCTTGGTGGCCTTCGTGGAGTGAATGGCTTCAAAGTCTTCGGTACTGTCAGCTCCAGCATTGATAAGGATAGAATCAGCGCCACCAGGGTGCAATTCAAGGTATTCGGTACAGTCGTAAACTTTATCATTGACAATAATCCAGACGTCATGTTCGGTATTGTGTTTTTCGATCTCATCCATTGTGAAAATCTTCTTCGAGGCAGCCTTGGGGTCCGTGGCTGGGGGAGCCTCTTCCTTCACCTCCCCTTGGATCTCAAGAAGACGTCCAAATCCAGCTGAGTCGGGCTTTCCAGCGATGGTAGTCATCCACCCTCCCTTCTCCTGTCCGGGCTGAGTGGGGTGTTCAAATCTAAATACATGCTCTCCACTAGCGGTCTTGTCCATGTGAACCTTAACACGGAAGACCTGGTTGTTACCCATACCCATCAAGTTCCAAGTAGGGTTAATAGGCTGACAATTGTTAGCTTCGTCCCAACCACGGCACCAGATTTCTTTGCATCCAACCAAGTCAGCGACCTTAAGCTTGAAAGTCCACCAGATCCAGCACCAGTACATACCATAGTCGTTAGGCTGTTCCTTGCGCTCAATCTCAGCGAGTTCCCAGTGAACACCTCCATCAGTAGAAATCTCGACACGCGAGATAGCACGTCCTCCTCCAGTGTAAGAGTACCCAGAAACAGCATATTCCTTATCGATATTCTTGGCGATAGAAAGAGTCTCGTTGTGGTCAGGGGCACTGATTGCAGAGTTAATATTGAGCTCATTAAAGATGTATTCAGGCTTGTACCACCATCCACCCGTGAGTGACTCTTCAGCAGTGATGTGGGGAGGGAGAATACGGTTATCATGGTAGTGGTAATGATTCTTGGTCTCGGTCTCAATGACGTTGATCTCAGCAAGCCATTTAATCATACGACCTCCAATGTATCCAGGGATGATGAGACGAACGGGGTATCCATGATCGGGCTGAAGAACCTCTCCATTAGCTTCGTAGGCGATGAGCACATCGAAAGCAGCGTTCATTGCTCTTCCAAGGGGAATGGAAGTTCCGTATTTGACGAGCTTGCCCCATTGCTCGTCCTTGAAAGGTCCAGGTCCAACCTTATTGGGCAAGTCCTCAACTCCAATGAATTCGACGTGCTTTCCACCCATATTCTTATCAGAGACACCAGCCTTTAGGAGCAAATCACGAAGAAGAACTCCCTTCCAGACATTGGTAGAAACGCCGGAAGGACCCCAGTTGAATCCAATAGTCTGACGAATCATGTTCTGTTCTTTACGACGGTTTCCAGCACATACCAGGGTCACAGGAATCTCGCGTACAGGCATGGCAACGATCTGGTCCATGGTGAACTCGGTAGGCTTGGGCACGAGAGAACCTCCTACCTTAATCTTGTGTTCATCCCAGCTCAACTTAGGACAAGCACCATGATTACGAACATAGTGGAGAGATGATGGGGTAATAAATTTGTACTGATTGTGAATATTGAGAGGAGGCTCGACGTTGAAAGGGTGACGTCCAGTCAAACGTACGAGACGCCCATCACGAGGAACCCACTCGTCAGGAGTGCCTACGTCTCTGTGGTCAGGAGTGTCTTTGAGATCCCACATAGTTTTGGCATTCTTCACAACTTCGTCGGAGGGAGTATCTCCATTCTTATTAAGCGTGGGAATTGGGACTGCCTTGGGGTAGGGCCCGTACAGATTTTCGCATTCAGAAGCCTGGTTATTCTCCGAAATAGATACCATCTTGAAGATTTATGATCGTTTGTGTCAAATTTCTATCGGTGGATAATGGCTTTGATTTGATGATGAAAATCATTCTGTGATTGTTGCCAGCAGAAGGTGGTTCAAACCTACCCGAGAAGAACATCAAACATCACCAATTTCCGGAGTTTTCTCCCCCAATTTTGCGCGGGAAGATGAACTTCCCAATTTTTTTCGTTTTTGCTTCCGTCAAACGTGCGTGGTGATGGCGTGCGGCAGAATTCGTTCTGCCGCAGGTGGTATGGTATGGTATGGTAGAGTTTATGTCTCCCCGGCGTCCGTCGTGCGTGCGTCTGTCTCATCTTTCTATCAAATGAAACGGTAAACGGTTAAAACATCAGATTGATGATTCTTCTACTGTAATAATCTGAGATTATTCTGTTCACAATTTATGATCTTGATTTGATAATTCGACCACACACACACGACTGACTGTCCTTGTAAGTTCAAAGTGGATTCTGCTTTCTAATAGCACGGAGAAGCATTTCAGATCCAGGGGTCGGCGTACTCGTCTATCTGTAAATTAGCCTGTGATTTGAACTTCCATCGTCATGCAAACCTGTAATCCAACGCCTTCAAATGAGGCTCCCACCTACAGTAAGTACAGTATAGACTACTATGCTACTCTATCTTGTTGGTCCAACGGATTACGATGAATGAATCTGTGGAAAGAAAGAAAACTCAAGTTTTACAATATAATTGAATACATACGAGTAATCAACTTACTTCTCATATGCGCATAATTACTGGTCGTGATCTACAAGTAGTTGCGATTATAAAAATACAAAGCAAGCTAATCATATCATTCGATACGACGATGACCTACTCGCATGACGAAGAATCGTCTTTTGCACCTTCCGCAAATACTAAAGACCGCGTGCATGTAGATGAAATGCAAGTATTTATTGCTATACCTTTACCCAGAAAACAAAATGAGATCAAAGTTGTTATATCCGAAGAGGATTTAAAATCCAAAAAAAACCATGAAATGATGATGTCTTTAGGTCCTAGACCATTTGCATGCTATACAGTTATTGCTATCCAGATTCTTGTCTTCGTCACGCTTACCAGCATCTATGGTTTCGCACCCAAATCAAGAAACCAATTCATTGGGCCGCCAACTGAAATAACTGACTACTATGGAGCCAAGAATTCTGCAAGAATTAAGGAAGGAGAATTTTGGAGAGTGTTCACTGCATTATTCCATTCTGTTGGCCTGGTGGATTTGTCCTGTTCAATTTGTATGCTCGTGACCTTTGGGCAATGTTTGGAAAAGAGGTGGGGTAGTCGGAAATGGCTGTCAATCTATATCATCACGGGTGAGCCTTCCATTTTATTTTATTTTTGAATCTGATTTCATGCCAATGTACTTTGTACTGATACAACTTCAATTCATTATTCTGACATTCCAATTCTGAATTATCTTTGCAAAAACTAAAGGCATCTGTGGAAACACATATAGTGTCTTTTCTGAACCGGATTCAATCAGTGTTGGGAATGGTGCAAGTACTCTCGGCTTGCTAGGCGCCATATATGTTGATTTAATTACCTCCATCCTCTCCCAATCCAAGAAACAAGGAAGCACTCTCAATCCAATTGACGAGAACTGTTTTGTACGCAGTGCAGTAGTTTCCTCGGGAATGCTTATTGGGGTAATCGTCACTTGCATACTGCAAGGGAACTTTCCGGAAAAAGATTGGAGTGTGCTCTATGGAGGCATGATTGCTGGTATTTTGTGTGGCAGTATTTGGAATATTTTTACTGTGAAGTTTGATTTGGGGATGAAATGGTATTACTGCACAGCCCTGACGATAGTTCCCCTACTTTTGAGTGGATTGTTTTGTCTTCAGATGTTAAGGTGAAGTCGGCTAGTTGGCTGGTCAAACGAGAGAAGTAATTTGAATCTATATATCAAAATCGATCCAAATATAGTGAAAACGTTTATGTATTGTTATAAAGCAATTTCTTTCAATTGGTTCTTTGGGAAACCAAACCTTACTATCAGTAGAAATGGATCAATTTTATAAGCATGCTTCAATCCAACCCAAAAATATACACTGCTTAACTTTCTTGAATAGCAACCTCTTTCAAAAGTTCGTCTCTATAACTAGCACCCTCGTTCTGATAAAATCTCAGAGTCTTGAATGAATTGGTATACCCCTCGTCGGTCCCCTTGTATGCAGAATTGGCAAGGTAAAAGTGGTTATAGTCACTGCATTTGCGGGTGAATGATATATTGTTGACAGATCGGAAGGGTCCTTTGCGTTCGTCTGTGATCTTTTGGGCGCTGATGGATGTCCTGTTTTTCGAAAAAATAAAATGATAAATAAGTCAATGAGCATCTCATGGAATCGAACAAATAAAATAAACAATCCAGCGCTCTCTTGTGACCAGGCTAGTGAGCGCCGATGTATTGCGTTGCGTCAAGTGCCAACTACTTGTATACTTACTCTGCAACGCGATCATGCATTTTAGACTCCCGAGCGCCATATTGCTCCATTCCGCTCTTGATCCATGATGTTATGGGATTACCTGCGTTGCTCATGATTCTCTAATTTCAGCTTGTGTTCAATGTGGTCAGGGATGTTCGTAGATTGCCTTCAAACTCTCTGGGGCAGGTTTGCGGTGTTGATGGTGGCCGTTCGCTGTTTCGCCATCGTGCCGTCGCGTCGCGAGCGAGGCGGAGGGGTTTTTGTTTAGTGGGGGTCATCCGACGTCATGGTTTTTACACCCTCCTCTTGGGTCGAAAATTTGTGGCGAATAATGCATGATGACGAGACGACGTATGTACTGTAGCGATACATACCAACTACCAACTACGAGTAGCATTCATATCATCTACTGTATTCATACTCTTACTTGAGACACGCAAACACGTTACGAATACCCTGAGAAATCCATCATTTCAAAGCTGAAATCTCAATCTCAAAGAAGCGAAAATGGTCCACGGAAAAGCTGGAATGAAATTAGAAGCATACAAGTTTGGTTTGTACCTCATCATTCCAATCACCGCATCCCTAACATTTAACGAGCCCAAAGTCCAACGCTGGGCAGCAGACTATTTCCAATTTCTAAAGTATCCAGCTAATCCTAATACAAACCTAAAGGAGGAATTCGAAGACTTGGTGAAAAAGAGAGATCTGGAGAAGCAGCAGCGAAAAGCCTATGCAGAACAAATTCAGAAATTACAGGAGAGTGCACAACAAAGTAGAATAGCTGCTGCTGCAAGGGATGCAGACAATGAAAGATCTGGTTGGTTTTCTTGGATGAGACTACGGCGCGGACGTTCAGGCGCAACGGAACAGACAGGGGAAAGCACCGAGGTCGAACAAGCAATCAAGAGAACATAAACATGACCACATTGAAAATGGGTGTTGCTGTTTGTAATTCTATTAAAAAAAATACAGTTATAAATACCAGGTATCAATCAACCTACACTAAGGTAAAACGAATATTTATTCATTTCGAGCTCAGGATATCATCTGTTGTTTGATCAATCCATTGTTCTCCTTGCACATTGTCATTGTGATGATCACCGAACAACACCCCTGTTACCCAACTGTAAATGATCTCCCTTGTCTCCATAATAGCGGGTCCATCGCTCTCCTTTACTTCGTGAGTCCAAAAGTGATGGCTGCTACTGTTACTCCAAATGGACGGCAAATCTCTGTTCTTTCTCCCAGAATTGCTATAGGACATGGCAGACCAAGGATCGACATCACCATTGACACTCAAAATGCGACTGGATGAAATATCCCATCCACCATAATAATTCAATGTATCCTCCACATTCTCTTTCACAAAATCCTTATCAATCCCAAACGCCCGCTGGCATATCTCAAGATCGGCATCTAGCGTATGATACCCTCTCGCAAAAGGACACGTAGAATTAGTTTCGCATGTTTGATAGAATCCAACTTCCGTGCATGTTTGCCACAACCAGGACCGTGTACCTTCAACCTTTGCCTCCTCGGGGGAAGAGAGGAAAGAAATCATTCCCTCCCATGAAATATCTCGGCACTCTCCTGATGATTCCATCTCATTGGATAGTTTGGCAAGAATCTCCACAATGGATACAGAGGTATTGTTGGACTCTTCCGTGATAAAGTTGCAAAATTTTTCAATATTACACAAATCTACTTCGCAGCTTGGGTCATTGGATTGCACATCAAAGAATACCACTCCGTCGCCCACAAAAGATTGCACGTTCTTTGCTTCTTTCAATGCATCGGTGCCGTTGCAGATATTGAACGACGATGCAATATATTCTTTCCCTATTGCTCCACCCTCCGACAGCATGACTGCTATCTCCTCGTGTCCCTGATGAATCAGATCCAAACATTGAGCACTTCCGCCTACAGCAGGATTGGAAATAGATCTAGCATAGACGTCCATATATTCCGTGAAATCCAGAATTACCTCGATGGGCGCGGAATTGCTCACAGCCGCATCGATGAGATGGGGATATTTCAAGCGAGCCCAAGCGGCAAGCATACCGGGGTAGCTCCCACCAAATGTGACAACGGGAGAATCCTGCGGTATGCCATATTCTTCCTTTGCAAACTGTACAAAATGAGCCAAGTCTGCGAGAGCCTGACGAGAAGACAGATATACCAAATTCTCATTGGTCACGGGTGAGCTCCCGTCATTGAATTCAGGATAGGATTTCCCGTAGTATCGATGTTCGAGCGCGAATACGTGAACGATGGCATTTCGTTCTGTAGAAAGCAAGCTGGCGAGGGCTAGCATATCGCCAGAGCAATGGGGGGAATTTGTGAGAACTGTTTTGTCTAGCGAAGGCCCTTCGCCTCCGACGCAGATGAATGTGAGAATTTTGGGTGGATCTTCTTCTTGGATGTGTC
>Ga0115005_10001074_pt1 | contig 21554 bp, 19 predicted proteins | sample ArcOceMetagenome_FD_87163 | JGI IMG/M metagenome (GOLD analysis project Ga0115005, IMG submission 87163) | Marine eukaryotic phytoplankton communities from Arctic Ocean - Arctic Ocean - Greenland ARC118M Metagenome | ecosystem: Environmental > Aquatic > Marine > Oceanic | place: Arctic Ocean...
CTTTTTGAAAGTTCGTTTCAAACTGTTTTTAAAACACTTTAAAACTTATTTTTTCTTTCAAAATCAACAATTTAGTTTCGATTTAAATCGGCTTGCCTTGTTGAGGTGGCGCATTCTACGCATTTAAGATTTTGAGTCAACCACTATCTCAAAATGATTTTACGTTGAAGCGAACTATAGATTAGAAGAGGTTTTCACTTGTGCAAGTCGATTTAGTAAGAATCGTAAAATAAAGATCATACCTAGTAGTAGAGTCATACTGGTTGCGAGCAGATAGTCCGCCCTCACCTGCCACCATATATGTATTAACACTAAGACCGCCGCAGGGTAAATCAATAGGTGGAGTGTTTTCCAATTACGTCTTAATCGACGCTGCCAGCCTTTCGTGGATGTCACCGCCAATGGCAGCATCAGTAAAATGGCCAGTGCGCCTACTAATATATAAGGCCGCTCTTGTATGTCCGCCAGTAATTCTGTGAATTCAAACCCCAAGATTAAAGCGGTATAGGCCAGCATGTGCAGCAAGGCATACATAAAAACCGACAGGCCCAGTCGCCTGCGTACCGGCTGTAAGTTTAATTTTAGCCAGCGCTTTAGATGACGAATAGATAGAACCAGGATTAATAAGCCCAGGGCCCATAACCCAAGTGTATGCACCACCTCCTTTGCGGGCTCTGGGCCGTAATAAAATATGTCACCGGCAAATTGAACCTGATAGAAACCATAAGCCAGCTGCAATAGGGGCAAGCCCACCAATAGCCAGATCAGCGGGCTTACCCAAGCGGTTTTGTTTGCTTGTGTCTTGTTCATTAATAGTTTCGCTTCAAATCCATACCTTTATATAGATGGGCCACCTGCTCTTCATAGCCGTTAAACATCTGTGTGGGTATGCGTTTTAGATTAAAGAAGCTAGTGGGTAGTCGTCTCTCACTTGCCTGGCTCCATCGAGGGTGGTCGACTTGTGGATTCACATTGGCATAGAACCCATATTCATTTGACGCTATTTGGTTCCATGTGGTTTGTGGCATCTCTTCGGTGAAACGAATTTTGACAATGGACTTAATGCTTTTAAAACCGTATTTCCATGGCACCACCAAACGAATCGGCGCACCGTTTTGATTGGGTAATGATTTACCATACAGACCTGTCGCCATAAACGATAATTCATTCATCGCCTCATCCATACGCAAGCCCTCTACATAAGGCCAGTCGATAGTTGAAAAAACACTTTTTTGCGCTTTTAAGTTTTCAGGGTCGTATATGGAGGTGAACTCAACATATTTGGCTTTAGAAGTGGGTTTAAATTGTTTGAGCATGTCCGCTAGCGAAAATCCAACCCATGGGATGACCATTGACCAGGCTTCAACACAACGAAGTCGATATATGCGTTCTTCTAGTTGCTGCTTTTTAATTATATCTTCAAGCGAGAACTTACCTGTCACTTCAGCATGGCCGGCTACTTCTATGGTCCAGTCTTGCGTCTTAAGCTGGCTCGCATTGTTTACCGGATCGTCTTTGCCTGTGCCTAACTCATAAAAATTATTGTAGGTCGTAATTGCTTCTTCTGGGGTCAGGGTTTCATTTTTGCCATAGACAGTGGCTTTGAACTCTAGCGCTTTCGCCAATAACGAGGGAGACATACTGGCAAACGCGGCGCCCGCTAGGCCATATAAGCCTTTTTGCATGAATTTACGGCGCTGATGATAGATGGACTCAGGAGTAACATCGGCTTCGGTGAGTGTTGAGCGTGATGAAAACGAGGTGGGCTTAATGATCATGTCTGGTCTCCTTGAGAGTAAGGATTAGACCAGACATGGGAAGAAAGTTCGATTTACTTATTTTTGAGCAGACTTGCGTTCTTTATACATTTTGAGAGCAGTGACAACTGGGCCAGATAATCCATAAATTAAGAAGATCGCCAGAAGAATCAATGGCGGGTCAATGGCAACCACCGCAAACACACCCACAACCGCCAGCATGGCCACAAACGGCACCTTGCCTTTAAGGTCAAAGCCTTTAAAGCTGTGATAAAGCACATTGCTGACCATCAAAATACCGGTCGCCCCCACAACAACAGCCATTAGGATCGAAACACTCGCACCCGAAACGCCGTAATCGTTTAAAGCCCAAACGGTACCGGCCACGATAGCCGCCGCAGCAGGACTAGCAAGACCTGTGAAATAGTTTTTATCTGCCGTGTCTATTTGGGTGTTGAAACGCGCTAAACGCAGGGCAGCACCTGCCACATATATAAAGGCAGCAATCCAACCCGCTTGACCCAATGACTGCATCGACCAGCTAAATGCCACCAATGCAGGGGCCACACCAAAACTCACCATATCCGCAAGGGAGTCATACTCGGCACCAAATTCACTTTGAGTATTGGTCATGCGCGCAACACGCCCATCTAAGCCATCTAAAATCATGGCAATAAAGATGGCAATGGCGGCTTTGTCGAAGTGGCCATTCATGGACGCAACCACGGCATAGAAACCGGAAAACAGTGCGCCTGTGGTAAATAGATTAGGCAGTAAGTAAATACCTTTACTACGCAGCTTTTCTTTTGCCGAAACCGGCTCTTGATCTTGGTTCAATGAAACGACCTTTTGTTCATCTGCTTGAGACATGTTGGACCTGTTAATAATAAACGCAGCGCGATTCTACTTGGAATCGATTGCGCTTCATAGGCCCCTTTATAACCAGAGTCTAGCTGTATTTCACATTTATTGCTTTAACAAGCTTAGCTAAGCGCTTTTAGCCAGTCTTCGCTCACCTGCCAAAATGCACGCACAAGAGGGTGGCTCATGTGTTGATTGACCACACATAAACCCACCGAGAATGGCTCTAAACTGGGGGATACGTTCAATACTCGAACTTTTTCTGCAATGGGGCTGTTGGTCAATACCAGCTCAGGTACGACACCGACCCCAAAACCCAGTGCCACCATGGAAACAATGGCTTCGTTGCCAGACACCTGACCATAAATATTGGGTTTTATGCCTTGCTGTTTAAACCAGCGTTCAACTCTTACCCGTCCCAAGCCTTGCTCGGATAAAATCATAGGTACATCTTGCCAATCAATTTTGGCTTGAGCCAAGGCATCCGCCAGCTGACCGGGTTGATTAGGGGCAATAAACGCCAAGGGCACTTGCGTAACCGGTTTAAACGAAAGACGCGAGGATAACTGATCAGGGCGGGCGGCAATGGCAATGTCCACTTCACCGTTTAATGCCATATCCACCGCTTGCGAGGCATCCCCTGTGCGCAAACGAATATCTACCTTAGGATGACGCTCACGAAACGCCCGCAATAAGTCCGATAAAAAGCTGTAACTGGCCGTTACCGTACAATACAAACTCAGCTCCCCTTGCAGCTCACTGGCTTGTGTATGCAACTGACGCTGGAATTGCTGGAACTGCTCAAGCGTACGCATAGCAAATTCTTTGAATTCGGCCCCGGCTTGGGTCAAACGAACCTCTCTTCGGTCACGTTCAAAAAGACGCTGACCCACTTCCTCTTCTAATTTCTGCACAACCCGAGAGATCGTCGAAGCGGAGGTATGACACTTTTGCGCCGCCTGACCGTAATGCAGGGTATTCGCCAGCACAATAAATTGAGATAAGTCTTTGAAATCCATCTAGTGATACCGGCATATTTGGCAGTTTAAAAACATGCATAGAGTATATTGCAATTTTTGCAATAAGCTATTTCAAATATAGCGTTTTACGCAACAGCGTTTTTTGCCTACACTGCACGGGAATTTCAGATCTAGGGATCGTATTGCCATAAAGCGTGCTTTTGTCATACGACACCCGACATACCTAACACTATTGGAGATACATAATGGGTCAGAATTACTTTAACACCCTTAACCTGCGTGAGCAGCTAGATCAACTTGGCCGTTGTCGTTTCATGGACCGCAGCGAATTCGCTAACGGTTGTGAAGCCCTTAAAGGCAAAAAAGTTGTGATCATCGGTTGTGGCGCACAGGGCCTTAACCAAGGTCTTAACATGCGTGACTCAGGTCTTGACGTGTCTTACGCTTTGCGTGAAGCAGCGATCACTGAAAAGCGTCAGTCTTGGAAAAACGCCACTGACAACGGTTTCACTGTTGGTACATACCAAGAGCTTGTTCCTACTGCAGACCTAGTTTGTAACCTGACTCCTGACAAGCAGCACACTGATGCCGTTACCACGGTTATGCCGCTTATGAAAAAAGGCGCTACTTTAGGTTATTCTCACGGTTTCAACATCGTTGAAGAAGGCATGCAAATCCGTGAAGACTTAACCGTTATCATGGTTGCTCCTAAGTGCCCAGGTTCTGAAGTACGTGAAGAATATAAGCGTGGCTTCGGTGTGCCGACTCTTATGGCTGTTCACCCAGAAAACGATCCAGAAGGTAAAGGTCACGAACAAGCGAAAGCTTGGGCGTCTGCCACAGGTGGCGACCGCGCGGGTGTGCTTGAGTCTTCTTTCGTTGCGGAAGTTAAATCTGACCTTATGGGCGAGCAAACTATCCTTTGCGGTATGTTGCAAACGGGCGCCATCCTAGGTTACGAAAAAATGGTTGCTGACGGTATCGACGGCCCATACGCTGCCAAACTGATTCAATTCGGTTGGGAAACCGTTACTGAAGCACTAAAAATCGGCGGCATCACTAACATGATGGACCGTCTATCTAACCCAGCTAAAATCAAAGCCTTCGATATGGCTGAAGATCTTAAAATGCTCATGCGTCCATTGTTCCGCAAGCACCAAGACGACATCATGACAGGCGAATTCTCTCGCACCATGATGGAAGACTGGGCGAACGACGATGCGAACCTACTAAAATGGCGTGAAGAAACAGCCGAAACGGGCTTCGAAAAAGAAGTAGCTTGTGACGTTGAAATCGACGAGCAAGAATTCTTCGACAAAGGCATTATGCTTGTAGCGATGGTTAAAGCGGGCGTTGAACTTGCGTTCGAAACCATGGTTGAGTCTGGTATCGTTGAAGAGTCTGCTTACTACGAATCTCTACATGAGACGCCACTAATCGCCAACACCATCGCCCGTAAGAAACTTTACGAAATGAACGTGGTTATCTCTGATACGGCAGAATACGGTTGTTACTTGTTCTCTCACGCAGCGGTTCCTTTGCTACGTGAAGAGTTCATGCCAAACATCACCACTGAAGTGATTGGTAAAGGTCTAAACCTTAAGTCTAACTCTGTAGACAACGCCCGTTTAGTTGACGTGAACGAAGAAATTCGTGAGCACCCAGTTGAGTGGGTTGGTCAAGAACTTCGTGGTTATATGACTGACATGAAACGCATCGTTGAAGCGTCTAAGTAATTCTTAGATAGCTAAAGCGAAACTAAAAGCCCAAGTAGAAATACTTGGGCTTTTTTGTTTCCCCATATAATCAAGATCAAAATGATTACATGACACTGTCTGGACGAGATTGAAACGCATAGTAGAAGCATCTAAGTAATTCTTAGATGGCTTTTTGTTTTTCTCATTTCATTCCTACAACTTAAACTTCTACCATCTCAAACTCATCTTTTCCCACACCGCAATCCGGGCACAACCAATCGCTAGGCACGTCATCCCACTGAGTGCCGGGCGCAATGCCTTCTTCTGGCCAGCCTTTGGCTTCATCGTAAACGATACCGCATACAGCACATTCCCAAATTTTCATACTCACCTCACTAACAACCAAGGTTATCGACCTGGCATGTACTTTTTCACATTGGTATTAAAGTAACGTTTGAACACGCTATTGGCTTCGTCTTCCGATTGTCGCCAGCCATAAATCTCTGGTTTGGTGGTTTCAATGGCCAGGGTTTTAAAGATTAACCAATCATATATGGCTAATGTCGCGGTCACATTTTTCGCGGAGTTTTTGCCACGAGAATGGTGTTGATGATGCTGGGTCGGAAAACAAATCACATGGCACAATGCCCACATGGTTGTGCGTACCCATTTGTATTTGTGGTTCAAAAAATACAAATCGTAATGCCAGTTCACATGGGTATGGGCCGCCCATAAACCTTTAAATACGGTGGCAATAATGAAGACTTCGGTTAAACCTAGGTACAAGCAAGTAATCTGAAACCAGAAGTTTGGCAAAATAAACCACCAGGCCCAGCCATTGATAAAGGTTTGAATCACCGTGAGCTGCCCCTTGTTGTCGGTGCCGCCCGATAAATGATGTGGGCGATGGCTCATTTTGTAAAACGCTTGCACCCATTGCAGGGTTTTATTCTTAGGACGTTTCATATGGGAAAATAAATGAGATGCCCCATGCAAAAATTCTTCTATACAGAAGTAACCAATCAGAGCGAACCAGAAATACTCTTCTTGCAACCATGCAAGGCTACCAGCACTTGATGGAAACAAGCCTGATAGTAAAACGCTGATGGCAATGGCCAATACCGGTCGTTGCACCACGGCCATCATTGCGGTTGCCAGTATGGCCATCTGCCAGTCTTTTTTAGTGCGTCGGCCGTCTCGGTCACGACCCACTACAAACTCCCAGAATGCAGCCACTGCGATGAATACAATCACCGCTACTTTCAGCAAGTCTTCCATTGGGGCACCTCTTTTAATTTATTATGATTCGGGTGTTTTCACATTAGGCCAGAATGCTTTATATTGAAATTCGATATTAGTGATAAGCAACTTCCATGAAGCTGAATTTACGTTCCATTGATCTAAACCTCTTGCCCATCTTCGAGGCAGTCATGGAAACAAGACAGTATTCCCAAGCTGCTCAGCAGCTTGGCATGAGTCAGCCTGCCATGAGTGCAGCTGTGCAGCGACTTAGAGATACGCTAGGGGATCAGCTATTTGTTCGAACTCACAAGGGATTGGTGCCCACACCAAAAGCAGAAGCGCTTTATTCGGATATCCAAGGTGCACTATTCCAGCTGCGCCAAGGCCTCAGCCAACAGCGTGGTTTTGACCCCTGCGCTCAATCACACAGCTTTCGAATCTTAAGTGGTGACTACTTTGAATTTGTATTGCTGCCGCAACTGATCGAAAGCATAGAAGAGAATAATAAGAAGATTCGCTTTAACCTAAAACCCATACTGGATGATTCAGCAACGCAGCTCATCCATGCCCAAGCCGATGTCATGTTGGATGCGTTTCCAATCGATGATGACAGGATTCACTGCGAAGTGGTTACGGAAGAAACTCTAATGGTGGTCACGTAAAAGGATCACCCGTGGATCAAAGACACGATCAGTATGACGGATTTCTTCAATGCCTCTCATGCCGTGCTGCCCAATCGTGGCCCTTTATTACCGCTTGATAAGATTCTCGACAGGCCTCTCACCCAAGAACGAAAAATAGGCGTTCAGGTGACTCAATACATCAGTTTATTAGCAGTGGTGGCCAACAGTGAATACATCGCCACCGTGCCAAAACATCTGGCCACTCGCTACGCCGATGCGCTTGGATTAGCGGTATATGATTTCCCCATGAGCGTACCAACCGTGCCGATTTATATGATGTGGGCAAAAGCACTGGATCAAGACCCTGCGCACCGCTGGTTACTGCATCGGTTAAGAAGCATTATTAATCAAATGACTTAGAACAAATCCACATCACTATGATTATCGCTGTCGGGTTCACCATCGACACGAGCGGGGTTAGCTTGCTCTGATGTTATTTGTTGGGCAAGAAAAGCGGTATCACCTTCTTCGACCTTGAATCGTCTCACCAGCATGCTTAATTGCTGGGTCAGGCTATTAAATTCGTTGGTCACCGCCACCATGCTATTCACTACTTCTATCGAGTCTTCTACGGCTAACTCTATGGTACCGATATGTTCGTTGGCATTAGCTGAAAGTTTACTTTGCTGTTGAGCATCCACCGCAATGTTACTGCTACTTTGGTTAATGTCTTCACTGGCTTTAAATATACTTTGTAAAGCACTGGAAGCTTCATTGGCACAATCAATGGTATGTTGAGCGGATACCGTATTGGCTTGCATTTGCTTCACTACATCATCAATACACTGGGTGAATTGTGCGGTTTTATCACTGATGGTTTGCGTGCTTTTAACGGTATTGGATGCAAGATGACGCACTTCGTCCGCCACGACCGCAAAGCCTCTGCCCTCTTCGCCAGCGCGAGCGGCTTCTATCGCAGCGTTTAGGGCAAGTAAGTTGGTTTGGTCCGCAATGTCTTTAATTCCAGACAATACGCTTTCAATTTCATGACCGATTTTCTCAAGGGTGGCGATGGCTTCACTGGAGTGGGCAATATTTTCAATCAGCTCTGTAATGGCATGCAGTGCTTGGTCAAGTTTCTGAACCCCTTCAGTGGAGCGAGTATTAATGTCTTTAGATAAATTAGAACTGGACTCTGTTTGAAGCGCGATATGATTGGTTGATGCCGCAATCTGTTGAATCTCACCGGTCAGTTGTAAGGTGTCGGCCTGCTGAGAATGAATGGCTCGTCGACTCTGTTCAGCGGTATTGCCCAGTTTATTCGATAAAATGACCACATCTTCACTGGTGCCTTTTACCAGCACGACCACTTCACGAATATTTTGAATCATGCGGTTAAACCCCTGAGACAACAGGCTCAGCTCATCATTCGTGACTTGTTCCATCACCACGGTTAAATCACCATTCGTGGCTTTTTGTGCATCACGATCAAAGAGCCCAACAGTGCGGATGATTGAAAAGTACATGCCCCACATCAAGTAAAAAATGAACAGAAGCAATGCCAGTGTAAAGGTTAAAAATAAAACCGCCGATAGGTTTAGCTCCGCAATGCGCTGCTCTAATTGATTTTGAGTAAACGGAATTAGAATATTGGCCAACGCATACACATCAGCCATCGCCTCACTGGCATACTGAAAAAAGTCCCCCCAAGGTAAGTCCAGCTGCATCGCTTCTATTGTATGAGTACCAATATAATCCCTAAGGGACAACAAGCTACTGCGTGCGGCTTGTGAATATTGATCAATCTCGCCAGCGTATTCAGCGGGTAACTGGGAAAAGGTTGTATTTAAAGAGGCCTCATCGGCGGTTAAACCCAGATAGACCTTATCAAGCTCGTCGTATAATTCGCTGCTTAAATACTTCTGACTTAAGGCATAGCTGCCCATGGCGCGGCCCAAACCCATATTTTTTGTGGCTTTATGCAATTGTAATGTGAGGATGTTAATCAACAGGTCGGTGCCTAACTCAGGGTCCAGTACGAGGCCGCTGACATTGGCCGTATCTGCAATCAAGGTCACTGTGGCTTGAACAAAACCATCATAATACTGGTATTGGGCACCCACACCGCCTTGTGCTCCGGCTGTGCCTTGGACAGTAGACTGCCAACTTTTCACAAGATCTTGGTGACGATTGAGCAACAGGTCGCTGTCAAATTGCGCGAGTAAAGGTGCCATCTCAGTTATTTGAAGGGATATTTCCTTAGCAATTTTGGATGCGTCATCGCGCAGTGGAGCTGATTGGTCCACTTTCATCAGGGTCGATAAGTCGCGGAAGCGCTCCGCTTGTTGCATCAAGGCATAGATGCTTTGCAGGGCGTGCAGGCCTTTGATTTCACTCTCGGCCTGCTTGGTTTGCTGATTAACCTGATCTAATAGGCCATAACCCAAAATCAAAATCGGCAGTATAAACAGGCTACTAATGACTGAGAATTTCCAAGCAAAGCTCAAGCGCCCCATTAGCCACTGAGCAGGAAATAACAACATCCTGAACATATAAACATCCCTAATATATGGTTCAAGTGTAGTAAAGAAATGCAGTTTAGCTTAAATAGTCCCGCTAGAATCGAACGCCCCCAGTGAAGAACCAGCTATCCACGTCTCTATAGCGAATGCGACTGGCTTCAAAGAAGTACCCCGAATCCCATCGCCCAAATAAAATGCCGCCACCGAGCATGTTTGAACAACCACTGCCATCCCATAGATTAATGGCATTAAACACGTTCGCACGCCAGCAATGCCGGCCAAACTTTACGTAAGGGCCTTCATTGGGAAAATGCAACAGCACATTGCTGCCTAAACTGATGCCTGCAAATTCAAAGTCATAGTGTTCTTGCTCTCTTGGATACCAAACATTGCCCATCATCTCCAAGGACAGAATAGGCAAAACACTAAAACCCACACCGGCACTGGCAGCTTCTCCGGCGCTCACATGCCACCCCTCATCTCCTTGCTCCATACGGTACAAACCGGTTTTCAATGAAAGTGTTTTATAGGCACCCACTCCACTGGGCTGCGCCAAAGACGAAGATGTGCCGACTACTAAGGCCAATACCATCCACATTCGTAACGTCTGCGTCACCGCTATATTCATCCTGATGCCTGCGTGTTTTATATTGATTGGCGAAACCAACTCAATTAGAGTAATTACACTAACTAATAACAATGCGAGCCATCTCATGATCGAACAACCGCTTACCTTACCCTGTGGCCACACCATTAAAAACCGCTTTATAAAAGCCGCCATGACAGAAGGGCTGGCCACGCCTGCGGATAATGCCACAACTGCCCACCAAGTTTTATACAAAACCTGGGCAAAAGGCGGGGCTGCGGTGTTAGTAAGCGGTAACATCATGGTGGATCGGCGCTATCTAGAGCGCGCTGGTAATGTGGTCGTAGAAGATGAACAAGCCCTTGCACAACTTAAAGCATGGGCCAACGAAACCCATGCAGGTGGCAGTGAATTATGGGCACAAATCTCACACCCCGGCCGTCAATGCCCACGCCTTGTGAGCACCCAACCCATTTCAGCCAGTGATGTGCAATTAAACATGATCGCCAACTTTGGCAAACCCAGAGCCGCCAGCCTAGATGACATCAATGATATTGTGCAGCGCTTTGCGACCACGGCCAAAATTTTAAAAAAGGCCGGTTTTGATGGTGTGCAAATTCACAGCGCCCACGGCTATTTGCTCAGCCAGTTTTTAAGCCCCATTACCAATAAACGTGATGATGAATACGGTGGGTCTTTAGAAAACCGCACCCGCTTATTATTACGGGTGATTAAAACCGTGCGTGATGCGGTTGGGCCTGACTTTCCTATAGCCGTAAAACTCAATAGCTCGGACTTTCAAAAAGGCGGTTTTAGTGCAGATGAATGCATACAAGTGGTTCAATGGCTAAACGATGCAAACATTGATTTATTAGAAGTAAGCGGTGGCACGTATGAGCAATTGGAGTTCTTCCAACAGTCGGACCAAAAAGTGCGCGCCAGCACCCAAAAACGTGAAGCCTATTTTTTAGAATACGCCGAAAACATCAAAAAAGTGGCCAAGATGCCGGTTATGGTCACCGGTGGTTTTCGCTCACTAGCCGGAATGGAAAGCGCGTTGAATAAAGGCCAGACCGATGTCATCGGCCTTGCGCGCCCGTTCTGTTTAAATCCTAACTTTCCTAATGATATGATGAACCAATCATTAGAGTTACTTGAGGAAGTTGAAAGCAAACTGATTCTGGGTAATGGGTTTTGGGGGCCAACCAGTTCATCCAAATCTATCCAAGCGCTGAATAATCAATGCCAAGCAGGCTGGTATTACCATCAAATCGAACAACTGGCTCAGGGCAAACCGAGTAATACTGAGTATTCACCACGCAAGGCCTTATTTTCTCACTTTCGCAAAGACTTCATTCGGGCCATTAAGCGCAAGTTTGCATCGTGAAATAAAATGACTTTATGCTTTTGCATCAAGTCATTATTTTTTATACTCATTGAGCGTCAATCTAAATGGAATTAGCATGCTCATCCTCCCCTTGCAGAACAAATTATCATGGCGCAAGCCTCCCTTTTTAACTCTCAGCTTAGTCATACTAAACATCTGCATCTTTGTATTTTATCAACAGCAGGATCATAAAAAACTTGATGGAATTTATGAGGCTTACAATGAAGCCATTTTAGCCCATGCAGAAGCGCCTCACTATATAGATTATATCGAACGAAACCCCATGCTTTTTCATGTGGATTATGTCGAGCAAATCAAGCAATCATTAGAAGAACATGGGCCGAATAGCATCGCCTATGACATGGCGCTAGACCTAGAGTTTGTGGATTTCCTAAATCAATATAAAGATATTATCTGGGATGAAAAAGACAGTCAGTGGTGGTCACTCACTCGAGAAACGTTTTACCAAGAGGAAATCAAAAAACTAAGTAACTATGCCTATGGGTTTATCCCTCGCGAATTTGAGCTGCACAGTTTATTTACTTACCAGTTTTTGCATGGCGGCTGGGGGCATTTACTGGGTAACATGCTTATCTTATTTATTCTGGGTTTCGGCTTAGAACGCATATTGAACCCAGTCAAGCTGTTGATTCTGTACTTACTAACAGGTGCTCTCAGTGCTGTTGCCTATTCATTCGTAAGCACGAGCAGTATGACAACGCTGGTGGGCGCGTCCGGTTCTATTTCAGGGTTAATGGGGATTTTTGTTGGTGTTTACGGTTTGCAAAAAATTCGCTTCTTTTATTTCCTCGGTTTTGCGTTTGGTTATTTTCGCTTTCCCGCTCTGATTATTTTACCCATATGGGTGTCCAATGAGCTCATCCAGCACTTTACCTATATCAACAGCAATGTCGCTTATTTTGCGCATATTGGTGGCTTAGTATCCGGCGGCGTATTGGCATTTCTGTTTCGCCAGACCTGGTTAAAGCCAAAAGTAGATATAATTGCTCAGGAAGAACAAAGCGAATCGAGCTTTAAGCAAGATTACCAACAAGCATTACTGCTCATAGAAAACTTAAAGTTTGATCAAGCCAAGCAGAAGTTTGCCAAATTATGGCAAGTCTACCCTGACAAACCCTTCTTATTGGACCACCTTTATCACCTATATAAGGTAGATGAGCATTCGAAGGGCTTCCACCATGTGATGAATCTATTGATTGAACACCAGGCCGATAGTCTATCTGAAGAACACTGGATGCGTTTGAATCATTACATTCAGCAAGATGTGAATGTAAAGAGTCTTAAAACCTCAAACTTACAAAACATCATTACTCAAGCGATTGAGGATGAACAGTACACCTTTATCGAATATCTTTTGGATAAAGCTGACCAAACTCGCTTTCAGCCTTTATTAGCAAATATGTATCAGGCGATCATCGATTATGCAAAAGACAGTGCTCAACCATCTAAGGCTCAACACTTCCAGAAGCTATTGGAAAAATTAAATTAGCCCGCTAGTTAAAGGCTAAGCGCTTTGCTTCAATAATTGCTTTCTCGCTCTCACTTGCCAAACTAAAGGCAAATGAGAGTACTTTTTTTGCCAGCTCATCTTGGTTCATTTCAAGTGTAATATCCGCCAGCAGGATCATGGCTTTCACTAGGTTGGGGTCATTGGGGAACTGCTTGTGAGTATCCTTAAGTAAAATATAGGCCCACTTATTTAAATGTTGCTTATTCAATGTATTGGCTAGTTGAATACGCACAGTGAGTTCAGTGATTTTTAATCCGCCTGAATTTAATAAATAGACCACGAAAGGTTTAATTTCATTAAATGGCCTCACCGATAAATAACGTCTCAATACGGCATCTGCCTTGGGTTCTAATGTTTCATAGCGCTTTAATTGCAAAAGCAAATCCCAACGGTAATATTCGAACTCTTGCGAGGTGTTGGCTTTTATTAAAGCATCAAGTTTGTTTAAAGCCTGATCATAGTCCCCTTTCTTTAAAAACAGCTTCACCTTATGCAAAGGCTCAGATGGTATTTCTTCTTGATGATCAATAATGGCAAACAGACCTAATTCTCTTTGATACTGAAGTAAAAAGTAACCACAAAGGGCATACAATATAATGGTGGAGTACGCCGAGAAAAAGCCCGTCACCGCCATATAGGCAGCAGAAGGTAGATCCTTACTGCCGACCCAATTTTCTATCGCGCTGACAACCATTAAAATCAACACAAGATGCACAAATAAGATTAAATAGCCGGTCTTGGTTTTCAAAAAGAAATCCATTACACGTAGCGGGTTAATCGCATCCACCACCGAGGATTCATGCACATAAATAATGGCACTGGCTGGAAAAAAAAACAGAACCATCACTGCTGTAAATCCACCTAGCCATGTGCCCACTAAAAAGCCACTGGCACCAATAAAAATAAGGCCCGCCATCCAGATGATGGACTTCATTAATATTTTAACGTTGCCATCGAATGCACTGAGTATCCTCGGAGGCGTTAACTCGCCTTTTGCCATGTGCTTTAAAACACTAAAAGAATACAAGGTATACAAGGTGGTGAGCAGCATAATGATTAAAAGGGAGGAAAGGCTTTCTTGCGACTGCGAAAAAACCACAGTGGTGAGCAACACCAAAAGCAAACTTTGACCTGTTAGTGGGTATTTAAAAAATGTAGAGATACGATCCCAGAAAGGCTCGATCTCGTTACTACTCCCTAGGTTTCTTAAGGTATTCGCACAGTCAGGGCAACGGGGCCCATGTTCAGGCATGCACGTCGTGCAATAAAAACTATGACATTGGTGGCATTGCCAGCGAGCTGGGTTTAACGGATGAAAATCACAACTGTTGAGCATGTCCAATCCATGGAATAAAAACACCATTTTACATCGATTTGAAACGAAATGCCCAACCCAGTTTGCTAAGCAAATGGGATGGTCATTAAACAAACAAAAACAGCATCTAACGTTCAAACAAGCCTTTTACCGGCCAAACATCAGCATACTCGGCTTGGGTTTTAGTCGCTTTAGCGGCAAAAGTTTTCATCATGTCATTGGGGCGGAACATGCCAGACTGCCACGTGGCCATGTATTTCAGGCTGTCTTCCACTGAATGGTCGCGAGAATAGTTCAGCATTTCTTTACAGCCCACAACCGCTAGTGGCGAGTTCTTCGCAATGCTGGCGGCAATGTTCATCACGCCTTCTAATAACGCTTCATGGGTATCGAACACCTCATTCACAAAGCCTAAATTTTTCGCTTCTTGCGCGGTGAATTTACGGCCGGTATAGGCAAGCTCTCGCACTACACCTTGCGGCAATAATTTAGGCAAACGTTGCAAAGTGCCCACATCGGCGGTCATTCCCAGCTCGGTTTCCTTGATTGTGAAATAAGCATCGGCCGAGCAATAACGGGAGTCGCTGGCGCACACCATATCTAACGCGCCACCAATGCAGCCACCATGGATGGCGGTTAGCACCGGAATGCGCACTTCTTCTAAGGAGCTTAAGCTGGCTTGTAATTGCATCACCACACGACGCAGGTTTTCCCCCATGCGACCTGGGTCCCCTGTCATGGGCACCGCTTTAGGGTTGCTAAATACACCTAAGTCCATGCCAGCGCTGAAATGCTTACCTGTGGATGAAATCACAATGACACGCGCTTCACCGCTGGCATCAATGGCTTTCACGCACTGAGGCAGTTCTAACCAGAAGTCCATGTTCATGGAATTTAGGGCCTCTGGGCGGTTCATCTGCACATGGGCAATCTGGTCTTTTATTTCGACTTGAAACGACGTGTAATCCATATCGACCTCTTGAATATTGGGCTGTAATATAATTTTGACAGCGTCAAGATAAGCCAGTATTTGGACATCGTCAAGATTGGGTTTACACTAGCCACTTATTGCCAGCAATCGCGAACACCTCCCGTCATGAAAGACACCGCCCACACCAGTAACCTTAAAGCCAGCGCCAACCAGCCATATCACCATGGCAATTTACGTCTGGCGTTACTCAACGCCAGTGTGGACATTATTCGAGCCCAAGGCATTGCAGGGTTATCACTGCGCAAACTGGCCGATGTGGAGGGGGTATCACGCACCGCGCCTTACCATCATTTCAAAGATAAGGACGCCCTATTGGCGGCGGTTGCTGGGCAAGGATTTGAAGAACTCAGCCAATTGTTAAGTCAGGTGGTGAATGATGATGACGCTGCGCTGAACGCCAAATTACAACACGCCGTCATGGGCTATTTAGATTTTGCCATTCAACACCCGACCCAATATGAGCTGATGTTTGGCCAAGCCCTTTGGCAAGATGAACAGCACGAAGCGTTTCAGCGCACAGCAAAAGATTGCTTTCGCCAATACGTCAAACTGTTTGAATTATTTGCCCAGCAAGGACTCATTAGCACCCAAGAACCCCCTCTGCGCTTAGCGCAAATGACGTGGGCAAGCTTGCATGGTCTCGCCCGCTTAGCCAGTGACGGTATCTTCGCCAAACAAGACGACATCCACGACATTGCCCAAACTGCGGTGCGTCACTTAGAAATCATTCTGCAAAAATAACCCCCTCACCAAACAAGCACAAACCTGCTCACATACACTGAAAATTTACGCCACTGTTAACGGCATATATGGCCATTGGTCATAGCCGTGGCGCTCATGTACTGTTATTGCACACTGACATACTTGTCCAAATTGATTGATACCTGTTAATAACAATAAAAGGCCCAACATGAGCACAGATGCATTTATCTATGACGCCATCCGCACCCCACGGGGCAAAGGCAAAAAAGACGGCTCGCTGCACGCCGTCAAACCGGTTTCATTAGTTGTGGGCTTAATGAAAGCCCTAGAAGCGCGCAACAAACTGGACACAAGCAAAGTAGAAGACGTGGTGCTCGGTTGCGTCACCCCCGTTGGCGATCAAGGTGCCGACATCGCCAAAACCGCCGCCCTTGCTGCAGGTTGGGACGAGAAAGTATCGGGCGTTCAGTTAAACCGTTTTTGTGCATCCGGCCTTGAAGCGGTGAACATGGCGGCCATGAAAGTGGCATCAGGCTGGGAAGATTTAATTGTGGCCGGTGGTGTGGAATCCCTATCGCGTATTCCCATGGGCAGTGATGGTGGCGCATGGGCCATGGACCCTGCCACCAATTTTCAAACTGGGTTTGTACCACAAGGTGTGGGCGCAGATTTAATCGCCACCCTTGAAGGCTTTAGCCGTGATGATGTGGACGCATTCGCGGTGAACTCACAAGCCAAAGCCGCCGCTGCCAGTAAAAGCGGTAAATTTAAAAAATCACTCATTCCCGTTACCGATCAAAACGGCATCACCATTTTAGATCACGATGAATTTATTCGTGAGGGCACCACTGCGGATGATCTTGCGAAACTTAAACCGTCTTTTCAAATGATGGGGCAAATGGGGTTTGATGACAGCGCCAAATTAAAATATCCACAAGTTGAAGACATTAACCACATGCACCACGCCGGTAACAGCTCAGGCATTGTGGATGGTGCCGCCCTTGTTTTAATTGGCAACGAAAAAATAGGTAAAGAATTAGGCATGAAACCCCGCGCCCGTATTGTAAGCGTGGCACTTACCTCAACCGAGCCCACCATCATGCTAACTGGCCCTGGCCCTGCTTCATTAAAAGCATTGGAAAAAGCGGGTTTAACGGTGGACGACATTGATTTGTTTGAAGTGAACGAAGCGTTTGCATCAGTGGTTATGAAGTTTCAAAAAGACTTAAACGTGCCGTGGGAAAAAATCAACGTAAATGGCGGCGCTATTGCCATGGGTCACCCGCTCGGTGCAACCGGTGCCATGATTTTAGGTACCTTGTTAGATGAATTAGAAGCCCAAGAAAAACGTTACGGCCTCGCCACATTGTGTGTTGGCGGTGGGATGGGTATCGCAACCATCATTGAGCGTTGCTAACAGCAACCACTCATTAACGGTTTTTATACTTAGGTTTATGAAACAGAATTAGGAATAATAAAAATGACAGACGCCATTCGTTTTGAAAAAGACGCCGACAATATCGTCACGTTAACCATGGATATGCCGGGGCAAAGCGCTAACACCATGAACGCGGATTTTCGCGCGGCAATCTTAGCCACTGCCGACCGCTTAGAGAAAGAAATCGATTCCATCAGCGGTGTCATTTATGCCTCCGCTAAAAGCACCTTTTTTGCAGGCGGCGATTTAAAAGAACTAATACAAGTTGAAAAAGAAAACGCTGCTGAGTTTTTTCAAATGGTTGAAAAAATCAAAGCGCCACTGCGTAAAATTGAAACCCTTGGCGTACCTGTTGTGGCCGCTATTAATGGCGCCGCACTGGGTGGCGGTTTTGAAATCTGCTTAGCCAGCCATCATCGTATTGCCATTAACAATCCAAAATTAAAAGTGGGTTTGCCAGAAGTGACTCTAGGCTTGCTACCCGGCGGTGGCGGTGTGGCGCGCATGGTGCGTTTATTAGGCCTAGAAGCGGCGTTCCCATTTTTAATGGAAGGCAAACAAGTGAATCCAGAAAAAGCCTTAAAAGCAGGTTTAATTCATGAGCTGGCCGAAGACGCCACAGACTTAATCACCAAAGCCAAAGCATGGATTAAAGCCAACCCTAAATCCAGCCAACCTTGGGATGTAAAAGGTTACAAATTACCGGGCGGCGCACCGAGCCACCCAGCGGTTGCACAAAAATTAGCAATTGTGCCGTCCATTCTTCGCCAAAAAACCAAAGGTTGTTACCCAGCCCCTGAAAAAATATTGGCCGCCGCCGTTGAGGGCGCTCAGGTCACTTTTGATGAGGCCTGTACCATTGAAAGTCGTTATTTTACAGAGCTAACAACCGGTCAAATTGCTAAAAATATGATTGGCACGTTTTGGTTTCAGCTTAACGAAATCAAAGCCGGTGGCTCTCGCCCTGATGGCATTGATGCCTACACCACGAAAAAAGTGGGTGTTTTAGGCGCCGGCATGATGGGCGCAGGCATTGCCTATTCCACCGCCATGAGCGGCATTGAAGTAGTGCTTAAAGACATATCAATTGAAGCCGCTGAAAAAGGCAAAGCCTATAGCGAAGGACTATTGAAAAAACGCGTGTCTCGCAAACAAATGACACAAGAAAAAGCCAATAGCGTTTTAGCGTTAATCAAACCTACCGCTAATGCCGAAGACTTAGACGGCTGTGATTTAATCATCGAAGCGGTATTTGAAAACCGCGAACTCAAAGCCAAGGTGACCCAAGAAGCCGAGCAGTTCATGGCAAAAGACGGCGTGTTTGCATCCAATACATCTACCCTACCAATAACTGGTTTAGCTACGGCAGCAAAAGACGCACAAAAATTTATTGGTCTGCACTTCTTTAGCCCTGTGGATAAAATGCCATTGGTTGAAATCATCAAAGGCGAACAAACCAGTGATGATACCCTAGCCCGCGCCTTTGATTATGTGTTGCAAATAAACAAAACCCCAATCGTGGTAAACGACAGCCGCGGCTTTTTCACCAGCCGCACCTTTGGCACCTTTGTGGGCGAAGGTTTGACCATGTTAAGTGAAGGCATTCACCCGCAGTTTATTGAAAGTGCCGCCCTACAAGCCGGTATGCCAATCGGCCCGTTAGCAGTACAAGATGAAGTCTCCATGACGCTAAGCCGTAAAGTAGTGGATCAAACCCGTTTAGATCTACAAGCCGAAGGCAAAGACTTACCGGTGACGCCAGCAGAAGAACTCACCAATAAAATGTTGGATGAATTCAAACGGGAAGGCAAAGCGGCTGGCGCGGGCTTCTACGACTACCCAACCAATGGCAAAAAGAAACTATGGGCAGGTTTAACCGAGCACTTTGTGAAACCAGAAGTAAGCATTTCACTGGAAGATGCCAAAGAGCGCATCTTATTCAGACAAGCCATTGAAACCCTACGCTGCTATGAAGAAGGGGTATTAACCAGCGTGCGCGATGCCAACATTGGCTCAATCTTTGGGATTGGCTTTGCACCCTGGACAGGGGGCGCCATTCAATATGTGAATCAATACGGCGTGCGTGAATTTTATCAACGCGCCAAGCAATTAACTGAGCAATATGGCGAGCGTTTTGAGCCGCCCGCGATCTTGGTTGAGCATGCTGAGAAAGGATCGTTATTTAAATAAACGTAAGGATCTGTCAAAAAACCAGAGCACCCAGGTGTTCTGGTTTTTTATTAGCTAGTTACTGCAAATAAAACTCTAATCGATGGTTCACCGCGGCGACCGTATTCCAGTCTTCAGCAAGGGCGGCGCCTTCCACACCGGTTACGATGACAGGGTATTCTTGCTTGGTATAACTTGAGCCCATGTATTCAAATTCAATGTAAAAACCATTGTAGGAATTATTCCACTGTTCAACTAATGCCTCCCAGTTCTTTGTTTGCCCTATTTCTGCCCAATCTAAGTCACTGCGTTTAATGCATTGAGTCAAAGCAGCTTGGTTATTGGCTAAGCTAAACACGCCGCGTTCATTTTTTTCGCAGTAATTGCCCGAGTGATAACGCAAGCTTAATGTGCCGTTAAAACCTTCTTGCTCTAAACGTAACAGCAATTCGCTCATATGATTTTGTATGCGCAAGCTGGTTAACGGCTCTTGATAAGCAAGCTGGTTATTTTGATTCAATGCCCACTGCAAGGCTTGAGTTGCAAATATAAAGTCAGGGCTGCTCGCTGACTCCAGGGAAGAAGCATTGAGCTTGTTAAGCAGTTGGTCGGTTTTTTCACTTGTGTTCATTTGTGCTTGAGTAAGTTGCTCAATTTGAGGCAAAACCCCATCATCATTTTTCAGCCATAAACCGGCGACGCCCAGCAAGATAACGGCCGTCAAACCTAAGCCCCATTTCTGCCAGCGCACGCTTTGTTTGCCCATTTGTGTCACCGCTGGGCGCACTTCTTTGACCATGGTTTCTAGCAGCTCGTGCTGGTCTTGTTTAATGCCATCACGCTGCTCTAAGAACAGTTGGCGAAATAGCTGGCGCATAGAATCTTTTTCTAGATCTTCACTGGCGCTGCGGGATAGCTCTTCCAAGGTGTGGGATGTTTGGCTAATGGCTGCTTGGCTTGGCTCTGAATTTGGCTGCTCTGACTTACTCAGCGAGCCTTGCTTAGATGCGCTAGACAACGTCGCTTTCATAGCGGCATCGTTTGTAAAGGGAATTAACTTGAGTTGTTGAAGAACGCGCTCAAGTTGAACAGGCTTGAGTTTTTTGGGTAGCACGCCAACAGCGCCCAAGGCACGAGCTTGGTTGACATACACACCTTCATCTTTTGAGGTGTACATTAAAATGGGGATTTTTGCCGTGCTCGGGTCATTTTTAATGGCTTGCACCGCTTGAAAGCCGTCCATACCTGGCATCATGTGATCCATAAAGATCACATCCGGCTTGTGGGCACTTAGAATGCCCAATGCCTCTTCGGCCGATTCTGCCGTTTCCACCGCAATATCATGGGCGATCAGCATTTCTTTTAAGACATAGCGGGCGAGTTTTGAGTCATCGACCACTAATGCGGATTTTTGAGAGGAAACGGACTCAGAACTCATGCCACTGCCTTACTAATGAAAAGGGTGGCACTATAATCAAAAAGCTCGAGAAGGTACGGGGGCTAGATCACATCTCCGCTTTTCGGTTACCTAGAATTGATTATTTTGCTACAAAGCGGTACGGAATCACAAAGTCGTAAAGGTCATCTTCTAAATCAAGTAAATCAGGCACACCTGGGAACGGCTCTGCTCGCTTGGCTGAGATCAATGCCGCTTTATCTAGTAGGTCGATATCGGATGATTGTAATGTTTCAAGGTCCTTGATCATGCCGTTTTTATCGATACTGACTCTCACCTTAACAAAGCCTTCATCGC
>Ga0115005_10001076_pt1 | contig 21526 bp, 15 predicted proteins | sample ArcOceMetagenome_FD_87163 | JGI IMG/M metagenome (GOLD analysis project Ga0115005, IMG submission 87163) | Marine eukaryotic phytoplankton communities from Arctic Ocean - Arctic Ocean - Greenland ARC118M Metagenome | ecosystem: Environmental > Aquatic > Marine > Oceanic | place: Arctic Ocean...
GTCGATGCAGATGATTGGATCGATTTGGACTCGATGGACGATCTTGAACATAAAATGAATTCCATAGTTGGGGCTTCAGCTTCAATGAAACAAAGCACAGCCAATGCCAATGATGATGGAAAAAAACCTCATGGCCATGGATTCGATGATGGAAGGTTTGGAAAAGTTTGTGTCGGGCAGTAGTGATATTAGAGGAGTAACCTCAGATGGCGTGAACCCCGATGAAAGTAAAAATAAAATGGATAAGTTTCGTTCACAAAATGGTTACAAGAACGTGCCTACCCTCGAACTCAAGCGTTTGAGATTTATCGCATTCTCAGCCATATTGAAGTTCAGATTAGCTCCTTGACTTGATATACAGCCAACAGCACCATCACCTTCTTGACGAGAGCTTTTCATTGCTTTTTCATGGATATTATTTTTTTAAGTCTATCTTTACTTTCGTCAATTGTTCACAAATTTATCGACTGCAGTACGTCACTAATGCTAATTTAGTAGCTATATATTATTGGGTATGACAGTTTTGGAAATAGCCTTCGTCATACTTTCAGAACATAACAACCCTTGGTGACGAATGGTATTTATAAGAAGGAAGAAAGAGTGGTGGTCACAGGAGGGGTGGTGCACCTACGTAAGGCTACCTGGAGGTGAGCAGAGACTTGGCGATCGGATCTCCACCCCAACCTCCTCATTTTGTTAGTGACTTTACCGATGTGGAATTTGGTAGTGACTTTTAACCGGCGGATTCATTCTGAATTCGTTCATTGTTTTTCGCTATTTATACAAATTTAGCTTGATGAAAACGATGAAAATGTCATCTCCCCCCCCGTCCGTCCGTGTGGGAGGACGCGCAAAAAGCATCTCGAAGTTTCCTGTTGCCTGATCTATCTGAACAGTAAACAGTAACTAACTTTGAAACTGTACATACCCTCGTACTGGTAGCTAGAGAGCACCGGTAGAAGTGCATAGTGTCATTAAGAATGATACTTGACTTGCACCCAACCTAAAAAATTCCTCAGCATCGCATCACATCGCATCAAAGTCCACATGAACCATGGGAGTTAAAGGTCTATGGCAGTTGCTGCTTCCAACAGGACGCAGAATATCCATTGAAACTCTATCTGGCAAGATTCTAGCTGTTGACGCTTCCATCTGGCTCACACAATTCCTCAAAGCAAACCGCGACCCGGAAACAGGAGCGGTCCGAGCAAATGCGCATCTGATTGGATTCCTCCGTCGAATTGCAAAGCTTTTATTCAATGGCATTCGGCCAGTTTTTGTATTTGATGGAGCTACGCCAGAAATAAAATTGAGAGAGATTCGTGCGCGAAGAGAGAGGAGGGAGAGGCTCCGTTCTTTCCAGAGCGAGGATGATAATGAAGGGGTGAAGAGATTAGCGCGAAGGTTGTTAGTTGCAAATTTGAAGAAACAAAAGGAGCTGGAAAAAGCCCAGCAGCAGATGGAAGATGGAAAGAAAGTTGAAAATCCAATGGAAGTTATCAGGAGTTCTACTTCCAAAGCAGCAAAGAATACTGGAGCTTTCGCTCCAGGATTTCGACTCCCTGGTGGTGAAGAGGAGAAAGAGAATTCAAGTGCACGTACTCTCAATGCTGAGAATAATAAAGTCGTAGTTGAGGTCTCTAGCTCCTCGCCCCAACATGAATCTGTCAAAGAAGGATCTACATCCGAATCAATTATCAATCTAGGAGATGAAGCAAGTGAAGATAAAGACGAGATACTCGTGTTATCAGATTCGGAAGACTACTTGAAAGGCTTAACCCAGAAAGAACAAAACTCAAACAATGACTGGGACAAAGCACTTGATGCAGCCGAAACCGACAGTGAGGAAAGCGAAGGCTCTATTGAAATTCCTGATGATGGGCGGGAATTGGACATGGACAACCTTGCCAACCTTCCATCCAAAAGTAGGGTTGATATTATTGAAAAGGCCAGACGACAGCAGCGTATGAATAGCAGGCGCGAATTCATGTCAGTTGCAGCAAACCCAGAATCGTATTCACAGTGCCAATTGAAGAATTTCCTAAAGTCTTCCAAGTTGAATCAGAAAGTGAAAAAGCTTGGCAAGATTGATGCTCAAAAAGGTGAAGATGGTCTAAAAGGGGAGAGGATTGCATCCGATGGATCAAGGAGATTCATTTTCACAAAAGATAATAGCGATGATAGCGACAATAGCGATGATAATGATGACGAATGCAGCAATTCGTCAATTCAGGAACAACGGCCACTGGCGCATCGTGAGGACGTTACTACACGTGGTTCTCGCGAAGAAGCATTAGTAGAATCTATTGGAGAAATTTCTGATGGCGATCAGGCTGACTACTCGTCGGACGAAGGTGGTTTCATAAGAGAATGTGATGCTGAGGAGAGCGGCCAACATCGAGTGAATGCTGGTAATGGAATCATTGAGATTGCATCCAGTGACGAGTCCGAAAAGATGACACGAAATGGTGCTGATAGTAATGACATCATCGAAGTTAATTCTGACTCTGATGGAGGTGGTTTTGTTCGGGCTGACGATGAATCAGATCACAGTGGTGATTTTACAGTAAATGCAGCATCTCGACCAAGAGATGTCTTGCCAAATGATATGTTGCGGGATGAGACTCCGAACGAAGAGGAATCAGATGAAAGTGAAAGTGTCGATTGGGAAGACGGAGATGGCAGTGGCGATGGTGATATCGAGGTTCATGGAGAAAAGAGGAATTTACCGTTGAGATCATCTGCCAGTGATCTTTCTCCTTCACAAAAGCGACTGAAAGCTAGCGTTGAATCTAATGACAGTTTGAGAGAACCCAATGCTGTCGGAAAGAATGACAATCCAACAAATGATAGTGATGAGATTATTGAGATTGCATCCAGTGATGAATCTGTGCAGATGGCTTTAAATCTTGATAGTACACGTGCCATTAGGACCCAACTTGACCACAATGACGACTCGGATGATAGTGGAGGAGGTTTTATGATGAGTTCAACTCCTCCTAGAGATATGTTAAAAAGTGATGCGGACGACGATATTGAGTGGGAAGATAGAGATGATGGCGATCCAGGGCAATCCGTTGGTAAAGATGATATAAGTGGAGCCACACATGATGTTCAATCAGATGCTGATATTGAGTGGGAAGATGGAGACGATGGCAGTCCAGGACAGTCAGTTCATGAGGATGAAAAACCTCAGCAGCAAAATGAGTCTCCAAACTCGTTGAATGGAAGTAAAGCTGTGAACCGCGTTGAATCAGATGACAATATTGGGTGGGAAGACGGAGATGATGATCCAGGGCGACCAGTTGACGAGGATAAAGAAGGGGCAATTAGTGATGAATCCAGCTGCACCGAGGTACTGTTAGTGCGCAACAAGCGAGATGGCATGGGCGAAAACGAAACGAAGACATCTCAAAGCTCGAATTATCGCAACAACAAGCGAGATGACATGGGCGAACACGAAACTAAGATGTCTCAAAGCTCGAATTCAGATATTGACATTGTTGAAAATGATCTTGTGACTTCGGGTCAGCATGCGAGCAATGATGCCAATACAGCTGCGTTGAAGAATGCCCAGGCCACCGCTTCGCACCTCACTGATTGGGCTGGAAGGGCAGTTCAACGAGCGATCAAAGCTCACTTGGGAGAGAAGGAACAAAATCATGACCCTGCTGGCTACAAAGACAAACAAGATATCGAGGTTAGTATCGACACTGAATCTCACACCCATGTATTACTTCCCGTATTACTTCCCAATGAAGATACAAATGAACATGTGAATACGCACCATACGAACGATTTAGCACAACCTGCCGCAAAGTATCCAGATATCGATACTCGTGAATTCATAGACACTTCGTTGGATGGACTCCGTACCGAGGATAAACTGTTACGCGAGGAAGATAATAGAAGAGAAAGGGATATGGACACGGTGACCGATGAAATGGTTGAGGCCGTCATGCATCTTTTACAACTCTTTGGCGTACCTTACTTGAGGGCCCCTGCCGAAGCAGAGGCGCAATGCGTCGAGCTTGAGAAACTTGGATTAGTTGACGGCGTTGTAACAGAAGATAGCGATGCTATTGTCTTTGGAAGCAATAGCGTTTACAGGAATATCTTTGACGATAAGAAATACGTAGAGGTGTATCTATCATCAGATTCTAAAGCTATCGGTCTTGGCTTGAATGAAAAAATCGCTTTAGCTATGTTACTAGGTGGCGATTACACAAGTGGTGTGAAAGGTGTAGGTATTGTAAACGGAATGGAAATATTGAAAGCTTTCCCAGTTACAGCTGGCGTCGAAGAGGGACTCACTGCCTTTAGGAAGTGGTTGGATGGCTTTGATCTCGAAAATGATGAAAAAGAGCAAAACCCCAATCTTTTAGAGTTTCGAAGAAAACATAAGAGTGCGAGGTCGCGGTGGGTAGTTCCCAAGGACTTTCCTGCTCCAAATGTTCTCCAAGCCTATTCAAAGCCAGTAGTAGATAACTCACGTGAAAAGTTTTCTTGGGGAATGCCTGATCTTGAAGCTTTGCGCACTTTCTGTTTCAAGACGATGGGATGGGAAGAATCTGAGACCGAACGTGTCATTGTTCCGGTTTTGGATGAAATGAAAAATGGAAGTCGCCAGACCAGATTAGATGGTTATTTCATGCGATTAGAGGATAACATCAAATTCGCTGACATCAAGTCGAAACGTCTGAAAGAAGTGTGGAACTTGAAAGATGGGAAAAATGTCGGGAAGCAGGAAGATCAAGAAGTAAATCGTACCGACAAAGAATGATCATAATTGCAAATGCATCATTTATAATCAATCTAATAATTAATCAGATTCATTTTGCGTATGTACTAGCAACCTTGTGTGTAAGAATACCAATACGACAGAGCATTTCGTCAATACGAGGCAAATGTACAACGTGTGCTACGCCTTCCTACCGAGGTGAAGTTTATTTCTCATACATGTCTTGTTTCCCATCAACTCAAGCTGGTCAGCAGTGAATCTGTACTGCCGGTGGGTGACTATAAATAGTACGATTGGCCTGATGAAGTTCTCTCGTTGCGAAGACTGAATCAAGAACGCACGTGTGATACGTGCCTCTGCAGCGATGAGCTCCACATTCGCCGAAGCTTCAAGTAAATCGTTGAGCTAATTATATTAATAATAATAGAACTCACTGGTGGGGTGATCCTGGTGGAATGTGTCGAAGTCGATCACAGCCCTTGGTTTGCAGCCAATGTCTTTGGTAAGACAGTAAGAGTGAGTTTTATTCGATCCACTTGCTACGCCGCCTTTGGATTAATATAGTTATTGTCAGTTTGTTTAAAAATAGCACGATCCTAAAGGGCAGCCCATATGTACGCACCTTGCGTTGAGCAATCAATGAAGTTAGCCCAGCGAGTATGAGGGTGAATCGCACGTCACGCCAGACTTCTCATTCAGCAAGAGCTGGACGGTCAGTGTAAGTGTACGAGATACGTACAAATCCGTGGAATATCCCAACTCAAAACGCATGTTGCTATTTTTAACAGAGAAGGGCATTCAAAATAGAGCAAGTTAATTGCATTTCACAATCCAATGCGAAGATCAGCCATACACAAAAATATGTAACACTACTCACTGGTACGGAGGGATATCTCAACGGGGATTGAGAGCAAGGAGCAACACCTGGTCTATCTGCTTGCCCCAGTTCCATTTCCCTCCATTTCCCTCCATTATGTGACCAGCTGGTCTTCACAGTAATGGGGTCTGTATCTATGTTCTGAGACTTGCTTTACAATGAAATAAAAAATGAATAAGAAAGGAATGCGACGGCTCGTAGAGAATAATATCAAATTCGCTGACATCAAGTCGAAACGACTGACAGAAGTGCTGGGGAAGCAGGAAGATCAAGAGGCAAATCATACACACAACGAATGATCGTAATTGTAAAAACTTAATTTCAATCTAATAAAATTAATCAGATTCTTTCTACGTACGGTATTAGCAACCTCGTAATACCAATACGACAGAGCATCTCGTCAATACGAAGCAAATGTAAGTGTGCTACTTGTACTACTTCCGATCGAGGCGAGCGAGACCCTACCCTCCTACACTAGGCCTGACTTTATCTCCAAAGCTAAATCGTTGATATAAACCGACAACATTGTAACCAATTCTTGAGAAATTTCATCACCAGCATAAGGAGGAGCTGCATATTTGTCTCTCAGCTCAGTAATCTTGCTCAGCATCAACTCAAGCTGGTCAACAGTGAACACATAATCAGAGGAATTAATATTGGTACCAGTTGAATCACGATTGGCCTGGTGAAGTTCTTTCGTGTTGTAGACTGAATCAAGAACGCACGTGCGTGCCCCTGCAGCGATGAGCTCCACATTCGCTGAAGTAGAAAGTAATGCGTTGAGCCTATAGAACTCAGTGGTGGGGTGAATCTGATAGAAATTATCGAAATCGATGACAGCCTTTGGTTTGCAGTCAATGTCATTGACAAGACAGTTAGAGACAGTTTCATTCGATCCACTTGCTACGCCACCTTTGGATTGGTTTGCAATAAGAAGCAGGGATTGTCAGATTATTGATGACAAATAGTTCAATGATCCAACAGTCGTTTCCTGCATGTACGTACCTTGCATCCAGAAATCAACGAAGTTAACCCATCGGGTAATCTCAACGTCGATGTGGCTGTCACGCCAGCCTTCCCACGCAGCAAGAGCTGGACGGTCAGTGTAAGTGTTCGGCATACGTACATAACTTTGCATATAATTCGTGGAATATCCCAACTCAAAACGCATGTTGCTATTAAAAACAGAGAAGGACATTCAAAATAGAGCAAGTTAATTGAATTTCACAATGCGATGCGAAGATCAGCCATAAACAAAAGTATGCAACACTACTCACTGGTACGAAGGGATAGCCCAACGGGGGTTGCGAACAAGGAGCAACACCTGGTCCATCTGCGCGCCCCAGTTCCACTTTCCTTCCTTATGTGGCCAGCTGGTCTTCACAGTAATGGGGTCTTTATTGATATTCCCGGCAAAGTCCCAATCATCAGCAATTTCATGGTTGGTGAGAGCTTTGATAACCGTCCAAGTGAATCTTTTTCCTATATATCAGATCAATCATCAGTTGGTAGTTAGCAATGTGCATGTTAGAAAGGCATCTCACATATTTTAACAAATAATATCTACACTCCTCACCTGATCCAGGGTAACTCGCAAGAAGTGTCTTCGTCGCATCTGCAGGTGCGGGATCACCATCGGCAGTAGGATTAATAGTACACAAACCACCACCCAAATCCTTAGTTTTTAGGTCTCTCGACAGCATATCATGATCTTCAAGCATGCGCTGTCTTTGCTGCAAGTTCACATCCACTATCATGAGATAGGCAGCGGAAAGGGCAACCAGGCCAAGGCTCAGCCTGGACTTGAAAATCTTCTTGATGGATGGGATTTTGAACTTCATTGCCTCTGTCTTATGGCACGAAACAGCCAGTTTCCTTCTCATTATAAATTACCTCACTCGAGACTCGAGATTCTGAACACGGGAGAAGAGAGATAATTTGCCGAAAAATGACTTTTTCGTTGTACTTTTAACTTATTTGAGTGTGATGAGCGCGAAGATTTTTGCGGGACTTTCTTGAATTCCCCGAAAAATGAAAAATGACCGTGGTGGACGGACTTTTTGTTGTAGTAAAATGTGACCAGAGTGACTTTTTGAATTTTGCCGTTAATTAACGGCATACAGCCACTAAAAACATAAAAACACCAACGAAAGCACACCTACCGATACCGTGCGTACCGGGGTACCATACATCATGTACCATACATACCGCACATACCGTACATACCGTACCGTCGTACATAATACCACACAATAACTCGACTGTACATGTACAGTATATGTGTATGCTACAGAACGTCTAGAGAATGCATAATGAATAACAGTTGAATAAGCAATGGCCCAGAATCAGAATCAGAATTCAGCAACTACATCAGTGCTGGAAGCTCTCAAAGAGCACCGTACAGTTACAGTTACAGGAGGAGGCAGTTCCACAAGGCCTACTACTACACATACTACTATAGATCTCACTGCTGCCGTCGTGTCCATCTCTGTAAATCACCAACAGAGAAAAGCTGAAATGTTGGTGGGAGATCATTCCCTGGAACGGCATCAATGTGCCCGCATCTTATTTTGGAGGTTGTCCAGTGTGGATCTGGATAAGTGCAAATCTATTCAAAAGGGTGATATCGTCAGATTGAATTGTGTTACTGTCAGAAAAGATTACACAACAAATACAAATACAAATCATAATTATAATCATGAACAGTCCCAAGCAAAGAGCAAGAGCAAGAACATGGAAGATACAAAGAGTGGTGCTGCTATTAATAAAGGTCATGCTAATGCTGCACCTGCACCTTTAGCGGAAAAGTTGTCAACAATACTGTGCGATTTTTCCCATTCGTTCCAAACCCCAGCCACAGGATCCACCTTTGGAAAAATCGCAAGCATGAATCCAATGGTACATGGTGGATACTACGTCATGGCAAGTCCAGAGGCGGATTTATGCAGGAGTTTGAATACCCCCAGAGAAACAGTTCATGCAGTTGGAGAGTGGTTCCTTGAAAATCATCACATGCGCAGCATGGGGATATCATCTTATAATCAAGATCATGAGGAGCATCGGCATCAAAAAAGAAAGGTGCGAGAGCTTACTGCGTCCAACATGCTCAGTGATGTTCTAGTTCGGACTTCTCAACTAGGTGTGGATGATACGACTATGAATACACTTGGCAACCGCAAGAAGCAACAGCCTTCCATCACACTATTTCGTGCCATTCTCATGGATGGCGATGGTATCGAAAATGAAAATGATACTATTCCATTTCATGTTGAAAGCTGTAATCCTTTGTTGAACCGGCTGAGGCAGCTTTCCCGCACACGTGACATATTTCTCATTCGCCAGGTACTGACGGTTCGGAATGATGCGTCGCGTCGGCCTCATATAGGTACAGGTAATGGTAATGGTGGTGGAGCCAATATGGAAATAATCTTGGTTCCGACGGCGAATACATCAATAGACAGTACCATGTCAGTGTCAGTGTCAACAACGGCATCTGCTTTGGCAAGCAATAAAAGATTGCGATTGACAAGTACCTGTAGTTACAGCGAAGATCAGCATGAACAACTTCATCCAAGCATATCAGAATCAGAATCGCCAACATCCATATCTCTAGGGGACCAGCAGCAGTCTATTTCCTTTTTGAGAAGTTTGCCAATATCTAGTTCAAATGTAGAACGATTGCCGCCAGTAATGTCAAGTTTGTCATGCATTCATTACGAGGGTGAACACTTGCATTTGAAAGCTGAGACTAAGACTTCTTCGTGGCCAACTTGTTCCACTCTTTCATATATTTTGACGCAGAGGGATGAGTCTAATGGAATAGTACACTATTACTATAAGCCGGCAATCCTGACCCTCTGCGTTAGTAACGGAGGGACCGATACCGATTCTTCATCTGCTGAACTTTGTGTCAAGGCGAATGGAAATATTATGGAAATACTTTGTGGGAGTTATGAACCTAGTCGACTAGCACCGCATACGCATGGGGACGGAATGGCAATGACAATTCAAAAGGTTTCGGACTTACTAAGGGGTCTAGTTCACCTTCGTGTGCCGTTAAAGTGGACTCTTGTACGGAAATACGAACGGGGCACGAGTTTTGTGCACGTTGAAGATGTGGCTTTGCCATCCCTGGATTTTTTTTGAATGCACATATTGAATATACACCGTACTGTACGTGTACCTGGTATTATATCAACATGATAATACACCATTAAAAAAATACTTATATTAATTTACAGGTACATCGTTGAAACGCGCAATGCATATGCATATACATACAGTACTCACTCAACCATGCCTCAATTCTTCCGCCAATGCCTCTCCTAATTTCATCAAACCCGCTATTGCCAAACGTAGCTGCTCGCCGTATGTCTGCCACAAAACTGCAAGGACAAAAGAAACGAATCCAACTATCATAAGGTCAGCACTGTGCTCCGTCTTCAGCCTCATCTGTTCCGAGGGCAAATACTTGACCTGAGGACTATTGACCTCATCCCTATTCCTCCTCCGACTCATGATGGAATACGAATTCCCCACATTCTGCAAATCATTGCAACTCCCATTTTGCGAAACCGCGGCAAAATTCCACGTCTCCCTCCACAGTTTCTGCGACCTCGCTGCAAAATTGAGCACATTGCCCTTCCCCGACCAATTTCCCGCAGATCTAGCATGCAGACTTAAATTCTGCACGGCATCCGTCTCCCCTACCGGATCCAATCCTGTCAAATCATCCGGAAATTCCGTCACGATTCCAATACAGCTTCGGGAGGGCTCAATCTCTCTTCCATTGCGAATGATGGTCGTCGTATTGGAAGATTGTTTTTTGGTACGTGTACGTTTAGGAAAGTGGCGTCGTTCGGCGTCTCCGACGAGGATGGCGTCCATGCAGGTTTCGAGACCGGGGGCAGCGCGGAAATCGCTGCTGAGGCCGATGGCCATGCCATCGATGTGGGTTCTGAGTTGTGTTTCTGTTTCACATTCTTCACCAGTATTTGTATTTAAAGTTGTGGTGGTCACCGTCGCGGTGGTCGCAACTACTCGAATCAATTTTTCGGTCAAAGCAATCTGTTGCTTCCGATAGGTTTCGATTTGTTCCTGATTCATGGAAGAATCTGTGGTGGTCATGCGGTCCACTGCTAGATAAATTGGAGGTGAAAGAGGTGGGGGGCTGCTGCTGCTGGAACCTTCCTGGTAGTCTGGAGATGTTCTGTGGATGGTATGAATTTTCTGAATGGCAGGTTGAATAATGTGCTTAGCAAACGAATTGGGACTGTCAAAGTGCTCCGAGTCTGGTCTCCATAAGAGATAAAGAATGATGTAAGGTGGTAATCCAAGAGTACGTGTTGTTTGTGTAGTATTCATTGCATCTGCATTATCATCGGCTGTAGCGATCGAAACAGAGGAAGAAGAAGAAGATTCCTCGGTAGGATTGGTATCATCGTCCTGAGAATTAGGGAACACATCCTGAAGGAATAAAAGAGAATGTGCCTTTAACTGAAGTTCGCTCAGCATGTAGTATCGTTCCGTACTGTAATTTGGAAGAGGGGTCGTATTGATGATTGCCACTTTGCTGGTGTCCTTGCGAACATTGCGATTATGCATATGAATATCTGACAGAGCATCATGAGAAGATAATGCAGATAATGCTTCGCTGCTCTTTAGCTGTTGGAGGGATGCAAAAGATCCAGATTTTCGAAGAACGGAAATGGGTTGATTTTGTGGCATGTTGAGTTTCAGAAGTTATCAAGTGACAGGGCACTGATAGCAAATTACAAGCTTTAGAATGAATGATGAAACGGCAGATCCGTGTGATACAAATTGGAAGTAAGTCCTGGATTGAGGATTGAACTCTTCGCTTGGAATAGTACTCGTATTCGGTATGTTTCTGTTGGTTCTCATCAAGTTCAAGTGAGAATGCGAGAAAGCAAGAAAGCAAGAAAGCAAGAAAGCAAGAAAGCAAGAAAGCTCCCAAAATACGTATCCAACATTTTTTTCACAAGTTGAAAGTTCCACGTCATGTTTCTGAGACAAAAGATGAACGAGAACCGCAAAAATTCGGGGTGATGTCTTATGCTTTCTAGCTAGTTTTCCCAGAAATAGTGTCAACTCACCTGACACCCCTTGCACGCCCCTCTCCTTCATCACCCCGTTTCCCACAAAGTCAAAAGAGCTGCATAATATTAGTATGTCTGATTTCGCACCATTTGTTGCTGCAGCCCTATGGGACAAGGCAATGGCCGACATAATTGAAGAGAACAATAAGCTTCGTGCGCAGCTTAGTTCCGCGAGAAATGTTGAAATAACAGGTTCCGGAGGACATCCTGTCTATGCTCGAGGGCAATTCGATGAGGATGGCAGTTATCATGGCCACCGTGACCCCACTATATGGCGGGTCAATGTTTCCAAGCAGGTGGAGTCATGTCCTATCTCGCACTTGAAAGATATAGAAGTTTGGGTGGGTGGCACGATCCGAGCAAATTTCGGAGAGTTTGCTTCTTACTATAATATTATGGATCACGGTGACTACTACTATGATAGTAATGGGAGAAGAGAAAAGGGATACACTGTATGTTTTCAGCCAGGAACGGTCTGGATGGACTTTAATATTGGCTGGACCGATGAAGAACTAGATGTATCGAATCTTCATCTTCCTTCAAACCTAGAGGGAGCAGAAGCTCTACTCCATTTATGTGATTCACTCGCGCTGGCTGATCCAAGCAAGATGTGTGAATTCAAGTCGATTGGTCCGGCAGTTCGGGGGATTAGAAGATTGCTACATGAAATCCCTGGTTGGCAAAAGAGGGTATCAAAACCAGTGTCGTTATGAGAATACTGCATCTATTTTGGGCGACAGTTGAACAACGAGAACAACAAATTGGAAATAAACAGTGATTTTGAGAAATCACAGCATGCATACATTCTAACATACTGCATATTACGAGTTATGAGTAAAATGCCAAATTCTTTTTGATGCCAAATTTCAAATTCTATGAAATTCTCAGAGAAAAGAATAGTTTGCTGGAAGTTCAGGTTAGATTTGAAGATTCTTCCTCCTAAACACCCATTCGGATACGGAAATATTATGACGTATGAGACGAAAGACACACTTCAAATCACACACAAGGTACATACAAGTATTGTATGATACCAGCCAGCACTAGTACATATGCTGTATCTTTAGTTTCATCTTTCTCGTCTTGTCAAACCGCCAACAATCAAATAAAAAGGACATCAAGATAGACTGTTACTGATACCGTACAGTACTAATCCCAAATGCACCGAAACATCAAAGAAGGAATCAGGCTATTGATCCTTCTCACTGGATTTTTCGCATCTAGTATCACAGCATTTCAGACATCACAGTTTGGCTTGAGACCTTCATCCAGAAAAAGGAAATCAGAACAATCTACCATGTTTTTCATGTCACTCTCGCCGTCACCAGCAGATGAGAAATCTGCCGCAGTCGTGGCGGTACCCATCACTAAAAAATCTCTAGCATCATCCTTTGTCGTTTCCATGGGTCAGCCTTCACAAACAACTTCGTCTAGTTTCCAATGGACGTTTTCTCCCATTGATCAAATAAATCTAGGAAACCAAATTACGGGTGGTATTGGTTCTCAAGCTATACAAGCCATGGGAAGCAATATTGATTCCTCGTCAGCGTCAGGGATGGATGGTAGTTTCAAACTTGTATGTCAAATTGAAGAGTCTCGCATAATCGTTGAGGCCGAGATAGATGTCAAACAAGCTACTGATGACGTCCATGCATTGGCTGCCATCCTCTCGAGGATCATGATACAATCAGCCTTGAAACATTTGTCGAAACAAGGGAGTGGAGATGAGGATGTTACGATTGTGGTTCCATGCGCCAATAATCCAACTGAAACCTGCACGGAAATATACTCCCTTGAGGCATTGATGGCACCCAATGGACACGCGGCTCTCTTCGCCGCAGTACTACCAGATGCAAATCTCAACAATATAGAAATGAGCAATATGGTTGATGCCGAGGGAGAACCATGTGGATACCTCCCGCGTCCCCTCTTGCACAAATTCAACGTGCTACATCGAGGGATTGGTGTTGTGGTATGTCGCGATGCACACATTGCCCAAGACGAAAAGAACCCTCCAGATGTTTATGTACATCAGCGAACAGACACGAAAAGGATTTTCCCGTCCTTGTTTGATATGTTTGTGGGAGGGGTTGCGACTGCTGGAGAAAGTCTGGAATTGACTGCTGAGAGGGAGGTGGGGGAGGAGTTGAATCTTACTAGACCCTCTCTCTCTGAACCATTGTTTCGATGTACCATTTGCACGTCCTATAATAGATGTGTGGTGACTGCGTACACCTATAAATTTGACTCAGCCGTGGATAAGATTTCTTGGCAAGATGAAGAAGTCCAGTGGGGTGATTTTGTGGCATATGATGTCGTTCAGAAATCCGGTGCTCTTTCTATAGATCGTCTACTCGCAGCGAATGCATGGCCAGGGAAGGAAACTAACGCCATGGAGGCTTTGAATCATGTTGATAACACAATAACGAGAGACGAAGACAATTGGGATTATGTCCCAGATGGTCTTCTAGTGTGGGTTGCTTGGCTTCAGTGGTTGTCAAAGTGAAACGATCACAAACACAATACTACGTGTACGTGCAGCTAGCAATTTTTAATTAATTAATTACGCTTTGTTTTTCTTCTTGCCTCTCTTTCTCTTCTTCTTGCTCTTCTTTGACACAATGATTTCGTCGTCATCACCGCCAATGTCATCAATAGAGGAAGAACGTTTCCGACTTTCTCTGTCCTTCCAGTCGTTATTGATGAGCTCTTCATATTCTGACAATTCGGCAAAGCTTGATTCTGGGGCATCGCTTTTGCTCTTTTCATTTGCTTTTGAAGCATCCTCGTCGTCACTTTCATTGACCTCAAGATCTTCCGTGAAGGCGAGACCTAATTCATCGCCTTCGATTGAATCGTCGGTCTCATCATTGGCTTGAGCGAGATCTATTTCTCCTTCGTCACCGGAATCTTCATCGCTATCTCCGCCCATCATTGCGTCCACATCACCCTCCAATACCCCGTCCATGTCACTAAATGCACTCACATCAGCATCCACGTTTTCAGCTTCTTCGTCATCATCGTCACTTCCACCATAGTCGCTCCAGTCGCCCATATCAGGATCCTCATTATCATATTCAATAATTTCACCAGTACTTTTCATCAATCCTTCAGCAAGACTCTGAGCAAATTTTTCCTCTGAATCGTCACTGTCCCAATCAAAATTAGCTTCTTTCAGCTCGGGCTCATCTAAAGCATCAGCTTCTTCCTCCTTCTTGCCTCGAACGACACCCTTGAGCTCATCACGCTTGGCTCTTTCTGTGAAGAATTTCTGGAAGAAATCATCCTGTTCCGAGGAATTCTTTTGCTTTTTCCAAAAATCTGGATCGTTGACAGGAAGAGAGCTCGCTGCATTTACACCGCCTTCCAGACCACTGCGACGCTCCCCGACGCTCTGCCCTCGTCGGAACTTATTTTTTATTTTCTGAATTGACTTGGGATTACGGAACGCAAGTTTGTCAAGGAATGGGGCAAGTGTAAAATCTTTCAATGGGTCTCCGTTGTATTCTATGGAACCGATATCTGATGCAAATTTACATACTGATGGGTGATAGTGATGTAAGCTCAATGAAAGTTCCCAAAGACTGCCGGCATCATCGGTGGTCTCTTCGCTTTCGTCCTTCTCCTCGTCAGAATTGTCCTCTGCCCGAGTGGCTAAACTGAATGCTACACTAGGTTCACGTTTGGACGGGTCGAATTTCATTAGATTCCCATCGGCAGTGAATGCACTGCTAGCCAATCCTTGATTATGTTTCATAACTTCCGACAACAAGAATAGTGCACCAGAAGTCACGGCCGCATTGTAGTGGAATGCTGTGTGCAACAATCGCTTACCAAAAGCAACTATGCGGATATTGTTGTCATCATATTTCATCGCTTTGTAAATCAGGTTGAAGTACAGTGTCAGCTGACGGCCAAAGAGCATAGTTGGATCTGCCACCTTCGAGTAAAGCGCCCGATAAAAGCGGTCTTTACGCATTTTCAATGTCTTCGCAACAGTCTCGTCATTCGACGCTCCTGCATCTGAATTTTTGTCAGACCCCACAGCCAAATGGAAAAGCAATAAAAATGCCTGGGTGCATGCTGATGGTGGTGCTACATGAGCAATACGATACAACGAGTCAATATGCTGTTCCATTCCAGTATCATTCGACGGCAAGTAAGGGTGTGCGCGATTGACTCCCGTCAACAAAGCCCCGAGGAGACGACTCTTCATCGCCTGATCAAGCTCTGCATTACTTTTTTGTCTTTTCCCATTCATGGTCTTATTCACAGCGACTTCGAATATTTGAAAGTATGTGTTGATCAATGATGCTGGGAGGGCAGACTTTTGACCTTTTTTACCATTTTCTTCTACTGGTACATTTTTCACTGGTTCTTCCTTAACTAGTTTCAGTTGATTCAGGAAAATGATACAATTGTATAATGCTCTTGTAGAAAGATTTGGGCGATGCGCTAGTTGTTGGACCTAACAAGATGTTGTGAGCACTTACTTATATCCTTGGTGCATCTCAAAATCAATCAATTATAACCCAGCTACAACAATGCTCTTACCTCTCTTGCTATAACGCCCGTCATATTCGGATGCATTTCCAAGATTTTTCTCAATTCATGGCCTGCAGCAGAAGCAATTTTCTTATTTGGATCACCGACTTTATTCGCAACCAAACTCAAAAGTAACTGCTCACCCTCAGGGATTCCCTTCAACAACGAACAAGCAGTTCGTAGAGCATTAATCTTGGTCAAACTCTCCACAGAAGTAGAAGTTTGGGACAAGGTCTTACCAAGATACTGCGATAAGAATGCCGAATATTTGTTTTTCATAATCTCCTCATATCGCCACAGGAGTAGAATACGTGGACTGATGCTCCTCTTGGTCTTATTCTGCGTTTCCTCGTATTGATACAACGGACGTGATTCCAGTCCAACCAATTTACGATGAGTCGGCAACATGGTATTGGAAAATAAATCTGTCAGGGCCTCTGCTGCCATGGCACTAACACGCTCATTTGTCTGACCGGAAACGCCACCACCGACAGTGGAAACGCCAGCAAGGTCCAGGAGCATATCCAAGGCATATAGCTTATGTACAGGACTAGTACTGACAACAACCGACATGGCTGCCACACGATCCTTCAAAGTACCTCTCTTCATGGTATTCTCCACCCAAGCCTCATCTTTGCTGGAAGCATTTGCACGAAAGAGCATTACTTCCTGCTGATAAATGGAATCAGCTAGTTGACGATATTTTGCAACGGTCGCATTTGAATTGGTGCGTGTCTTTTTATCCTTTCCATTTTTAACGGATAATAAAGTATCGTCCCGTGAAGCTGTGCCGCGTCCACATTCGTACCAGGTGGGCGTAGAGTCAGTCAAGTGGATGAGTTGAGTCTTGTGCGGTCTGTAGGATAGGACATCAACCTGCTCAGACTTATATTCTTTGCCATGTCCATTGGGTTTCATTTCCTTTCCTTGTCTCCCACGGCGTCGGGGGGGCTTGTTGTTTGCATTTGCGTCCGTCATTTTCGACAAGTGAAGGCGAAAACACGAAGCTTTGTAGATGGATGGCCTTTCGCGTTAGTGTGGTATGATGGGTTTGTTTGTTTTGTTCTTTTTCTTTGACTTTGTGAGGGTGAATTGGGTGGACCTCAAAAACCGCCGTAGTCTGTCCAACAACCCGTGCGGCGCGCGCAAATCTTCCTGCGCCGCGTGGAAATGAAAACCGCACAACAAAATCAAGAAGTGATGTGATGAGAAGACAGACGACTTCAACAGAACAACAAGACAAAACACAGGTGTTGCTGTTGCATTCATCCACTGCTAAAGAGAAAGATACAACCTGTTTCCATTCAATCAAACCTGACACCAATAATGAAAGAGCAAATGCGGAATTTCCTATCAATAATCTTGTCGTTATTTTCGCTTTGCAGGGCATCAGCATCACCAAACCCAAATACAGGAATTATCGACTTATCATACCATCCACATCTCGACCCAAAGGAAATAACATCCATCTTTCGAACAAGCTTGCACAATTTTCTATCTCACAATGCTGCATCAAAAGAAGAATCTCGAAACACAGTCTTGATTGATGCATCAGCATCTCACCTTGGCGACGACATTGCCACAGTACTAGATTCTTTAGCGGTATGCGACAAAGGTGTAGAACCGTCTTCTATCTTGATATCATTCGAAGCTAGAATGAATGCAGTTTCTCCTACAGGTGCATCGGCTCTATTTGATAAGATTATTTCAGTGAATAAAGATGCACAGAATGTTAGTGAAAAAAATGAAGTTCGTGATGCTAAAGACGACACTGCAGATACAAGTACAACAGCAATATTAGAGAATGAAACAGTCGACGTTGATGAGGATGCGAATGCTACAGACGAACAAAGTCAAGAGATTAAACCCACGATTGCCAGACATGAGATTTTCGTCGAAAAATTAGACATCGGATTTAATGACATTGGTCATAATAGAGGGGACAAGAAGGCTACAAAACAGTTGCACAAGGCTTTGAGCGTTCTTATTGAGAACGAGTCTGGTTGCTGTCCATATGATTTGAGAATGGATGCTTGTGGGCTCGGGGCACCAATCTGTAGGATCATTGGAAAGGTATGAGTATGTTGTTCGAGAGTCTAAGCAGATGACATTAATTTTCCCTCAAAAGTTTTGTATCTGACCCTTGCTGCGCTGTAACTATATTTCATTCAGGGACTTATCGACCGTCAAAAGCACAACCATGCAGAATCTCATCAAACATTAAGAAATTTGTATCTTGGCGAAAATAATGGTATTGGGGATAGTGGAACGGCTGCGCTAGCGGCAGCACTTAAACTTGGACGCAATAAAAAAACATCGGACCTCGTTTTGAATACATTGGATTTATCATCATGCGGAGTAGGAGACGCGGGGGCTGAAGCCTTGGCAATGGCAATTGAAAGCAACCCTGGGTGTGTCTCGAATCTAGATTTGAGCAATAATCTCATTACAGACGATGGAGCAATTGCGCTGGCAAATGGACTGATTGCAGGATGCAAAGATTCAAAAAAGCCCAGTATCCATTCTCTTGACCTCAGCAATAACGCAGAAATTGGGGATGATGGTGCACTGGCATTGTTTGAAGCTGTAGAATGTGGAGCCCTGTGCCAACTTTCATTACGTAGCTGTTCAATCAAATGGCGAGGATTTGGAGGATTCGGCGCTTCTATTGGTCGCATGCTTTCAAAAAAAGAAAATAGTTTTGAGCTGCCCACAGCTATTGAGATTGATCTCAGCGGAAACCTTCTGGGAAAGAAAGAAAAGAAGAAAAAGGGAGGACTATCTTCAGCCGTCTCTACGAATATGGTGAATAGCATGAACTTCATAGGAAAGAGACTCAAAAGTGGCCTGAAGGAAGTGGGTCTGAACAGTATTGTAGGATCCTCTCTCGAAAGTGATGACGAGGCAGAGTTAATGGATTCCATAGGATCTGAATTCACCGAAGACCAGCCTTCTTCATCGCGATGCGGGGCTTGCGAATTTTATGACAGCCTGAGCGAAGATTTAGAAACTGAAAGCAAAAGAAAATTCGATTCCAAAGTGAAGATTGTATTAGGCATGCGAATGTGTAATTTTGACGAAGGCGGTATCGCTGCCTTGGGCGCAGCTTCTGTTTTACTGGGTGAAAGTTCCAGGGCGCAGTTTTGCGTAGATTGTAGTATGAATGGAGGCGTATGCGATGACCAAAATTTACTGAGTGCGTTGGCTGCAGGAAATCACATGGACGAGGAAGTGGAAAACATAGCCCAAACTCACTTGGATGGCATGGATAGGTTTGGTTATGATGGGTATAACGAAGAGCAGTACGACAATTATGACGATGACTATAATTAACATTTGAATCAACTTTTTGACCTAAAGTCAACATCATATCTAGATACACATACCTGCTGCTATTGCCGAAATGCTTACTTTATTATTTATTATCTATCCTGTTATGCAACCTTAAATAAGTCTCAACAGTATGTATAGTTGTATGTATGCACATTATGATACCCCATGCGTCTTCATTTACGCTTCATCGTCATCACTATCATCACTATCGTCCTCCATCAATGCCTCCTTCAAAAGATCTGAAAGCTTCTTGGACTTGATTCCTGACTTCCTCAACTCAACATTATCCACAACAGAAACTCTCATATTAACAGCCTTGGTACCGACGCTCTTCTTAGGCTTCGTCAAAGTGATGTACGCGGGATCAGCAGGCATGTTGTAAACTGCAGCCGTTGCAACAATTCTCTCATCGAAATCCTTGCTGGTAAACATGGAGGGCACAACACCATTGTAAAAAGTGACATCGTACTCAAGGAAATTGTACAAGATGGCATCCACCAAACGGAGAGCAAGACGGCGACCCATGCACGCATGCATACCAAGTCCGAATGGCATGAAACTCCAGGATTGATACTCAAATACATTAGGATCAGTGCACGCCGAAAGACGATCATAATTGGCATCTGCCATGAAAGACTCGTGGTTATCTCCAAACATGAAGTTACGGATGTTTCCACCAGCGATTTTCTGCTTCTCGTAAAACTTCTTGCTGTCTTCCAACATCGTAGACCTGTTCTTTCCTTCAATACCTGCGGTTGCGGTGGATAGAAGTCCTCCATAGTTGACAGTCTTACGATTTGAAAGCTTGGCAGTGGCTCCACTTCCCTTCATCTCAAGCACAAAAGGATCTTTATCCCACCTCTCAGGGCTAAAGGTCTTGGGTTCAAACCAGAAACGATCATCGTAATGCATAACAGAAGGGAATACCATGGCAATGGTTCCTTTCGGAATTTTGATAGTTTTCTGACACTCAATGGGGACAGAACCTCCAAATAGCTTCGAAATGAAAGAAGGTGCTTTGGGGGCAGTAAGCTCATCATAGATAGGATTCTTAATCTCGAGATCTTTCTTTGCGAAACGGGGCCAGAGGGAAGGTACAGGGGGGTACATGCGCAATGCTTCCTTGATATTCTGCTGACGGTAAACGGGATCATCACTGCATGTCTTTGCTCTAGCACCAGTCTTATCGAGCAGGACGTGACAGATCGTCCAGAAAGAAGCAAATGCTGGAGTCAAAGCCTCAAGGAAGAAAGCAAAGTTCTCATCCTTCAGGACATCAGGCATGTCAGATTCGCGAATAATAGCTCCGAGGGTGCCCTTCTTCGCCGTCTTTCCGATTTCGTAACCCACATGTCTATGATACCTGTAGGAGATATGAAATCAAAGTTAGTCGGAAGAATTGTGTTGTTATTGTTTGGATAGGAATGTGTCCGAACAAATGTCGAAGCAAGGGATATGTCGAGGAGAGTAACGACGAAAGTTTGTTTTTGTCAAAACTTACTCAAATGCAGTCATTCCACCAGGGAACTTTTCCTGGTTGGGAGAACCGGGAACAATGTACGCAGCAAGTGCCTTGACGAGAGTTTGAAACTCATCAGGAGGGAGCTGAATACCGTAAAGCAACTCTACAACAAGATCAATGGTCATGATTAAAGTCATATTGAGCAACTCAACCTTACCGTCATTCTTTTCAATAGCAGCGTCGAGGTGCTTCCTGAGGATGCGATCCATATCCTTGTCAAGAGTGGTGAAATCCTTCTTGTAAAAGAAAGGAGTCATCGCCTGACGCGCATGACGCCAACCGTCATCATCTCCGGTGTAGAGCATAGCCTTGTTGAGCTCAGCTGTGTCGTTACTTCCGGAAAGAACTCTGCGCGCAAAGGCTTGGTCTCCCTTCTCCCAGTTCTTTGCCGA
>Ga0115005_10001080_pt1 | contig 21471 bp, 14 predicted proteins | sample ArcOceMetagenome_FD_87163 | JGI IMG/M metagenome (GOLD analysis project Ga0115005, IMG submission 87163) | Marine eukaryotic phytoplankton communities from Arctic Ocean - Arctic Ocean - Greenland ARC118M Metagenome | ecosystem: Environmental > Aquatic > Marine > Oceanic | place: Arctic Ocean...
CGGCTAAACATGGACAAGGGCAGTCAACAATCTTGACTGCCCCCACTCCTTACATGCCGGGGTTAACAATATTAACCCTCTGCACTTTACGGCACACCGCAAGACTACTAGTGTTAACTTCTAATTCTTCTTTCTAGATCTCTAGCGAAAATGACGAGACAGTGAACGCCAACTCAGGCCATGTTTCATGGCTACTATATTGAGTAATTTCAAATTGGAAGCAAAAAAGAAAAGTTGATTTGTTTTAAAATCTCATCGAAAAATTGGTGGGTCGCCAATCCAAGTCACATGCTTCTGGACACAGCACATCACATCACATCACATCACATCACACACAATCTGGAGTCATAACGCTTGGACATTTTTGGACCGTTACAAAAACCGACAATATTCCCGCATTTTTTACCCAAAAAAATCGTTCAAAACCGGTAAAAACAGGCATAGTTGTTGACGGACAGACGACCGTCATCTTTTTTTTCCTTTGATCTCAGAAATGAAAACGAAAAAGTAATTGAGGGGGCTTAAGTACGAGAAGGATGTGAAGTCCCCCCGGCCCCCCGCCAATCCACCCACCCCTCAGACAAAACCAGGACAAAACCAATGCCATCATTGACGGACGGACGGCGATTTGACTTCAAGAAGAAACTGACACTCTTTTGCAAACCCGCATTGCAAACACCAAAACCAACCTTTTCCCACAAAAAGTATTTACCACAATATAATAAATAACGAACGAGTTGAGTAGAAACAAGACCCAAGGAATCATGTGCAAATCGACAGTAGTGTCACCAGATTACAGTCGAGGTTTTGACAAGAACAAAGGTTTCATTTTCAAGGTGTTCATCTTGATGACGGTTGCATATTTTCTTGCTTTGATACCTGTAAGTGCCATCCAGTGGCGGCTTGGTGTCAACCCTCAAATCTTCATTGGCGTTTCTCACTCTTGATCTCTCACATTTCATGCTAGGGGTCACGTCTAAAACCAGCTGCATCATTCTGTCCTGACAATGAACTGGATTGTAAAAGACCAGAACTTTTCGCTTTTGAATTTGTCTGCGCCTCCTGCTTTGTTTGGCTAAGCTTTGTATCAATTAGGTCATGGCATTTTCGTGAATCGCAATTGAAACATTTTTCAGACAACCCCATCGGCAGAGTATACGGATACTCCAAAGAAAGTGAAATGATAGCATCAGTAAGTTTGGCATTTCAGTTTTGGGATTTGGTGGCAACTCCTTTCATCCCAGAGTTTAGCTCTCCCATCATGCTCGGACATCATGTCTGCGCGGCACTTGTCAGTTATGTCGCCTTACAGTATCAGTATTATCATTACTATGCTGTTTTCTTCCTCGCATTATCAGAAGTAAGCTCGATCCCGCTAGTAGTTATGTCTGTTTGTAAATATTTCCCTCCTGCGCCCGGATCAATCCAAGAAACTATTGAATCGATGGCTGGTCCAGTTTTTGCAGTCGCTTTCGGCTACTACAGAGTGTACCTATGGATTAAAGTTACCCATCAAATGTGGTCTGACGGAATTCATGTGTTATCAAATGGTACAGCGAATAAGTATAGGCCTGGGAAGAGTTTTGCACTATATTTAATTTTAGTGATCAGTGCCTTGTTGACTCTATTGCAATTGTTCTGGTTCAGTTTGATTACGACCGAGATGTTGAAAGTGGCTGGTTTTGAAGTCCCTAATTTGAATCCAGGATTTGAATAATTTGAGTTGCAAAGTTTTGGAAGCCGGTATCGACCTTTAAACGATACTGTTTCCTCGTATCGCGAGCAGAAGTTGTAGTTATTCTAATCATTGAATCAATTAGTCCTCCTCCACGTATAGCAAACAACAGTATTACAAAAATTATAATTTTAGGAAAGTCTACGTACAAGAGCACTGCAGACCACTAATACAGCAAACATTAAATATTTACAAAGGTGCATGCTTTTATGGGTTCTTCAAAACAAGTATTCATCCCTATGCGTATGGGTGCTTCAATACAACTTATCAAGACGACACTGGCTCCACTTTCAATAATTCTGCGAAACCGTTTCCTCGAGGAATGATATAGTCTCCCTTTGCCCTGGCACCAAAGTATTCCGCCTTCATTGCAGAAATATCACACACATCTTTTATACCTTTCACGTTATAAATATCTCTCACATACTCTAGTAGCCCAGGTGTGGAGGCAATGCTCCTCGTATTAGTCTTGAAGAGGACACGATATATCTCATCAAAACGGACCAATGTAACAAATAATCGAACATCAGATTCTGTCAGCTTTTCGCCTATCAGGAAACCGCGTTTGCTCACCAACTCATTGGCCTTATCCAAAGCCTCCGTGAGAATGCTGGCAGCTTCATCGTACTTAAATTGGGAGGTGGCGAGACCGCAGCGATAGACTCCAACTGAGATATCACGATGTAGCCATCTGTTGATTTCGTCGCTTTCCGTTTTCTTCGCGGCGGGGAAGAGGTTTAGTTTTGGCCTTCTAGCCCATTTGTTGAAGTCAAAGTTTAACATACGCATGATATCCGAGGAGGAATTGCTGACTACCTTCTTCGAAATTTTGTCCCAAAGGACTGGTACTCTTGTGCTTGATTTTTGCTTGTCAATATACATCTTTTTGAAGACCTTATATGTCTCATCTTTGTTCTCGCTTGTGGGATTAATGGACCAGAAACTGACATCTTCATTTGGATTTGAAACTGCATTTGTATTCCAGAGAGGCTGTGGTTCCCAAGAGCAATCCAAAGTTGTAAAACTTATTACGTCTTCTAGCCCTTTCAACGTTCTTACTACTAAGGTTCGATGGGACCATGGACATGCGTTGGAAACGAAAAGGTGGTATCTTCCTTTATCAGGAGTATATGCCTGGTCCAGCACCCATACTGCCTTCTTATTATCGTACGATTCAGAGGGCTTGATAGAAGAAGAATTTGAATCAGCGCTGAAATTTCTCTGAATGATTCTAGCATTTTCGATGAGCGCACGAGCTCGAGCCAAGGTGTCTCCGGTCATTGGTTTAATGTCTTTGAAGCGGACATTGCTAGAGCCGGGAGATTTGAAAATTGATGTGTCCGGATCGTCCAATCCTTCTGGTTTTGGATGTTCTGGTGTTGGGTATTCACGGCTTCCTTTCTTGGTCATATTGTTAATCAGAGCCGTAGTACTGCTAGTACTAGTATAATTCGTATGGCTTGATATTGATACCCGGCTGCTATCACCAAACTTGCTCCAAAGCGATGATTGGGTTGCTTCGTCACTGTGTTCAAAGTCATTCTTTGAGTATTCATCAATTGTGTGCTCAATTCCCCCCCCTGCCAGAGAATCCGAGGCGTTTTCCCTTTCACTTCTGAATTCGTCCCCAAAAGATATTTCTAAACTTTGGTCAGTAATCTCTAAAGTTCTAACTGTGCCTTCTGAGAGTAATGAGTCGTCATGAGTGTCGTTTGTGAAGTCAAATGATTCTCCGTCAGAAAAATGTAGAAAAGACGCAGAGTCGTCGAGTACTTCAAGGGCGGCCATGAGCTGGTGTTCTATGTAGTCTGTATCACTACAAATATTGGCATTCGTCAGAAGGTTCGAGGTGCAAGAGAAACTGTCATTCACGCTATCAATAGTCTTCTCAAGAGCTTCCGTACTATCAATAGCCTTCTCGAGAGCACCCTTGCAATCAATAGTCTTATCGAGAGCACCCTTGCTATCAATAGTCTTCTCAAGAGCAATGCTCTTTCTAGAACTATTCTTCGCAGATTTCTTCAAACTCCGTAACCTTCGCAGTTCGTCCAAATACATTGCATAAGTGATACCACTAGCACTATTTTCCAGTTTCCATCTGAGGTCGCGAACCGTAGCCAATGCTTCATCTTTCTTTTTGGTGCGCTTGTAAGATCTCTTATTTTCCAACTTGACTTCAACACGCTTGAGTTTCTCCAACAATAAAGCTTCGCGACGCTTCTGCTCCTTGTTAACGACTATTTCTCCAACTCCTCGAGCATCCAGGACCAATTCTACTCCTTGTGTCATAAATTCTCCTTTTAGTGGAAGGGTTGGGGGTTCCTTCCCACCAACTATTGAATACATGATATCAACATTGAAAGCAACAGCAGGACCCAAGTCTTCCTTTCTCATTTTGGTCTCATGAGATACGTTCATAGTTTCAGCGCTGCGTTGTGTTCTAAACTTCGCTACCATATCAGGGCCTGTAATCCTTTTAGAATGTGAATGTGTAACTCTTTCTTTGATACAAGAAGCAGATGTTCAGCAGAAGGCTACTAGTCCAGGGTGTGCAAAAAGGGGTGTGCAACAAGAGTTCAAAGTGATTCAAAAGAATTCCCGGAGCGTTGGCTTTTCTTCCATTTTTATCAATGCTCTTACACCAATAGCCTTATTACATAAGCCTCGACTCGCAATCCCGCATCATAACTCGCCGTAAAGGTTAATTTAGACCTGATCTTACCCGCCATTTTTTGTTCGCGCGGGAATTCGCCGATTCAAAATTTCGTTTGGTTATCTGCGTTATGTACCGGGCGGGGTACATACGACATGACAGGTGGGAAGTTCATTTCACCCAATCCATTTACTAGCTAAGTAACGGTATGACAGGGTTTCACCAAAACTTGTGTTTTGTCTACAGTTGCACCCCTCCACCCAATGCTTCATTGACCTTTTTAACAGAATCCCAAACCTTTTCCAGTAACTTCTTCCTCTTTTGCAACGCGTTTGCGCTTAAATCTCCAACAGCAGCATCAGTTTTACATAGGCTTGCTAATTTCGACAAAGCCAGGATTGCTTCGCCCTTCAAATTCTTCCTTCTGCTATTGATATTTTGAAGAGTAGCAAGCATTCGGAATAAATGCTCTCTGCATGATTGCGTAATGTCTTGTTCTTTATCATCACATAAAACATTGACCGGCACACCAACTGGTCCAATAACAATGTAAAACGATGATATCAACACTGATAATGCATTGTAAACAAGGCGCTGAGAAATGTTATCACATGATCCATGGACGATTGCGATTCTCAACCCCCCGTCGGCAATCCTTGATTTTTCAACAATGTTCAAAGACCTGTTTTCAAGCATCGTCGAAAGTTCTTGCGCATCATTAAATACCTCGGGAATATTGTGGATGAACCAATCCAATGCGATCTCTGGGAGACCTTGCTTGATTATCGATGCAGAAAGACCAGGGCGCTGAGCTACCATAAAGCGCACCATTGATATCATAAGAGGGCAGGATAATGGGACCCTATCATTGGTCTCGTTACAAGATGAACTTAACAAAAACACGAAAGAGCGGACCACAAGCGTATCACGGGATGCTAAACATTCCGACACCGTAGATTCACCAGACTTTGTTTCTCGGACAAGTTTATCGTTCGCCATCAAGGCACGATTCAAAATTAAAAGCAATATTCTTCGTAACTCATTATTGAACCAAACCTTCAAACTGCACTTCAACAGAACGAGTGGGTCCGTGCACAAAGTGGAGTACGACAAGAAATGGAATGAGTCTCCTACCGATGTTAGTAATGCCCGTGCAACTTCAACATCCACTTCGTTAGATTGACAAATAGCTCGGCTTGATAGAAATATCCGTTCTATAGTCATTCTGCCTGTAGGCGATAGAGACTGTTTGTCACTTAGAACATTTTGAACTATTTTTGCAACGGCCATCGGTCCCAATTGTTTATGGTGGAGTTGGAAAGATGCATGAATCCCATCTTGAACATGTGGTAGACTGTCAAATCCTTGATCAAGAAATTCTGGACAAAAGACATCTATCGATCTCAATAGTTTGCTGGTCAATATATTGGGTGGCGACTCACAAATGTACTGAATGATTTCTCTCAATTGCAAAGACCTCGGGTTCAGTGAAAAGGGAGACTTTGGATGCTTTTCCAAGAATACAAAAGTGTAGACGAGATGAAGAATCAACTGTCGCCACGCCATAGATTCAATGTTACGTACGTCTTTCAAGAAATGGCTAGACACCTTTCCAATTGAAAGTGGGAGGATCAATGGAATAGTAGGAGAATCCATGTTTTCTAATCTAACAATAGATGTCTCTATCAAAGTCAAGGCGTCTTCGTCTTCATAAAGAACATTACATTTCTCGAGGTCACCAAAAATTCTCTTGATGATTTCGTCGAACTCACCAAGCTCAACATTGGTGTGTCCCATTTCAACCAAAGCTTTTGTATCTTTCCATTTCAAAGTGGTGTGAGATGGGGGTAAAATATCCTTTGCCCATTCACAGACCTTGATGGAATCTAAACGACTGTGTTGATACTGGGAAGGAATGTCTTCATCTTTGTTTAGTAATGTAAGCAGGAGTAGCTTCCAGAGACTTTGCGTCTCATTCTGTGAGATTAAATCGGCAATTCGCAATGCGAAGCTCCTAGTTGCAACTGATACGTGCCATTTATGGAACGGGCGAAAGCATTGGGTCAAACACGATAGCCCGTTTTCAATTGTTTGAGCGCGCGAGAAAGAGTGAAAGCAAATCACAATACATGAAGCCAAGGCACTCTTCACGTATGCATCGCATCGACTTGCTTCACACAAAATGTTATTAGGATCTTGAGAGGAATCTTCACTATTGGCTTTTCGCCCGCTCACAAGCTCGTATGCCATTTGTGATAAATTCATCATGGCAGCTATGCTTGTTTCGGTAAAATTGAAATCATCCAGAGGAGAGCCAATCACTGCGTACATACCCAACGATTGTACAATCATTGCAGCTTGGCCCCAAATAACTCCAGATTCACTCATCTTGGATACTGATTCTAATTGAGACACGATAAATGTTCCAATTCGGGATGCAAACTCTGAAACCTTTCGTATGCTCTCCACAACCAACAACGAAGCTTCCTTCTTTGGACGGAGCGCACCAAATACAGTATCTCTGATACGAATCCGATACCTTCCATTTTGAAGAGGTTTGTCTTCCTCATTTTCGTTGAGAAATCTGCGTAAACCATCCCATAATATTGCAATTGCGTCAGCTGCGTCATTTTCGACCATGATTTGAAACATAAGATCAGGCGTGACACAGGATTGCCGCAACATGCTCACAGCACCCATGGCTTCACGGGAGGATAATGATGCAATTGCCTCCACTGAATCTCTCGCACACTGTGTAATACTAAGTGCACCATCCACTTCATCACTATCACTCAAATCTGCAAGTATACAGGCGTTGATACAACCCCTTAACAGTGCCGTTGAAGCTGCTGGACAATTTGCTGCCAGTCTCTTCACAATAATTGCGCAATGTGGTACAGAAGCACGGCATAATGCATTGGACAAATGTTCATGTCTAATAATCGGTGAATGATGCATAAGGGTCGCAAATGTAGCAGATAGTTCGCTATCAAAAGATGAACTAAAGGCCGGTTCGGAAAGTAGAGAGGCTGGAAGAAGTTTTATTGCTGCAGCAGATTTGGTACACGTATAGTTTTGTTCCGATTGAGTTTCTGATTCCTCTTTATTCTCTTCGATATCTCTGCTTGATGACCTCTCAGATCTTGAATTTCTTGGAAGATTAATTCTGCTTTGCGTTGGACTCAAAGAGGAAGACACCAATGATAACACCTCCAATAGAGTTTTACACACTGTGGATTCAGGTAAATCCGACTCTTCCAATGACTTTCTGTCGAGTATATGTAATCCCCTTTTTCGCTTTCGCTTGATATTTGGGCTTTCCGTTGGCAATGCATTTATTGTGGGCGTATTGGTGGGACTATTGGATAATACTTCTTCTTCCTCTTGATTGTCTTTATCTTGAGATTGGTCATCGTTGTCTACCAAAGCATGGTCATGACCATCTGAATCGCTCAGCCCATTATTTACATTATCTTTTCTAGTTTCCCCACAAATTTCCTTCAATGCGGAATCATCCCAACCGCTCGTCGCAAACGATTGACACCCATTTGGGTAGCTTTCCGTCACAACGACACCTTTCCCGAGCACGACTTCCATAGTTCTAGAGTTATTACTTACACCAGCCGTCTCTTCAGTTTGAATTGTAATTAGTCTCCGTCTTCTTTTGACTGAAGAGGAGAGCAACTTTGAAATGGGTCGGCAGGCTTCCGGTGCCAGGAAAGTTGCAAGATGGTCGATGTTTTCTGCGGAACGTTGGGATGCTGCCATCATTTCAAGGAGATTGACGATATCATTGACATATTGGTCCTGGGTCTCGGTCTCGGAATCGGTCTCTTTTACATTATCACCATCGTTATCATTGTCTATACTTGATAAATGTTGAGACGACGAAAGGAGGCGGAGTAGTAGCGGTAATCTCAAAATCTCACTCTCCGATGTGCCATTATTTCTGCTGGTACCGGTACTCGAAGAAAAGTCAAATGGTTTGTCCAACGCGTTTTTATAGTCACCGAGAGCTATGAAATCATGCATTGATTTTCCACAGGACTGGCTATTGAGACGTTTTATGTTATCGTCCATAGTATTGCTTTTTTTAGTTGGAAATCTGTACTGGCACTTCTTTAATTAGACTAATGGTACTTGATGGTATCTTGCTGTTTGTTTGTGTGATGTTGGTTGAGTGATGTTGTCGGTTGTCGGTTTGGGTTGGTGTCGGTGTTTCGGTTTTGTGCGTTGTGCGTTGTGCCGTGCGCATCCACCGCCCGCACCATCCATCCTTGCTTGTTTCTTTGTTGATTGATTATCATACAAGCCAGAACCCCCCAGAACTTGATCAAGATGGGGTCCGGGGGTGGATGGAGGCCAAATTTTAATTTTTAGCGATGATTTTTAGCGATGATTTTCGACTGCTTTTCACTTTTCACGGTTGAAAAAGCGATCTCCTCACTTTTCGCTAAAAACAATACTCACAATCAATAAGTCAGACTTGCTATCGCTTTTGCTATCACAATACACTAAGCAACTGACAACACCATTGCCAACATGAACTTCAGAATATATAAAGAGAAGTTTGTTATCACACTATTTATCTTTGCCGTGGTTGTGTTTACAGTGGAGCATGGCCATGTTGATGACTCAAAAGTCGTACCAGCCGATGAATACAATGAAATGGAAGATATCGTAGCTGGCCGAGGATCAGGTGCTAACGACAATTTTCACAGCATGCCCGATATGAAGAATCCACCAACGTTAGATGCTAATGATATAGTCTACAAGACCTCCAGAAACACAGTTCCAGTTGTGAATGAAGAGTACAATTTGGTTTTTTTCTTGACAGCAAAAGCTGCCTCGTCAGAATGGATTCGTTTCCTCATGAGACTTCAAGGGTCTGAGCACTGGTGCGAGGACGGTATACATCCGAAGGGAATGAATGACTTGACATTTTTATCAGATTACTCGATCGAAGAGGCGCAAGAAATGATGACTTCTCCAAAGTGGAACAGGGCAATCTTTGTTCGTAACCCGAAACCACGGATTCTATCAGCATTTCTGGATAAGGCTGTCCAACACGAAAAACACTTTTTGAGGAGTAATTGTCCTCTATGGGCATCTGAAACTGCTGCCAGAGGTGGTACTCTGGAGGAATGTGTTGAAAAACATGATTCTTTTGAATTCTTTCTCTACAATATCACAACTACACTCAATCTGAATGTTCATTGGAGATCAATCTATTCGCGGGTGGATTCAAAATGGTGGCCATATATAAACTATATTGCACATATGCAAGATCTGAGTGAAGATGCGGAACATTTTCTGAAATCGATCCATTCCAACGTCGATGGTGTTAGTGCCTGGGACCGTATAGGCAAGACGGGGTGGAGTGATAACGAACGTGATTGTGACAATATTGGAAATTCTGCCTTTCTCGCGAAGAAGGACACTCTTCACCAGACCAGTGCTAGAGACAAGATGCTTCAATACTATACACCAGAATTAGAAAGATTTGTAGAGACGCACTATGCAGATGATTTCAACAACCCTTTCTTCCATTTCAGTGAATTGAAATTGTTTCCAGAGGATGATGTGATGGGGGGGGGGATAGACGAATGACTGAACACATTTATCACGACCAGGCGCACATACCCACCCACATACGCATTTTTCAAACTCCTATTGAAGATGTTGTACAGGTAATAATTATTATAAGTAGTTCATGTATAACAGTACGAACGTACACAAGTTTTTTGTACACAATAATTATTTTAAGGAGTTCATGTATAACAGTACAAACGTACACACGTTTTTATTTTTTCCTGGATTTCTAATTACATGCTATCTCTGTTGTGTGGCTGGTCGAGCAAACCTTGGAAGTTATCACCACGAGGAATAATAGAGTATCTGGAATGGATTGTGTTGGAGATGTTTAGTTTCCAAAACAAAATCGAAAAATAGCATCAAATAGATAGAGCACACAAACTTACTTGTTCAATTCAACATGAGAAGTGTAGTAATGAGCTTTAATCATGTTCATACGACAGGTCTCAGTAACTCCAGACATCTGATATATATCGCGAACGTAGTTCAATAGTGCAGGGGTTCTTGCGACGCATCGCGTATTACACTTGAAGTACACGTCGTATACTTCATCGAATCTAAATAATGTCACAAATAAGCGTACATCAGCCTCGGTGATTGAATCGCCCACAAGGTAACGCTGCTTCTGAAGAATCGCATCAATCTTATCAAAACTTGCTGTTAATTCATCTGCAGATATTAATGAAGATCGATTAGTTTGTGTCAAATGAAAGGTTAGACAAAAATGAAAGGGAAGTTTGTTCATTCTTACCAATAGCTTCATCGTAAGCATTTTGGGTAGACGATAGTCCACAGCGATATACCCCGTTGTTAAATGTTGGATATACCCATTTGTTAACTTCGTCAATCTCCTTCGCAAGATCGCTAGGGTACAAATTCAATTCTGGATTCTTTGCAAATTCATCAAATTCACTATTCAGCATGCGGATAATTTCTGACGATTCGTTGCTGACAATTGTTTGGAACTTTTTATCCCACAAGATTGGTAAAATGTACTTGCCAGTGGTATCATTCACCTTTAAATAGATTTCTCGAATGCTCTTTGCGCCCATGAGGGGATCTTCATCTCCCCAATTTGAAGGGAAACTGCCAATACCAGAAGTATTCGATAGGTTTTTGCCTCCCTTTTCCCCAAACACCCAACCTCTGTGTTCGTCTACATGTTTGCTCGTAAATTGCCAAGTAGGGTGAACATATGTCATGCCAATGACATCCTCTAGACCTTTTAAGTTTCTAACAATGACAGTTCGATGAGCCCATGGACACGCATAGGCTACGTATAGGTGGTACCGATTAGGCTCTGGCGCAAACTTTGATCCTGGTTCTTTTTGAAAATGGTGAGATACGCATTATTGACAAGATAATATTGTCAATAATGGCAAAAGCAACTCACCTCTGCTAATTAAGAAACGCCAACCATTTTCGCCATTTGTGACAGGTGTAAGTTCAGTCTCGATCTCAGTCCTGTCTTCTTTCTTTTCTTCGGCGTCCAACTCCTCTTCCTTGTTATCAGTCAAATTTTCTGTAACTGGATCTTCTGTTGAAATGGTCACTTCATCGTTATCGTTTTCAGTGGTTGTATGATCTTCTTTCAGTTCAGACTCGATATCAGGATTAGTGGAGTCAACATTTTCGACTTTAGCATCTTCATTGCGGTCATTGGATTCTTCTCCTCCAACATTCTCTTCCACTTCTTGTTTATTTGTAGCAGACTCAAGGTCTTCGACTTTAGTTTCAGGAATGACTTCTTCATTGCCGTCATTGGATTCTTCTCCTTCATCATTCTCTCCCACTTCTTGTTCAGTTGCGGGTTCTTCTGCATTATCCCCTTGGGATATCTCCTCTTCTACATGGTTGTCGTTAGATTCTTCTCGAATCTTATCCTCTTCCACTTCTTGCTCTTTCGCGATAGGTTCTTGAACTTTCTCCTCTTTGCATTCTTCAACTTCTGTAGCCCCAAGGTCATTGTCATTGTCACTGCCACTGCTCTCAATCTCAGCATCAGTGTTACCATCGTCTTCAACATCCTCCATATCGTCTCCATCAAGATTCACTTCATCAATGCTCTTTTCCAACTTTTCAACTTCAGCCGAAACCTGTGCTCCTTCCTCAAAAACAACGCTACCCTCATGAATAGAGTCATTTCCTCCTCTTGAGGGCGAAGTAGGAATTATCACATGATTTAATTTTGATCTATAGCCCCTGATAAATGCTTCGGCTTCTTCTCTATTTTTGCGTTCAGCTAATTCTCTTTGGCGCTGTTGGGCATACCAGTCATTGAGATCAGCTGCCTTTAGATTGGCGGGGGGTGTTGGTTTCTCGTGTTTGTTTTTGATAGTTCGGACCGTGGTTAAGTAGGCTTGCGCCTCTTCAGGAGTTCGGAATTTATCTTGAATCAAATTAAATGAATGTGAGTGAGAGATTCAAGGCATCTCTATCTATATATCCATTGGAAACAAGACAAGATGATGAAAATGGACAAACATTCCAATGTTTTTTTCATTAGGGATTCGATGACAATGACTTACCAGAATCTTTGTACTTTCCACGGTGACTTTTCGCCAGCCCTTTTTGACGCAATTCTTGGAGCTCTTCAGTTATAATAGATTTTGAGGTCTTTGAAGAATCTTTCATGGTTGATTGCTGAAGAAGTAATTGATGTTCCTCAATAAAATCAGGAAGGACTTCGAAGTTTTGACCTACAGCACGTGTTCGTGTAGTAGCTGATGTTTTGCCTCGTTATTAGAGGACCGAAAAAGACTTTGAACTTGCTCGCTCGCCTCGAAAAGAAAACCGAAAAAAACTTGCTCGCTCGCATACGCGCACGCGCACGCTGTTTTGGATCATCCGATACGGATAGGTGATGACGTGATATGTCAAATTGGATTTTCAAAAATTACTTCATCGTTATTATTATGATTGATTCATCAAACCTTCCGTCCTTTCTCTTGATACGAGTCAGGTATCACTCTCGCGTTGAGCTTCTGGCTTTTAGGATTGATCTCCTATTAAAAGGGACGAACTAACTGAACCATATCAATCGACCTTTCTTTTTTGTCAACATGAAGGTAGCCGCATTAACATCACTTTTCGGACTTGCACATGTGAATGCCTTCAGCATTCCATCATCCTCGCGGTCTTCTTTCATCACTGCTAAAACCAAGCAGACCAGTCTCCATATGCAAGATAACTACAATCAGCATGATGAGGTGATCCAATCTTTTGATCCATTGAACACTGCGCAAGAATTCGGCTTGGATTGGTCGCATGGGGATAGGAGAGGACACGTAGAAAGATCCACTAGTATTACAAGTGACGGGAAAGCTGGGTCTGCATTTGATGCAGCTGCGCCCGCTGCACTAATGTCTGCAGCAATCATGATGTCACCTTCAGCAGCGAATGCAATCAGCGCCATCAACACTGGAAATTACAACCCTGATAATTTCCGACCCGTATGTCCCGCATCCGATGATATTTACCGCTTCGCCCAGGCCACTACCCAATCCATCGTCGGGAAGGAATCTTTTGTCGAATATGGTCCACTCATTGCTGGAGGATTGCTTAGAGTACGATTGGAATTGTGCGTTGTTGAATCCTTTTTTAATGAGGCTGTGGGGCCTTTCATAGAGCGTGAGGGGCTCAAGTGGGTTCTCCCCCTTCATGAAACTGTTGAGACGTTCTTGGCTGGATCCATATTTGCCGTCGCTTCTACTTTCATTTTGGTAGGGAGTACAAAGATTGTGTCGGTCCTTATAACCTATGCAGATATTTTTGTAGGAGGTCCCTTACGTTTGTTTGGTGGCTTTTTCTTTGATAGGTTTAGGGGAAAGCCTGTGACGCTAGACATTGGATTTGGTCCGTTCAAGACAAGAGTTTTTGGCCCTGGAGATGCTAAAGAAGAGAAGAAGGCGGAAACTTTGGCAGAGATTCTTGACTATAAAAGTTATGACGTGAAAGAGCTACCACTCATCGCTGTGAGCGGATCGTTCAAGGCTGTTGGGGAGACTTTCAAGGTTTTCAGAGATGTCGCTGAGGGCTTGGATTTGTTCGTCGGAAGATATTTGACACTGATTGCCACTGGATACATTGGTATCAAATTCATCCATTTCAAGGTCTTTCCAGACTTTCCATTTTAAAACTGGCATCAATACAGATGTTGTAATGTCAAGAACATTCGGAGGCCTCATATGATATAAATATAGAATAAACCTATACGGGCTTCACTGATGCAAAGTTGAAAGAATCGAAGGGTTGGTGATTTAGTTATATACAAGTCGTTTCTACTTGATGCTAGGAACATTATGGAGATGAACGCTTAATCATTGGTGACTGCTTCGTTTGCAGTATTGTCAAACAGTTCATTTTCTCCTACACTAAGTGTATCTGTAATCACTTTGGAATTTTATATAATCCCTTTATCCCAAGCATATGCACTGCATTTCCAAAACCACATCGGAGCATAAATTGGTTTGGATCCTTTCTGCAGATATTCCATAAAAACTCACTGGCACAACGCTTCACATTCGATTCGGTCCAAGTCATCAAATTGATCAACTTCCATCGCGTTGTTCCCACCGGGGCATCAAGCGGATGCATATTCTTCTTTCCTCCGCGTTTACTCTCGGGTGTACTCATGACTGTCTGACGATGTTCTTCCACCTTGGTCATAAAGTTTGCTTCATCTTCTGGTGGAAAGATGTAGTTCTTTACTTGTTCTCTAATTTGTGCATTGCCATCCACCAGTTGGTTCAATACAATGAGAATGGGTAGAATTATTGTAGCATTGCTCTCACTCTGCAAATCACCTGCTCCTTCCACAATAATGGTATTCAATTGAAACAAAAATATTGCCAACAACTCCTCAATGGCATTGTTCACGACTAAAAAACTCCCGTAGTCTTTTGGAGTGTTCATGAGCAGAAGTAACACTGCAAGTTTACACTCATAGCACCGTTGATCTTGATGAGGCAATTTCAAAATGTCTACAATGAGCACACCCATTTGAGTCATCATTTCTACATTCTCAGCTTCCATTTTCTGGACAGTTTTGGAATTGCCGCTTCGTAAAGCAAAGAGGACTCGGATTATTTCAATAATCAAATCTGGTCTTCTGTCGGCTTTATTTGGAGAAGGAAATACTGATTCCGATCGTAGTGCCCATGCAAGGGTGACCACTAGTATCGTAAAGAGATTCAATTTAACCGATTGCTGTTGATAATGATGTTGCTGCTCGAGTTGGGAGGTACGTGTATCACATGTTGCAAGCGCGTCATCAAACTTTGTGGCATTGTTAAAAGTCCCAACAATATTATGAACGAGCTTGATCAAACACAGCATAAGATTTACCGAGCCCTCAGTTGGTGCTACTAATAGCCTTGCGATAACCTCAACTCCATTGAGTTCCGAGACAAAACCCTGCAGTGCCCTTTTGCAACATGGCTCTGGTGCCTGACTAAAGGTGGAGTGGAAGAGTGCCAAGGAGCACTGTTTCGCTAGGTCGTCCATTGAATCTTTCAAACTGGCCATCTGCGTTGAGGTTGAGACTGAGACTGCAGAGACGCACATTACTGACTGTAAAATATGCATGTAAAGCGATACCATCCCGACACTGCACAGGCGTTCCGTAGATGAAACATACGAGTCGCTGCCAGAAACGTTTGTTTTTGATTTCCGCATCTGCATGACCATGCTGCGATTCCAACGAATGAGATTCTTCGAGGCGCGAATCATTTGGGAAAGTGTATAGATATCATCCACATTCAAATCGTCATCGTCCTCGTCGTGGTCGCATCCAGATCCAGCAGTTGAAGTTTCCTTGGATTTCGATTTCGAGATTGCATCGGATATACATATTGCAATGCGATCTGCCTCGTTGTCGTCAAAGTCAATCCCGCCACTCGTTTCAAATATTGATTTCAAACAACCGAATTGTTCTTCAATTTGATTCAAATCAAACTGTGTTCCTAACGGATCCGTTCGCAATAGATATGATATCAATGCAGAATGAAGTAATTTCGCTGTATCCTTGATAGATGATGGGGTGTCGGTAGTGAGAATCCCCTCCATGAACGATTTTTCAATTTTATCATTCAAAACAGCTATTTCTTCGCCGATCCCCACATCACCTGATGAAATATCTCTAGCAGAGAGGATTTCATGGAGCTGTTGCGACTTCATTGGAGAGCTCATGGTGTATGGTATTGAATTGATTGTTGTACTCTCGTACTGTACATACGAGTGGACGGCCGGCAGTGTAGTGGTCGACAATGGAAGATTTTAAGATTATGAAAGGAGGTGAGGGTTGAGTTCGGGTTGAGTTCGTTGTGGCTGTTTGTTTGTCTGTCTCTTATATGTGTTTTGGACCGTATCGAGAAGGGAAAACAAATTCAAAATTCAAAATCTAAATTGATTGAGGGTTGTCGCGTTGGTTGGCGGGTCACATCATATCTTTCCACATACATTACGCGTTGACACCGCTTGGCATACGTTATTATTTAAATACATTATGTAAGGCCCAACTCCTTCGCAGAATAGTCAGAATTCTAGAAGTCCATTTCTTCTCGAGAGTTGGCAATGAGTGAAGCACATCGAGCACCCACAGCCATGCTTGAAGCGTTAGTGGGGACCCTTGGATGGAATGGTAGAGATGAAGCATCAGCTACTCTTAGACGATCAATTCCTTTCACACGCAATTGGTCGTCCAGGCAAGATGAGCAGGTTCCTGTTGAGTGGTGATAGGGCATAGAAGCTTTCTGTATATTCTCTCTTTCGTCGTCACGACCTTGGGCGGGGGGCGTTAGCTCCTTGCCTACGACTTCCGATAGAGGAGATGTTTTTACCAGCTCTCTGGCTTTCATGACACCCTTAATCATTGTGTCCATATCGTATTCTTTGCTTAAGAAAGCAGTATCAATAATGGGTGCGTCCATAGGATTTCTACTTCGTATCATTACTGATCCGACACTTGATGGTTTCATCAAATTCACGAGAACGCGAAAGGAGGTTTGAATTTTAGTACGGACCGATGGGATTGAAGCACTCATTGTGCGGAGAATAAAGGCGAGCATGGTCATTCCAAAAAGCACAACATTGTCCTTTAACTTTCCAACCACAGTGGTGGCAGGTATCTTTTCGTAACAGGGTTCGACTAAACCGAGGGCAGCGTGATGTGGCGCCGTTTTGCCATCGCAAAACAAGAACTGAACGTCAAGGGACTCGTCATAAAGGACTCCATTAATGGAATTCGGACTAAGCTTCTCTGGAAGAGTTGGAGTTTCGTAACCTAGCACATACATGACATGATCCTTTAATCCTTCTCCAACAGGACTGTCGAGGACCAATGGAATATCCAATTCATTCATCAAACGTTTAGGCCCAACACCGGAGATCTGGAGCAATTTGGGCGAGTCAATTGCTCCACAACTCACAATAACTTCGCCTTTGTCCTTGATAAGAATTTCTTTGGAGGATCCATCTTTCGTTCTGAGCATGACACCCGATGCATAAATTGTCCCTTTAGCGGAGTGCTCAAAGATGATTCGTTCAGCTATGCCTCGTAAAAGAGTTATTCTACTATCATCGGCACCCAATGTTCTGTAAACATCTTGACGACGACCTTCTTCATCAAGTGCCATTCGAAGGGTGCTAGAAGTTCCAGGGGATTCCCACAGCGATTCCTTCGCCTTCTTCTTGTATCCTAATGATTCTGCCGCTCGAATTCCTCTCTCCCCAAGAAAATTACCTTCGTACGTGACAGGTTTGAGACGTTCCTCCAACCACTCAAATTCACGTTCGACATCCTTCGCCTTAAATCCTGCTGGCATATGTTCATCCCAATCCTCTTGAAATCCTCGCATCCAAATCATAGCATTCACTACGGAGCACCCTCCAACAGCTGCTGCTCTGAAAATTGATATTTGACGACCATTCAATGCCGTTTGCGGAACAGTTCGATAACCCTTGTTAGCTGGTCCATCCCAGGTCACTGGAAATCTTTCTGGGATAGAGAAATCTTCTGTCGGGGAAGCTAGGTAATCCTCCCCACTTTCAATGAGTGCAATACGAATGTTGGGGAGCAGATTGGCTAGTCTTGCAGCAAAGGCACATCCCGAACTTCCAGCGCCTACAACAATATAGTCATACATGATGTTTTGGTTGGTCCACACACAAGTTATGAAAGTATGGGAACAGTTCGGTATTTACTCTAAACAAATGTTTTGAAAGTATGTATCATATGCGAACTGTGTCCTTAGTGTATGTGTGGTTTTGTGTTTTTCGGACAGCTGTTCCGATGCTTATATCAACCACACTTACTTATATTTTATCCAGGAGAATTTTTCTGTTCGACGACGTGTCTGATTGACGAATCAATGCTTACATTTATCTAATTCTTTGAGTACGAGTAGGAGTGTAAGAATCTTACGGACGCTTCCTAGATGTATCTAAAAATGTGTCGAACTCTGGTCACGCCTGCCTCGTTAAATATTTGTTGACGACTACTCAGAACATTCTTCAGAACATCCTTTATTCCCCGGTACTGGTATCACTCGGGGAAAACGGAGTAAGTAACACAGAAGAGGAACGGCATTTATCAACCTTCTGATCACTCTTTTGGAAAGAACACCCAATTGCATCTTAGATTCAGGCGAATCACACACTTAACCACTCTATAGTACTAAAACAATAGTTTTAAAATCCCCACCCTCCTCGCCCTTGTGGGGGTTTGCTTATGGGCTTCGATCTGATCGTATTGGTGGAGGACAGAAGGCCTCACTTCGTGATGGCTCTTCTGCCTTCGTCCAAATTGTGAGAGAAGATTGAGGCCTTAAAGTTTCCCATCCAAATCGGCCCCGCCGGGTCGGTGGGGCAAATCTTTAAGCCCGCATTTTACATATCTGCATATTGGCTAAAGAAGAGACCGAACACAGATTGAGGGTGTCTTTAATTGTTTTAGATTTTTTCTTTCTTCGCTTTTTTAACCAATGATTCAAATCTGTCAAGATCCTTTGCGTCGCTCCAGCCTTCAATATTATACCGCCATGCATCGTCAGAATGCTTTTGAACTAAGTCACTAACATTGACTTCGTCAAGTTCATCTATTTCTTCACCGTCGCCGTCATTATCTTCGTTGTTCAACATGTCTTCCACAACAAACTCCGTGCATTCGACGTTGCTTAATGTTACAATGTTTTGTTTCACAAAGAAACGATTTACATGGGAAAGATCACGCCGCAACAGCTCTGGCGCTGATGGGTGTTTGCGTTCAACAGCTTGCCCAAAATCAATCAATACAATTTGAAGGCTGTCTCTTGCTTCGTCACTCTTATCCATCGCATTCTCTACCTGAGACATTGGACAAACAAGAATGTTGAACTCGCTCAGGTCCCCATGGACTAGGCGAGCGCAGTGATATAATTTTCTAATTGCCACAATCGTTTGGACGTATAAGATTGTCCATTTCTTGCTCCCTTTCTTTAACTCCAATTCTCGGAGCTGTGCTGCAGGCCAGCCACCGTCACCAAGAAATCTCATGAACAAAACGTTGTCTTTTTGCATCAATGGCGTTGGAACAGCGATCCCTGCCCTTTGAGCTCTTACAAGATTGCGGTATTCTTTTTCTGTCCAAAGCTCTACCTGCTCGCGTTTGTCTGCATTGCGAAATTTCTTGCCGTAGTATCGTGGGTCGTTGTCAATGTACATATTTCTGTTCTTGAACTCTTGAATACGTTTGAAGACCTTAATTGCGACATCAAAACCATCACTTTGTGAACCAGCTTCAGCGTGGTATATAACTGCCTCTTTGCCTTCCTTCACAATTCCGTTACAGTGTTGAATCAGTCCATTATTGATTGCTTTTGTAATCAGCAGTCGAACGTTGCCATCCATTGCTCCACCTCGTGTTTTCTCATTCATATTCTCCGCTCTACCCGTACCACTTCTCTCCACTCCTTTCACCATTCCTCTCTTTTTCAGCGTTTGGTTTAAGCTATTAAAAGCTGTATCACTCACTGATAGTGTTCCTCCTTTCTTTGCCATGCTAGACTTGGCGCCTCCTAGAAGTCTGTCGGCATTAGACTGGTTCTTCAAAATCACGTCATGCTTGGTCCTCAATTCATTATTAGGACCAAGAATTGTGTTCCTATCTAGCCTTGACCAGTCTTTTGATGGAGTCGAGGAGTTCATTTGATATCCAGGGGAAGACTCGTCAGCATGGTTGCTTTTTTCGCAATCCTGAAAACGTATTTCGCGTTCGTATTGTTCGTGATGATCGTCATAATCGGCCTGGCTCCATATCTTTCTATTGCCCGTAGTCGAATCGCTCTGCAATCCTAAACCCTCAAACTCGGATTTGGTTACCGTTCGCACATTGCTCCTAGCAGCATTATTCTTGACTTGATCGACCTTCATTCTTTCATATTCCCTATTTTCTTCCGCTTGAAGTTCCATTGCCAATTTGAGTGACTCAGCTTGAGCCTTGTCATCTGCTTCCATTATTGCTTTGGCAATTGCCTCGTGCTCTTTGTCTGTTAGACATGATGGAGAAGCTGCACTAGCGGTCATAGTTGGCAAACATGCAGCTTCACTAATTTCTGAACACATGTATGTGAATCCATCAGCCATTTCTTGTTGGGTTTCATGTTCAAATTCAACTTCTTTAGCCTGGGGTTTCCGATCGTAGTTATGATGGTCAGCAGCTTGTTTCTTATCTGAAGCCTTTCCTTCATATGGCATCTTCAAATCATCGGGCTCTACCGTAACACTATTTGCTGTATTATTTACCTCAGCCATTGATAATTGGAGCGCAAGTTTCAAGTCATCATCAATTTCGTCTTCAATAGCTGGCGACAAGTCATAGTCATTTCTGGTTTCTTCAGTTTCTCTCAAGCTCGCTTCAATAGCTAGGCGAATCATTTCCTCTTCATTAGGAATATGTGCAGTATTATCTTCAAAACGCACAGAGTTCTTGCGTTGTGCAGGTTCGACCGTCGAATATTTTTCTTGCTGTGCCATTATGGATAAAAAATTGTTCACTTGCCCTTCTTCAGTTTTGGATGGCAACCGTTTCGCCCACGGATTCTTTGGAGAGAGGACAGCAGTGAGTGGAGATGATGGAGGAGTTGAGCTTCTTGTAGTTGTACACGATTCTGCTTCGTCTGTTTGATACTCGACTTCGTCTGGACTTTCGGCTTTAAAAGGAGTAGGAGGGTCGTCCATATTTGTCATAACTTGTAAAACGAGTTGTTTTAATAATGTAAGATGTATTGTGTGGAATGATGCTCTCTTCGAAGCCTTTCGGTTCTTGAGGTGATCTTGTGTCTTTCGTATTCTTAAAATTAACCGGGAATTGAGGCGATGATGATGGATGATGAGGGATTGAAAAGTACCGTACCGTACTGAGATAATGCAACTGATATGATACGGAGGATTTTGGAACGGACGTCCGGACGGACGTCTCAACGGACGACATATTGGAATAATATTCGGAGCA
>Ga0115005_10001081_pt1 | contig 21462 bp, 17 predicted proteins | sample ArcOceMetagenome_FD_87163 | JGI IMG/M metagenome (GOLD analysis project Ga0115005, IMG submission 87163) | Marine eukaryotic phytoplankton communities from Arctic Ocean - Arctic Ocean - Greenland ARC118M Metagenome | ecosystem: Environmental > Aquatic > Marine > Oceanic | place: Arctic Ocean...
AAATGAGTGCGACACGAGTTGCGGTATTTGGAGTTGCTGCAGGATATAGCATTTCCTTTGGACCATTAGTGTGGTTAATTGTATCGGAAATTTTTCCGAGTAGTATCAGGGGAAGAGCACTGGGAGCCAGCTCGATTTGTTCATATGCATCAGCTGCGTTGGTCTCTTATACTTTCTTGACGGTGCAACAAACCTATGGACTCGCGATACCTTTTGCATTCTACTTCCTATTGACCGTTTTATCAATTATTTTTGCGGACATTGCCATTCCTGAGACGGCAGGGAAGACGCCGAAGGATATTCACCTTGAACTAGAACGAAAATGGTGTATACAATAAAGTGGAAGACGACAAGGACAATCTTCTTTGTCAAGCCATTAAGCGCTGCGTAGAAGAATAGTAATGCATAAGAAATTGAAAGACCCTCTTGTAATCAGTACAGTATTCATAATAAAAATACGTTTCATTTCAATGTTCGTAGTAATAGCCAGGTGCTGGTTTTTGAAATAGGCAAAATAACAATTCAATTTTGTTTGAAATAATATCTAATTTCTCTCTTATTCCCTTCTTCTCTTCAATTTTCCCTGCACTCGAAAGCGCTCAGCGCTCCCGAAAAGAAAGCTCGACACATCAGACAACAGACATCATAATCACTATGGTAATGATTCGGCACAGTAAGGCAGTTTACGCTCTCACTTCTTGCCTCCTTTCTCCTCTACACGTTCCCACTAGCTGTGAAGCACTTCGCACAATAGGCACAACGGCTGCATTTACTGGAAGCACTACTACACGTAGAAGAATTCAATTTTACTCAACCACAACTAAAAGAAATATGTCCTCTGGCGAAACCCCTACTGCTGCTGAAATCGAAGCGAATCTTGCCGATGTTAAATCCTGCATTTCGCAAACCATCCAGGAATGCAATTTGAAAGAAGACAGCGTTCGCCTCATCGCGGTATCAAAGACAAAACCTATGGAACTACTCATGAATGTATATGATGCAGGTCAGCGCTACTTTGGCGAGAACTATGCTCAAGAACTCATAGAAAAAGCAGAGCAAATGCCTTCGGATATCAAGTGGCATTTTATTGGGCCCTTACAGTCTAACAAAGCTGCACCTTTGGTGAAAAAGGTTGGATTGAAGAAACTTGCTTGTATTGAGACTGTGAGTACCATGAAGTTGGCGAATAAGCTCAATAATGCAGTGACTTCCCTGAAAGAGGAGGGGGGAGATGGTGCAAATGAAGATGATAAGTTAGGCATCTACATCCAAGCAAATACAAGTGGAGAAGAATCGAAATCGGGACTTAACAGTGCCAAGGAATGTGCAGAGTTAGCTTCTGAGATTTCTAGCTCTTGTCCACACATTAAAATCCTCGGGCTCATGACAATTGGTGCACCAGGTGATTATTCATGCTTCGATGCACTTGTAGAATGCCGGAAAGAGGTTGCAGACGCTCTGTCTGTAGATGTCGAAACCCTTGAGCTAAGTATGGGGATGTCTGGTGATTATCAAGAGGCTATCAAGCGCGGAGCAACCAGCGTTCGAGTCGGATCCACTATCTTTGGAGCTAGAGATTATTCTAAGAAAAAATAAACAAGCTTTTTTTTTATATAGTCCATTTGTCACTTGCGAACTGAGCTTAATGTAATCGTAAGCTGTGCAAGATACATTACGTTTAGCAGTGCAGAATCGTGTTATTGTGAACTTAAATTACATTCCGGCGACGATGAGTTCGCATGGTGGTGCAACTAAAAGAAGTGACCGGTGACAACTGAGCAGATACACTGCGCCCATCACGGCCGTACGTGTATGTCTATACATAATTTCAGACACTACTAGAAGTGACTGGACAAGCTTCTGGGCCACATTCTTTGAGACTATAACCGAACATGCATTTGCCTGGTTTGTAAGTAACTTCAACACCATTGTTGTCAAAAAACCAAAACATCCACCAAGGTTTGAGACAATCAGTTGAGCCCATGTAGACAGTTTGGAACCAGTTCCCAGTGTTCATGTCGCAGTATTGGTTGTCTACAGAAAATCCTGGCATAGAGACGTCATGATAGCATAAACTACCAGGTTGCGACCATGTTGGAAACGAATGCGAACGCATTGGATCCCCGCTGCACTTTTCGTCAGCGTAAACCCACAACGTCGCACAGGAATCTTTGTCAATAATGAGATAATGGGTAGCGTAGAATGAAGTGTGAGAAGGTTCAATCAGATTTTACCCGGAGTTTAAAAGTTGACAAAAATACAAGCTATTGACAATAAGCGCATATTACGCTTTGGTAATTACCTGGCTGCATGGAAGGATTCTCGGTAGAAACTACTACGTGTAGTGCCTGAGAGAAGGAAAGGGCACAAAGCAGGCGACGTAAAATCTTCATATTTGATTGAAGTAAGGAATTGTTTCATTAAAAAATGCGAACTAGCTCAGAGGATTCATGCGAATAGAATTGATGATACCGTATGAACCAGTTCGCATTTCACGAACATCCGAGTCAGTCGATCTGTGGACAAATGAAACACTGGCAAGAATGCTTGTAATTATTGTCAAATGGAGCAATGAAACTCCTGAAGGATTGCTACGTGTAGTGGAAGGTATGATAACATCATTAGATTTCAAAAGCCCTTGCGTCGAGTTAAAAAAACGAATTCATCAACATTGTGGCCGGAAAAAGGGTATTAATGTTTGGTTACTCAGTAGCTTTGTCGTCCATGTCGACGACATATACGTCGCTAAATTCATCGGCATCGATGTCATGTGGCTTTCCGAATAGAGATGCAGCAGATGACTTGAATAAATCCTTGGCCATATTCAATTCTCGTGGCCCCATCCCCAAATTCTTGAGATTACTCTCAAAGTTTTCATCTGCCTTCTTCCCGACGTCTTTTGAATATTTCATTGCAACACCCATGGCACCAGAAAGCAGTTTCTTTGCATCCTTCACAGTTTTACCACCACTATCACGACTGAATGCGCCTAATGCTAAGTCAGCGGCTGCAATCTTTACCAACTGTTGTATTTGGCGATTGAAGTAAACATTGATGATTTCATACAGCTCTTCAGTTTTTAAACCCCGTCTCCCAGTTTTCTCCTTTGCCCGTTGTGATGCTGAGCGTATCTGATTGTTCATTTCTTCCAGCTTTCCAAGATCAAATACAATATCCTCCACTAAGTCTTTGTCCAATGGTCTGGATCTTATCTTTAGCCTTATTTCCCCTACCATCCGAATGCTGCCAATCCTTAGAAATGTTGACTCCGTCGTGGACGCCGTCGTGGATGCATCATCGTTGTCATAAAAGTTAGGCGGGAATCCACGGTCCGCCAATTCATTCCTGACCAGATTGCAATAGCAACGATTTGAAGATGAGAACTTCACACATCACACATAAACGCATAATGTAGACGCACATGGCACTTACCAATTATTCTTTGTCAAGATTAGATTAATAAACTCCACCAAAATATCAACATCTTCAACTTCGATCTCAATGCACGGATGTAAGTAAGAATCCCAGGTCACGCAGAATGTGCCCACGCTCAAGGCAGTAAAATTTTCGTTAGAGCCGCCATGGTGATTTCCGTTTTTCTTCAGTGGCATGACCACCTTAAAATTCCGAACTCTCAATTTCTTATTGAAAAGATCCAAGCTGGTCTCATCACATTTGCAGACGGATGAAACAACCTCAAGGTCTCTAGTTACATATTCGGGTAGGACCATACCTGCGTGTTTGCATATCAAACGAATGATGTTTTGAGGGTCTACGCGAAGAAGATATTCTTTTTTCGTTTGCTGTCGAGCCGGACTTCCAGCGTTGAAGATGCCACCCTCACATATCACGAAAGCGTTCAAAAATGATATGAGAAGGACAAATTTTAAATATTTCATTTCGCTCTTTTGGTAGATTGACAATGACTGGTGTTAGCTTGCTTGTTGGCTGTTGATGAGGTGGTGGACGTTGGACTTTGAACTAATTAAAAACTTGGTTTTGTTTGTTTGTTCTTGACTGTTGTCTGTTATGTTGTGTGATGTCTAGCTAGTAGACAAGCGTCGTGGGTGGGTGGCACCCCCTTTCGAAAAGGAAAATGTTCTTCCACAAAGTATCTTTGAATCGTATCTATTGGCGATGATGATGATGACGCAAAATGAAGCTTTGGGCTTTGGCGGTATGTATGTTCTTTTTCCTCTGTTTGGTTGAGCACCACATCTGCATCCATCTTTTGTCTACCCTTCCACCACCTAGATTACTGTGCGGTAAACAAAGCATTTAGCATTGATATATATCCAGCGGTGCCAATAGTAGAGCAAATAAACCTCACGTGAAGACTCTTATTCAGAGACGAGTTTTCCATCAGATTTCACGGATTTACCACACAATTTGAAATTGTCACTCCAAACGATAAATAATGGCCAGCCTCTACACTCGTTTTCTCGCAACGGTGGGAATTATCCTTTCCTGCTATGCTCTATACGTTGAGCACAAAACGAGTCACCCAACTACATCACCCGATGGATTTGAAGAAGAATTTCAAGCCCTTTGCGATATCGAGTCAATCGGTGCCTCGTGTAGGTGAGTGATGTGATTTGAAATCCAGGGTTCTTGCAGAACTTATGCATTGCTAGCTTGTGGATGTTGCTACTTCTCTTTCGCGAAGCTCACCGTTTCACTGTTTCGGACCATCATTATATTATAGCCAAGTGTTTTCTTTACCGGAGGGAAGAATGTTGACATACTTTGGAATTGTGCCAGATGGATCTCTTTTTGATGTACCAAACGCAGCATTGGGTCTTACATATTACACAATAATCTTCTTGGCTGAGCAGTTCCTCACCAAAACACATCTCGTCAAAGTCTTGACTGTATGTTTGAATTCAGCTGCAATGTCGTCTAGTGTTTTCTTGGCTGTGAAATTGATCCAACTAGGAGAATTGTGTCTCTTATGCTGGACGACACATCTTTTGAATACCTTATTGATTGTATATTATTCGAGGTTGTTGATGAAAGGTGGAAAGGTAAAGAAGAATTAATGATCAAAACGCGAGAATCACGTGACTAAGAAATCCAAATGCTCAGAGATACCACAAGTAAATAAGCATTGTGTTGTTAATTTCTAAGATAATATGGGTGTAATAGACAATCATAAGATAGTCCCCCAATCCAAGCAGAGTGAATCAGTCTTCAAATAAGCTCTCCATCCTCAAGAGCTTCGTACCATTCTTGGTCGTCGAAAACTAGCTTATGTTCACTAGTATCAACAATGATTTTTGTTGCCGGCCAGTGGTTGCTCTGCGTGTGGAATAAGAAAAAGTTGCTGACTCCATAAAAGTTCGTAGTGAATTTCATCTCTGATTTGCCTTGTTTGACATACATGACGTGCAACGACGGATTGGCCGCTGTCCACCTCTGAATGGAGCTAGCTATGTCATCGAAAAATGGTCTGTTACGTGTAGTCGCACCTGTGCTTCCGAAAATCACCACCAATTCAACATCCTCGTTTTCTATTACGTTTTGGTCTGCCCACTCGACGTTATCTCTCAATCTTTGATTCAGCTTTTCTTCATCCTCAGCTTTGCTATTGCTACCGACCATATTCAGTCCAATGTACAATGAATTTTTATAAGCAAACGCAAAATTTTCTTTGCGACTCGATTGCCTTTTGACTTCATATCCTCTCGTTTCCCAGTGTTTCGACTCGTATTCCACAAAATTATCCCTCCAGTGTTGTTGAGCTAGATTTTCGTCAGGACAACGATTCCACTCATACTTTCCAGGAAGGAAAAAAACTGGAATGCTACTGTTGCTGTAAATGTTTGCAGTATTTGCATATGCACTCTCCTCGCATTGTGTAGGATCTTTGATGTTCCAGTTTCCGAGGTGGACTAAAAATTCATTTCGTTCGTTCGGGAACGTGCTTAGGTGTGAGGCCGTTTTGTCAGCTCTGTTTCTATTAGCAAGTGTGAAGAATTGTGTTTCGGTCGACAGCCTTGTAGGTGAAGATGTAGGCTGCAAGGTTGGCTGATAGGAATCAGTCACTGTAGGAGAATCCGAAAGAGACACAGAGGGCTCGTCTGTAGGTGCATTGGTAGGAGTCTTCGTTGGACCTGTAGTAGGACTAACTGTGGGTATCTTGGAAGGAGACTTAGTTGGATAAGCCGTAAGAGTCTTCGTTGGACCTGTAGTAGGACTATCTGTAGGTGTCTTGGAAGGAGAATTGTTTGGATAAGCCGTAGGAGTCGCCGTCTGCACTGTAGGGGAATTGGTTGCTTCTGATGGAGAAACAGATGACTCGACTGTTGGGGTTGGGGTTGTAGCCACTGGAGATGCAGTTGGTGTCTCCGTTGGTGGTGGTATTTGAGCCACTGGAGATGCAGTTGGTGTCTCCGTTGGTGGTGGGGTTTGAGCCACTGCAGGGTGATTGGTTGCTTCTAAAGGAGATACAGTAGGCCTTGGGGTTTCAGGCACAGTAGGCATGAGAACATTTAGCTGAACTGGAGATGCGCTTGGGCTTATCGTTGGTTTGAAGGTGGGGATGTATTCGAAGGTGGGGATAGAGACATCTGGGTTCTCCTGTGAAGCCTCATTGTTGCTAATACTATCGTCCTGACTAGTAGATGAGACTGTTGCTGTAATAGATACCAAAACGAGACTAGCAATCATCATCGCTGTCGCCATCACAATCACAAACTTGATTGAGTTGGACGCATTAGAAATCCACACTGGAACAAATGACCGACGTTGCGTTTGCCGAGGCAATCCCATTCCATCAGGAGACTGCATAATATCAACAACAGTAAGTCGCGGAGGGCGACCTGATCCTGGCGATTGAATCTCTGCACATGCAGTATTAGCACCAATTGATCTAGTAGCTAGACTACTAGTAGCTTGTGCTAGTCCGATTGTGCTGTCGTCGTAATCATTACTGTAAGTGTAATTCATAAAAGAACTACCAACTGATGCTATATCCTGTACAGAATCATACTCTAGAGGACTATAGGCTTTGCGTGACCTGACCTGTGGTGTTGGAGGAATATCCATCTCGCTCATATCATCTTGATAGACGAAAGCTCCTTCTTCTATTGATGCACCCGTTGGCGTTTCATTCAGCTGCTCCCTATATGAAGTAGGTGTGGGGATATTAATATTCAGGTTGCAGGTGCTTCCCTCGTCATTGTCATCGTCGTGCACCATTCTGGTTGTCTCTAAATGCTAGTCAGTATATATGATGCAGTATTGATTATTCCTCTAGTCTACAGTATCAGATATTGTGTGTTATCGTGGACGGGTCGTTTTTTGCCGTTCCCAAGAACAAGTTCAAAAAATGGAGCGAAATTCGAAACAATTACCGTTACCTTGGCTGGACCGTGTAAAAGAAAGTTTGATTTTTACAAGTAACCACAGCAGGTTGCTACAACGAAATCAAAATATTCATTTTTTCCATGGCAGCACAAACATAGTCTGTCAACTACTACAACCAAAGTATTAATATCAGATTGGGAATTTGTTCTATACTTGTAGTTCGAATGAATGAATCGAATCTGCACCTGAGCCGTCAACTTCGAATAAAAATGGGGCGTTTACAGAAGTGACACTCATCGTTTTCAGTTATTTGTTGTAAAACACGAAGAAGAGAGCTCCCGCAACTAACTGTAAGCCAGAAATTTTCTCTTTGAAAAGAAATTTCCTTTGAATGTACGAATCAATCATGTGCCAGAAGAAGGCCATGCTGATATATTTACGGCGCCTGTACATTACAGTACAGTACAGGTTATGTCGCAATTTGAATTGTTCCCTGTAAATAAGAATGAATCATTCTTTGATTGTTTCAAACAACCACCAACGCCTACAAAGTAGAACCGATAATCCTCCGGAATGTGAAACGAATAGTTTACTTTACAAAATGAGATAAGTTGTACTTTCAGGTATATTCAATATGTGGCAGAAAATCATCAACTTTTCCAATCTACAATAAAGATCGTTCGATGGTGATTTCGATTCAAAAAGCTTAGCTCGGACATTTGTGAGGAATAACTCAGCTGAGTAATCACTCAGCAAATTTTGCTGGATACAAAAGAGGACCAATCTTACTCTATATGATGCAGTAAGAAAGGAAGGTTAAGAATTGAATTACAGCATGAACACATCAAAAAGAAAGCACTCCATGCCCACACTTACCTGCAAAAAGTCCATCATACCAACAGCAATCACCATTCTACCATAACGAAAGGTAGCTCCGCGATAAAAGCCGGTAAATCCACTTTCACCATGTACGGTTTTTGCGGTCTGAATGAAACCCTTGAACTTCTCTCTTTCAATATCACCTTGCATACATGTCTTGATAGTATCAAAAGGATGTGTCAAATAACATGCAAATAAACCACCCAACAACGAGGCAGGAATACGGGCCTTCAGTTCTGAATCAAAAGTTTCTGGGAAAGACTGCATCAAATTCGTCCTCACAATGGGAGGAATGCTCAAATAACCACAAGTCCACAACCCCTCTCTAACAGCCGCTCCCATAAATCCTCTTCCGATATTCGACGGATTGGCAATACTCTTAATAGTTTCCATAGATCCTCCTCCCTTCCTCTGCTGCTGAATCATGACTAATTCCAATGGGGAACCAACTGTTGCAGAAATCATTCCGGCGGCAATTCCACATGCCATCTCCTCGTATGCCTTGAGAGGGCGAGTTGAGTTTTCCCCCTTGATTGCCTTTTTAAGCGAACCACCGACAGCGAATTGGATCATGGTACATGATCCCATGTTGATACAGTTGGCACCTACTCCACGGTATAATTTGCGTGGGTCTGCCGATAGTGGCATGCCTTGCTGGACCATGTTTTTGGCATAATTCAAAGGTTGAAGGCACATTACTTCAATTACTCCCACCGTCATGCCAACTGTGGCATTTTCTACTTCATTCAGCTTTGTAGACATAATGAATTTATTGATTTAGCAGTTGAGTGATATGAAATGCTTAGCAACAAGAGAATAGAACTACGTGTGGTGCTTGAATTTCATGTAACGAATGAAGCTCCCTTCAATCTCCGAGTTTGGGATCTTGGAAGGGTGTTCTTTTTTGACAGCAGTTCAATGAAAGTACATTTAGAGCTTACAATAGTGAGGCATGACGCGACGCTCTTTTTTATAAGTGAGAATGAAAAAATAAGAGTGGTTCCTGGAGGCCGAACGTCAAACGGACCTTCCCACGATTTTTAATCTAAGAAATTTCACCGTCTTCTTTTTTCTTTTTTCTTTTTCTGTGCTGTCTACACGATATACTACAGTATGTACCAGTTTCAAGATACAGGTGATGCCTGTATGAGTTGAAGATTTGTTATGTTTGAAGAACAGGGTGCTTGAAATATGCTTCCTAATTTTTAATACAAAAAAAATACGGTAATGGCTTCAGTTTCAAGTTACAATCAAGTTCCTGATGTTAGCGTTTGTCACTGACAACTTCGTAGCCATCTGAAGAATCGTGAGTTGCCAGCATCAGCGAACTCGCTTCACACTTTGCAATGTCAATGTCAATGTCAATGTCAATGTCGGGAGGAGGGCACTTATCTCACTGAAGCTGCAGGTGTCCACCACTATCTATCGCACGCGTTGAATTAAGTACAAATACGATGTCTTTCGAATAAATATGGCGTCGTCCGCCATTGAAACTGCAACACCCCAGGCAACAGATTCCATCCGAAACCGATACAAGCCAACACATATAAAAGACAAAAGGCGCCATCACAAACACCAACAAAAAGAAAATTGCTGCTGCCAGGTGCGGATTTCCTCTCCAGTCTATGAATTCATAGATGATGCCGTTATTCTTCCCCATTTTATAATAGGAAAACACAATTGACCACAGCAGATACACAATGCCATATATGAAAACACCTTTCCACTGCTTTACCCGTAATGGGATTCTAGCTATAATGAGGCCATCAAGCAAGAGCAACACGCCAATGTATGCGTGCTTATAAAGGTTGATGAATGTCATCAGTTCGTCTGGAGTATAATCAAAGCTCCAATAGCCAAATGCAACCAGGAATTGACCTGGAAGGACAATGGTATAAAGCAACCACGTAAAACAGACTAATGCACCTGGTCGCAATTGGCCATCATTTATCCTCCTAACATTGTGCTTTGGTTGGTGTAGAATTATATAGTGTTTTCTTCGAATGAGGGCAAGTATCGAGAGGAATGATGAAAGAAACTGGTATACCACCGATAGTGTGAGCGTCATGTTCGTCAAATGGCTGAAGTACATGATGCAATTTGATTCCTTTATGTGTATGGAATCATAGTAATCGGTCTTTAAGACGCGGTAAGATAGATAACAAAAGAACAAGCGGAACAGGAATGGTATCCCGAGCATATTTGCAGGCGCGAAGGACTTTTGCACATGGATAATGGCGTTATCAAAATCTTCATAAGGCGAAAAATAGTGGTAATGGATGGAAGACTCCATTCGATGCCTTGTACCTACAGTCATTGTCTGAGAAGATTGTTCTTTTGTCACTTTCTCTCCTACTAATAATGCAACTGGAGATCGTTCTCTGGCTGCACGCTTGGAACCAGAACAAGTGGTACTAAAACTATTGTAAGTTTCGTCACCGCTTGATGGAGGCGATGCTTTGGGTCTATGCTCATATCTGTAATACGAGAATTGTGGAATTGAAGGGGGTGGCTGAAATGCTTGCGAGGATCCATTTCCTTGAGGGCTTGCGGGTTCTTGCATCCCAATACTTGAGCCGTTCACGTTTCCCGTGGATAAATAGCCAGAACGATTGTTGCTCTCGCTCGTTCCTAAACTTGGAGGTGATCTTTCAGACCTGCAATCATCGTGTCCAGGAGGTATCAAATCAATCTGCACGTGTGTAAAGTGCGTCCTGGTTGCATCGTAGGAAGGAGTGTGTGATGCTGTCAAACTTTGCAATTCTTCTTCTGATTGACTTTCGGCGTCCATATTTTGACACCTCTTGGGGGTATTGAGAGGTTCACTGAATTTTCTTGTTGAGCGAAGGCAATGTTTCCAACTTTTGATTGCAAGTGTGATGTCAACTGTCAATAATTGTCATGTCGTCTGTCGTCTGTTATGGTCATGCAAGCTCGCAATTCGCTACAAGTTCAAGTACTCGCGTACCGGTACGTACGGTACTGTATCCTTTTGCTCGAATGAATCAATCAAACTTGCGCGCTCGTGAAATGACATCATGACGCATGCACGTAACTCTAACGTCACAGACAAAGCCGTCTTTCGTTGTCCCTGTTTGGTTGGAATATAGATCATTTTTAAATATATAATTTTCAAAAGTGGGGCATTTTACTACAGTACGAGTACAAGTAGGGAAGACCGACATGTTGTCCTCCGCTATGGGGGCACGGTTCATTGAAATGGTGCGATTTAAAACGAGTTAATTAATTGGCGTAACTGGTTCAAGTTTGGTGTTTTATGAGAGAAACAGAACGGATCGCCGTTTCGTATTCGTCCGTTGATTTTGAGCAATCTGGCTCACGATTTGTTCACATAATCAATCCAAATATTGTTTTGAGCCAATCAGCAGACTTCCTCTAACTTTACCAAGCACAAACAGAATGTCAAAAATGGAAACACTTACAGTGCAAGGTGGAACTAAGTCATTTGTTCCTAACCTTTAGTTCAAGAACCTCCACTACACGTTCAGTACGTGTATTGTAGTGTGTACGTGTACTCATTGAAATAAATCTACATATTTTTTATATCTTTTCTATCATTTACGATAATATTCAATCATGAAAACGTCAAATCCCCTGCCCCTACCCCCGTGAACAAATACATCAAATTTTGGAAGAGTCTGTAACCACATCTTTCGTCCCCTGTGCGATTTTATCAAACAACAAATATTCATAACCCCTTTGTTTGATATATGGTTGCAAGACTTTGGCATTGATTGGATTCCACCAACAATGTGTGCACTGTACAATCACATCTAAGTTATGCGGATCAATGTGCAACGTTTGTTTGTTTCTATTTTCTCGAATAGTTTCACGAATCTTTTCTTTCATCGCGCTCGAAATTGTGTGTTCGCTTGCGTACATGTGAGTGATATTGGTCTTTTTCAATCCATTTGTGAATTGTGCCCAAGTTCTTCGTTTCACATTGTACGTTTCGCCAACATTAAGACACCAAATTTTGCATGTTGGAAGCTGCAAGATATGCAAAAGATGAAGAACCTGATCGTCACGCATACCAGTATTAAAGTTCTGGATGTAAAGCGCTTGACAATTTGTGTTCTTCTCCAACGCATCCAACATGGCGTCAACAATCACACTCGGTGTGTCGGAATCACTAAGGTATTTCTTACACTTGAACACTACCATGTCAGGATCATTCATTTCAAGCTTCCCAATGAGAGCCCGTACATTGGGTGCGGTGATGGCAGATCTGAATGGCTGGCGCGTGGAACGTCTAACCCAATTGGATGAAATACCACCTTGATCATCGTCGGCGGCAAGGATGGCCCGTATTTCTTTCTGCGTAAGAGGCCGAACCTTTGGAGCGTTATCACAGGGAAGTTTAGCGTTATCAATTTCATTCTTTTCCAATTCGCGAATTTTGCTCGCTTCCCCCGAAATTCGTTTCCCCCGACTTTTCAAGCTTGCCTTTTTCGTGTCTAAAGATTTGTTTGTGATTTTCATCGTTTTGTGTTTGTGATTGTGATTGTGACGTTCGCTCTTGCTGTTGCTGTCGCTACCGCTCGAGCTACTGTCATCAGACGAATTTTCAGAGGATGAGGAGCCACTGCTGCTGCTACTTTCACTGCTATCTAATGAACTGCCACTATCGCTCTCGCTATCACTACTTCCGCTGCTGCTCGTTTCACTTCCACTACTACTCGTTTCACTATCGCTTTCACTGGAAGAAGAAGAAGATTTTAAGAAAGGCTTCCTCTTCTTCTTTTTCGGCCTGATTTGCACTACTGCTGGCGGTTTCTTCTTTTCGACATTGGCAGCTTTGCTTGCAGTGCCCATTTCAGAACCTGCATTAGTTTGTGGTTTGTTCTTCTTTGACATTGATAATTTGATTTTCTTGGCCAAACTCATTTTTAGTGATATGCGCAAAGGGTGCTTCTTTCCTTTCGTCGTAGGATTTTTCTTCGTTGCGGTCGTCTTGGGCTTGGATGTGCGCGTGGATGCCGATTTCGAGGTTGATTTCGCCTGTGACCTTTGTGGAGTTTCTGTTTCTTTAGGTTTCTCAGTTTTCTTCACGGACGCCTTCCGTCGCGATAATTTTACTTTTTCCGCAATGTTTCCGCCAACTAGGAAAGGAGACAACCACTCCGGGGTACCTGCAGCAGGATCGAGATTCTTAACAGTGCTCGAGGAGCTACCAACACGTGCAGGAGAATTATCAGCACTCTCTTTTATTTCTGATTTCTTCTTTTCTACTTTTCTTCGAATTGTGATTCTTGTATCCGACCTTTCGGATTTGATGGGTACGTGTACCTTTGCATTCGACTTCACATCCCGTGGTGATCCTCGGCTATTTTCTTTCTTCACTGGTAGTGGTGGTGGTGGCGGCGGCGGTTTTGTCTTTGACATCCGAGCTACTGATGGTTTAGACTTCAGATTTGCGGACGGTACCGTAAATAATTTCGATGAACTTTCATGCCTCCTCAATAAATTTCTCTTCATCTTCTTCATTTCTAAACGACTCTTTGGAGGAGAGTCTCCATAGGAAGACGCTGACCAGGTACTTGTAGATGAGATAGTTTTCGTAGGTGAATTGTTTGAAGTATTTTCATTCCGTGAACTTATAATGGGTGCGGGAGGTGGTGCTGGTGCTAGTGGTGGCGGTGGCTTCGGTCGGTGAAATTGTGTGACATGTGTCTGTTTATTTCGCTTTGGGATTGGCGCGATTAATGAAAACTCCGCTACCTGTTCACGTTTGATCCCTTGAGTCTCAGAATACATTCTGCTGCGCTTTTATTCCGAGAGTGCTTCCGTGGAAAGTGTGTGGGTTGGCTGATAAACTATATGTGTCGCAACACTACTTGTACTTGTACTGATTACGCACAAAATGACGTTTTCCCCAATGTCCGCCGACTGTAGACTTTAAAAGGGCAGCTGATTAAGCTCGATACCCCCGTTCGGATACGATGTAGGAACTGTCTGGATCAAGCGTGTTGGAGCAATGGCTTTGCTTGCCTTATTAATGCGGCCCGCTGTTGTGCAGACTGGCGGTTGAGAGCTGGCTCGCTGGCTGAAATGAAACTCTCATTCATCTCAAAGTCGAAATGATCTCAATCTGGCTTTCGCGCATTTATTCAAATTGTGCACAGTCAGTCGTGGGACCCAGATCAAATCTCAAATCTCAAATGCAATTACAATAATTGCAACCATATATCCATTTGCATCTGATACCTTGACAAAATCATCAACATCAACAATGGACGCAATGGACGAGCTTTATTACGCGCTTCGTGCCTTGAGGAGCGAGAAAAATAGCCTTGATCCCAAGTACTTGAAAGACGTCAAGGATCTATTCATGAAGACGATGGAGGGTTTGTCAAAGACCACTGGCGAATATCTTCACAACCTCCACGAGAAGAAGCCAAGCAAACAGGCATTAAAGAAGATGATTGAATTGGTACCATCCTCTCTATCCTACAAGAATGAGAAAGGGCAGCTCCCAATTCAAAGAGCAGTGCGGAGAAGTGTTGCATACATTCCTCTCCTTGCGATTGAAGGCGTGAGGTACAACGTTGGTGGAGCTGGTAAACGTGGCGGACTGCTTGTTGAAGATCTTTTTTGTGACAATGCCAGACGGAATGTACTCCAATTACTAGCTAGCATACATGCTCATTCAAATCCTGAACCCTTCGACACGACATGCCTCAATGTGATTAAGGAATTGAAAGAATCCAATCTCTTCCTCAAACAAGACATTCAAGACTATCATCTATTGGCTGAGTCATGCTACACTACAAATCAATTTCGATTTGACTATCTTGCCAAAATGGACCCAGAAGGATTAAAACAGCGCCAATACAACTCGAAACCACTTATCCATACAATGATCGAATGGTATCCTACCACTGAGAAATTTCAACTGTTCCTTGCTACTGCATTAAAGCACTATCCACATGACATTGGTCTCCTATTCCAGACGAATGACGAAGGCAACACCGCTTTTGAATGCGCATTGAAGAAGTTTGGAAACGATGATATTTTTGATGTCATTGAGCAATGTATCCCTCTCGATGGAGCCGGAGAGCTCCCAATCCTTCATCGCGTGGTTGAGCATGCTCCTGAATACTCAAACGAGTTTGGGATGCGGTATCCATCAGCAATGTTTCTCAGAGACAGCAATGGACGCGTACTATACCAATGTGAGCTCGCCTCGGGAAATAAAACATTTGGTCAAGATTCCATGTTCTTCCTTCGTATGAGAGATGAGCAAGTGCGAGAGATAGATCCGGGGACAGCTTTATATCCGTTCATGGTTGCAGCTTCGGGTGAGACGAGCGATTTAACTGCGGTTAACTACTTGTTGAGGAGAAATCCGTCTTTGGTGGGTTAGTAGTTTGGTGTGAGAGAAGGAAGGTGGGGGCAAAAATGAGAGATAAAAGGGAATGTATAACGAATACCTTTTATTAATGTTCCCTTGAATCTTTATTCCCTTCTCCATCATTCATCATTCGTGCTCATTATAGATTCATCCAATGTATACTGTACTTATTGTCCAGTTCCATCAATACATCCATTGAAACCCCCTACATCTACTCTTTTACTAACATGGGCAGAAATAATAGAATGCTGCGAATAATCAAATTCGCAGCTCTGATACTTGCCTTATCTTCATCAATTGTGTATGTCCACCTTTTTAACAACGCATTGGAAAAATCCACGGCCCAAGGTATTCATACTGAACTCTCAAGTAGAACTCTTGCACAAAATGAAAAGCCTAACGGTGGTACAAGTAGCCACGAAGAAGCACAAAATAATAACTCTGGGGAACAGGTAAACGTAGGTACACGTAAGTAGTACCTCTAAAGAAGTCGAAGCAGGTGAATCATATGAACACGAAGACGAATCAGAACAATATTACCTAGACGAAGAAGAAGAGGAAGACGAGGAGGATAGCGATGATGAATCGTACTACACAAATGACATGAGGGTAGGAGGCATGTGGAAGGCCCTAGGATGAGACCAAATATTCGAAAGTGAGAGGCCCATACACCCCGAATACGCTCGGACAGATGCCCGTACACTTTACCGAAATATTGTAGGACAAGATTCATCCATCGGCCTCATCGATCATGATCCCCATGGATTCTCAATTCCGGTGGAAGCGAAGCAGTCTCCACCCAAGGGAAGAGGATTTTTCGCTTTGAGAGATATCAATGCGCAGGAGAACTAATCTGGTCGTCAAAAAAGATTGCGAGGTTTCAAGATGGGCCATCATATCGTAAATTTATTTTCGGGCTTGAGGTTGGATTATGATTCGCATGTGATGTCTTCCAGTTCGCTTACGTACAAGATGTAGGAGATGGGGACTTGTGTGTTAGTGTTGATCTGGACGAAGGGAGCTTCTGTAACGATGGAGAAGGGGATGAAGCGAACAAAGGATGCGATGAGGAAGCCGCAAAGGAAGTAGAAAAGGAGGTTGCAAATCGAATTATTTTGCCTTGCGAGCAGGTGAAGAGCTTCTCTGCTCTTATGGGCAATTTGCCCTCTACAAAGGCTGGTGGAAATTTGGGCTGCAGAATAAGAAGGGCTTTTGTTTGCAGTGTGTTCAATGCACCATCAATTTAAAGTTTGCTGCACTTTTGAATATAAGTAAAACATTTAATAATCTCTGCTGTTGTTATTAAATTAATTTTAGCTGTGAATTTTTGGTTTTGCTACCATGGTTTGCACAAGCGGATTGCACTTTCTATCAGAAGGAAAGCCAATGATGTCTGCCTTCTTTCTTACTGCTTGCCTTAATCATGCATCACCTTTTTTCCATACTGGTAAAATTGTAAACGGCACAAAATCCTTTTCTCCATCTATCATTTCCTTCGCATGGATTAGTGAGGATTCCCAAGAATCCTCGCCTACTTCAATCTCTAATAGCAATGGTGTGCCAATGAAATTCCCGTCGCTTGTCTTTTCTTCCGGGCCTTTAGTGATGAGCTGAACCCATGCTACATCATTGTTGACACCGATCAGTTTACATGTACTGGCAGTCGACCAATTCAGATCATCCTTACTCCATGCATCGTTTCTGTCGCCATTGGAGTCTTTTCTCATGACTTCGCTAGCTTCCAATGTAAACAATTCTTTATCGACAGATGGAGTTGGTGGAATAATATTAACAACTTCTTTTTTCAGAGTCATCGAATCCAAAACAACATCGCACGAGCTTGGAAATGCCACACTCTCATCAAAATTAGAATGAATCTGGAGCCTTATTGGACCAAGGGTTGGATTTTTAACTTGAAAAAGCAGGGCATATTGGTTCGTAGATGAGTTGTACTTTTGTCTTTTTATTTGTATCCGAGGGATACTGTGAATAGCGCTGGAATCTTTTTTCCACCATTGACCATGTCCATACCGAAGACTTATATCTCCTTCGAGTGGGTTCACCTTTGGCTTTACAAGAATACCAGGCCGACCAGATTCAACTTCGCTCCTACATCTCCTTACAGATCTTGCTCTAAGAGCTATTGGTATGGGTAGTGGCGGTTTAGCAGCTGCACTAGTTGATACAATTTGCTGCCATGCTTGTTCGTTGGATGCTTCATTCAGAATATTTTCATTTCCACTATCATCAACAATCACATTATCTCCTATGGACAAAACACTCGTGTGCATATGCGTACCCTCAATAGAAACAGATAATGTCACTTGTTCTGCCAATGTTTCTCTCCGTTGTCTAATAGCTTCCTCCAAGCTCTCTACATCCCATTTACCACTAGTCTTCTTTTCTTCCACATCCAGATCATTGGCAATGGTACTCCCGTTGCCGTTGCTGAAAAGCGAAGCTCTTCGCTTGGCCAGTTCCAATTGATTGGATTTGTTCAACCACGACGACTGTAATTCTTCAAAATGTTTCGTCTCCTCTTTCGTTTGCATTTTGTCTGTTAGTTTTTCCTGTAGTATTTTCGTTGCCATCTTCATATTTTCGGTAGCTACGTCATCATTGATATCGAATGATTCAAAAATCCCGCATTCGGTGGAGTCCCAGTGACAATAACCACATTTGTAAACACATACATGAGAGCCATCATTTTTCACATTAACGGAATCTTTGTCCAATACCGATATCGTGAGAGTAGAGCGGCATTCGGGACACCCGACACATCCCACTAGAAGTTTATCTTCAAAACTCTTCATGCAACGGCCCTTCGCCGTCGAAAAAGCAGTGCTGCCATCCCAGGATGTGAGACACTGTGGGCAATATGCACTATCGATGTCGGTGGTTGTCGAAGCCGGCGTGGTTGGAAGAGAAGTGCTCAGATTCCTCGATGCTGTGGCATGGTATAGATGCGTGAGAGGTGCAGGATATGATGGGCTAGTGGATGTGTAGTAAAGAACATTGGAATCGCAATTTGGTGTAGATGCGGCAGAGTTCCTCATGGTGCAGTATTATCCAAATTCTATCTAAACCCTTCACCCTAAAACCCTGCTTTGGTGATGTTATCTCTTCGTAAAATGTATTTGTGCGTCAATAAAATCAAACACGGGCTGGGCTTCGCTTCTTGTAACAAACTAACTTGGTGCGCAATGCTTTTCGGCGTTTTTATAACCCCGCGGGGCGTTTTTTTACCCCAAAAAATCTTTTTCTCAGACAAGAATCCAAAATTTTTGTTCGTGCATCTGGATGTGTGAATGATCAGTGATCAGTCGAATTCTTGGTTGGGTGCCACATGATAGTTGTAGCATATTCATCATAAAAAGATCTATCACGCTGGACCTCAAAATCGCAAGCGCCTGCAGAGACTTATTATACCACCAGTCAGTTTATAATGAGCTTAAATGCTGAAATGGAGAAACCTCTCAACTGCGAGGAGGGCTCCTCCAACAACAACGACAACAAACAAGAAACATCTATGTGTAATACTGAGACATCTTTTACATGTAGTGTCGAAGAAAATCAAGGCATCACCAGTGATTCCGGCGTGGAGGATGAAAAAACAAAAGCAATCCTGGCCTTGAAGGATGTCATTTTCAAGCAGCAAGCCACGATGGAACAATCTTCACAAGATAACACAAGAAAGCAAAAAGAATTGAAGAAGCTATCGAAAAAGAATAGAATGTTGAGGGAAGAATTGAAGTTAGCAAAAAAGGAGTTGAAGCGGCGAAAGCCTGTTCCTGCGAATCGCGCCAAGTCCTTCGTCGCGGTTCTATTACAATTGAACGATATGAGGAAAAGAGAGAAGAAATGTCTTTCTTGAAAGAGGCTGCATCCTGCATCCTCTGGGGAATCTGCAAGCAAGCACTGAATACTGTGGCAAATAGGGTTCCGAATAAATCAAGTTTGAATCAATGAACTATAATTTGTATTCAATGTAAACTAGTTATAACGACTTATTTCCTTAATTCAAAGGCTCATTCTTTGACACTATTTGTTTGGTTAGACCAAAGCGACTGCCTTCGTAGCAGCATCATCCAAATCATCTGCCAAGATAACCTTGATTCCACTCTCCGCAATCAATGCTTGCCCCTGTTCAACATTTGTACCCTCCAAACGAACAACCAAAGGCTTGTCCAGACCGATAGTTTTAGCAGCGTTTACGATACCAGCAGCGATCACATCGCATTTCATAATACCTCCAAAAATGTTCACCAAAATAGCATGGACATTTTTATCACTATTCAAAATCTCAAAAGCCTTGGTAACTTGTTCCTCTGTAGCACCTCCACCAACATCCAAGAAATTTGCTGGGCTCCCTCCTTTGAGCTGAATGATATCCATGGTAGACATGGCAAGACCGGCTCCGTTGACCATGCAACCAATATTTCCGTCCAATCCGATGTAATTGAGATCATATTGTGATGCGTTAACCTCACGAGGATCTTCCTGAGTGGTATCCCTCTTTGCGTGAATGTCCTTGTTTCGGAACTCGGCATTATCATCGAAATTCACTTTGGCGTCACATACCATAACATCACCACTGGGTGTCTTGGCTAAAGGATTGATCTCCACTTGTGTGCAGTCAGTTTTAGCGAACATGGCGTAAAGATTCTTCATGAGCTCTACTGCCTTTGCGTGAGCGTCGGATCCTTCCTCCAGACCTATATTAGTTGCCATACGAAGACAGGTTTCGTCTGTTAAACCCTCGATGATATCAATTTCTTCCTTAAAAATCAATTCAGGGTTGCTCTCTGCTACATCCTCAATACTAGTTCCACCACGTGGAGATCCCACCATTACTGGTCCTCCAGATGCCCTGTCCATGAGCAAAGATAAGTACATCTCAGTGTTAATATCCAACTTTTCCATTAGGTAGACACGGTTGCACATAATTCCCTTAGGATTCTGCTTGGTGACGAGTTCTTGGCCGAGCATCTGGGATGCATATTCGGCAGCTTGAGCAGGGGAGGAGATCATGTGGACTCCGCCATAGAATCCGTTTTTGAAGGTTCCGAGTCCACGGCCTCCGGAGAGAACCTGAGCTTTGATTACAAGTTCATCAGCTGCAACAAATGATGAAAGAAAAGATATTGTTGGATGAGAAAAATTCATGGAAATCGTTTCAGAAGCCGGCAGCAGCAGCAAAATGCCCAAAAATCATTTTGCATCATTTTTTCAAATCAAGTCCATTCCCGATCAAGTAAAAATACCAGAAATAATCTTTGGTTCTTACTTACGATTTCCCATTTCCTTGTATGCAGCCTCAGCCTCCTCTGGCGTGGTAGCTACAATACCCTTGGGCGTCGAAATGCCGTTCTCATTGAACAGTTCCATACTAATATGCTCGTGGACATTCAGATTACGGACTGCTCCAATGACACCTGGAGTTTGACGTGAGGTGGCACGCACGGATTGTGCGCGGAGTAGTGTTGATGCGGCTCTATGGAACATGGTCTTTTCTGTTGTTTGTTTTGGTAGGACTTGGTTGTTTGATTGGTTTATCGATTGCGTCGATTGTTTGTTTCTTCTCCGTCCGATGTTTTTGATGGATCTCGGCGGATCTTCTCGAGGATCCACAGAAAAAAAACAGACAAAGACGGCAGCTTTTTCCAAAGTCTTTCGGCGATAGTGGGGGGCTGGGGGTCTCGGGTTATTTACCCCAGTTCATGCAAAATGTCCAACGAATAATAGCTACTGGGCCTTGATGGGGCTAAACGGCTGCTGTGTAAAACAAATTTCGAAGATCACAACGTATGAATGCCAGGAAGCGTTGCGTTTGGGAATTTTTAATGAGGGTTGTTAGGGGATTGAATACTAATGCGCTAATTGACTTTTTCAATGGCTAT